>Ga0100391_1001545_pt1 | contig 25430 bp, 19 predicted proteins | sample CryGeymeta201515_FD_81541 | JGI IMG/M metagenome (GOLD analysis project Ga0100391, IMG submission 81541) | Groundwater microbial communities from Crystal Geyser aquifers in Utah, USA - Crystal Geyser metaG 2015-15 | ecosystem: Environmental > Aquatic > Deep subsurface > Groundwater | place: USA... | reverse complement strand
TTGTTTGTTGTGGTCGGGGTTTTGTTTGTGGTGGTGTGGGGGGGCGGGGAAAGACGGGGGGGGGGGGGGGGGGGGGGGGGATGAGGTGAATCAAAACATGTGCCGCACAGTTTTTCCGGAATGTATGCTTTTGGGTAATGAGCACTTTTTTTAATTACCCGGAAAGGAACACTTCACAGTATTCTACTAGACCTAGCATTATTAAGTTCGGGCTGGCCAGCTATTCGTAATATTGAAGTCGACCTCATGACGCCGCACGGGGAAAGCGCTTGGCTTGGCACTTGTACCAAGCGCGCGAAGCACATTATCGAAATTCATTTGGTTGCATGGATCTTTGGCATCAGCCTCTACTAGGAGCAGCCAACAAGCTCCACGCGGAATTTTTTTATTTGAATTTTTGTTGTTTTTTATAGAGGAAAATCGGCGAAGATGAGGGAGACAGTGCTAGGGTATTTTCGTATTATTCTTTAAAGGAATGGGATGTGGTTGAAAGTATCTTTGCAGCACAGGACCAGGACAAGAGTGACCGCCTCTTGTGACCGACGAACAAAAAAAAATCTCCTCAGCTAATATATAGTGGCGCGTGCAGCCAGGAAAACAACCTTGAATTGCTGTAGATATTATTAACAACGGAGTAGTAGCTATCTTCGCTGTAAACGAGGCAAATCAAGCAATTTTTATTGAAAGGTTCACGATTTCGTTGGCCAGCAGATATTTGCCAAAATGCAGCCGCATCTGAACACCCGAATGGTAAAAGGCGCACGAAATTCTTCCTTTCAACTTTGAATTCCTGAAGTGTGTGAAAGGAAAGAAAAACCTAAAGTAGCTAGCGACAAGATGATATTGAAAGAGTAATGGTTGTGTTTATTACTTTATACCTTGTACAAACCAAACTTCCAGCGATTGGTTTGCACAGCCCTATCCAACCCTTTCTGCTAAATTTTTTTACTATTCAAAATATGCAATGTACACATTTGTAATCTTTTCTTCATCGGTCGTTCCCTACAGTACACGTGGATTCTTCTTGCTCGCACCCACAATGCACCACGAAAAAATGTCAAAACAGGAAGCCCTCATTCGTTCTATGTACTTCTTGATCACCTCAAGTCTTTGTTTCTTAGTCTTTTGAAGACTCAAGATGCATAGCGTAGAGCGCTAATTGCTGCATTCACAATTTCTGCCGTCGACGCGGAAGCAGAGTTTGGCTGCTGCTGCATATGAGTAGGACTGGCAAAGGACTGCTGGTGACTGGGGAGTGTGTAGCTGCTTAGCAGGTTGTGGTTCATGCTGTTATCCATAGACTGATGAAGCGGTTGATACTGAGATTGGCGCTGCTGTTGACTCATCATATCCTTGTGCATGGACATGATTGTTGGAAGACTGGCATTATAATGACCTGGGGACATGCTTCCAAAACCCATACCGGGACGAAGGGCACTAGTGAGACTCACAGCTCCACTAGGAGCACCTAAGCCAGCGTACATGGTACTCGGGTTGGAGTGCATGTACGGATTCACAGCGGCCTTTTGTTGGAGGTAGGATTCCAAAAAGGCGCGCTTGTGGTCCACTTGTGCATCGTCATCAGCCTCTCGAGATCGCTTCCCTCCGTACATGGTGGTAGCTTCAGCCTTGCGGGAACTAGCGGCTGTGATGGATCGCATCTTGGACATGGCCGCGGCATCATCTCGTAGAAAGTATTCATTACCAAAAATGATCGGGTCATCCGGACCGATGCCTCGGTTCACCTGGCGAAAGCCCCAGCGATAGAGCTTACGGGTAAAGCTGGAGAACTTGGTAGCCTTGAAGAACTTGGGCAGGACCTGACGAGTAAATTCATCGGGATTGCGAACGACGAAGGACTTGCCGTCGCTCAGCCAAGCAACGCAAAAATTATCCTTTTTGTTCTTATTCTTTTGCTCTTCGGCATAGCGCATCACGTTCATCATCTAAAAGCAATTATCATTATCATTAATATAAAAAAAGTAGGATGGTCGAAGATTCGATAGTATAGAGAGAGAAATAAAAAAGGTTAGAAACAAATCCGAAACAAATACAGCATGTTAGGCTTCTTTTTCACGATCCCCTGTAAGATTTAGTACATTTTCTACGGAGAGCACAAATGACAAATAGATAAATATCAAAGGAAGACCGCAGAGGCCGGTGATGTACCGACATGGCTACCGGCATCTTATCCTTCCAACAACAACAGCAGCAGCAGCAACAACAATAGCAACTTTACATTCACCAGCCATCGATTACCTACCTTTTCAGGGAACGTGAGTGCTGCATCGGGCTTCTTGTGTTCAGGAATGTAGCGCTTTGTTTCTGACTCTCCCTTACCCTTGCCAACTGTACCGCTGGAAAACTTTTGATTGACTTTTTCATTTCCCAAGCCTGTCAGGGCACTTGCAGCGGCCATTATGCTCTCTAATTTAGCCCTGGGTTTGGTAGATGTTGTATTAGTGTTGGACATGGTTGGCAGATCTTAATCAGTGGGTGGCACAAAGGATAATGAGTTGTGATGCTCGGGAATTTTTTCCCCTCTCGCGTGTGTTTTTTGTAAAGAAATATCACGACAATCTCTGCTCAGAGGAGACAGTTCAGCCATGCTGATTCTTGAATGCGTTTGTGCTTCTTGATTGGACGCCGACATATTATTGAGTCCGTACTTAACATCCAGCCTACGATCAACAATATCATGCTAGTCATGACGTCAAGATCAATTTTGGTAGCCTTCCCCGAATTTCAATATTCACCTTCAATATTACACTTCCTTCGGATATGGAGGCTTTATCAAAATCAGACATAATCAAGAATTCTATAAGTATCGCTTGTGAAGTTTTTTAAGTCTTCCGCGACCTTTTCATGTGTGTATGGAAAGTATCCAATTTTCGAGAGAAGTACCCTGGTATCAATGCTGACGAACCAATTCAAGAAGGTCGATGTCGTTCTTTCCTTGGAAAGGTGGAAAGATCCATTTATGTTGAAATGGTACCTGGTATTAAAAAGTACCAGTACTCCGAGTACTGGTACGTAGCTACCTGGTGCTGAGCGCAGGTAGCGCGTTACGTATTTCCCCCTTTACTTGTACTGATAGACTACCAGATACTACAGCTGCTGTAGTGTGATCCAGTAAAGAAGCGAACTCCCTTCTTGTTTTTTAATTTTCAGATTATTCGCGTTCTAATAACAATAATGTTCCAGCTGCTAAAATTAGTATGAGTAGTTCATAGAAGCATCGTCATGATATTCGGAATCGCTAATAACAGTCTGGCACGTCTACTCTCTAGTAGCTTAGTGAGAGGGCTATTTGGGCTTCTCTTCCCTTGCACATTGCAACATCATGATGTTTCAGGGAGCGCACCGTCGACTGTCTACAGGTGCTAGTTACTACCACCAGGTACCAAAGTAGTAAGGAGCGTGCATGTCTGTTCTTCTCGCCTGTTCACATCCGCTGTTCACTGCTTCTCTCGCCTTGCCATCATGGCATCCTGAATTTCCAAATCTAGGTACTCGATCACGCGCATCCAAGACTCACGCATACCGTTGTTGTACCGGGCAATCATTCCAAAGCGCCGTGGGCTCTCGCTCAGATTCTCAGGAGCAATGTCCATTTCGGGATATGTCTCACTCACAATGCGAAGGGCGTGGAGCCGCAGCCACAGTGCGCCCTCTAGTGCATAGGCTTTGCAATAGGCATTTAGTTTTATTTGATTCTGTTTTCGTTGGTCCTCGGCCATGGCCTTTGCTGTTTCTGGATACCGTTGCTGCAAAAAATTATAGACTCCTAAAGTGAAGACTTCTTCGGTAATTCCACCATTCCGGGTGGAGACCACCATTTGTGATGGATCGAGAGGAAACTCAGCGGGTATCGTCAGATTTGCGTCCATGTAGAGACTGGACCGCTCCCAGAAACCAAAAGTCACTAAAAAGCGCCCGGGGAAATTTCCCAACCCGTAAGACAGATAGAGTTGAGTGCCTGCCTCCAGATCTTGCTTGGCAATTAACTGCATAGAACCATTGTCCAAGGCTTTTGGTGCAACATTTGCTTGTACTGAATTATGGTTGAACATGTCACCCAAGGGCACCAAGATTGCTTCATCGCCCCCGGCAGTCCTCCAGCTTCTGGTAAAGACCACCGAGTATACCCAGCGCCAAATGTTGCCGCGGTCTTCCACCGACGACGACGACGACGACAAATGCAGTTGCAATTCCGACGAAAAGTTATCTTGCATGTTTTCCAAAGCTTCCCGACAGGCATCAAATTGGCGTTGCTGGCCCACAAGAAAGGGATATGCCACTCGTTCTACCTGGGAACGTTCCAAGGGATCCAAATACAATCCCGTTGAAAAATCTTTCGGCAACGTATCCAACCAGCTTTTCCAGGGACTTTTTGACCCCCGGGCTTGTTCTTGTATTATGCGTAGCATAAGCAAACATTCGGAAGTGTACTGGTCGAGTTGTTCTTGTTCGGTATGCTTACCAGACGAAGTGATCGCTTCGGTGGTCGCCTTTGCTAGAAAAGCTTGAACGGCTCCATGGAATGGCCGAACTTGGTCGTCCTTGGATGACAAAATCAAGACTTTTGGAATGGTCATAATGGGTTCTTGGGAGGCTACAGTGCGGTTTTCGGACAAGCCAACACCCCAATCGCCCAGTCCATTGTTCACCAACTGCACACCGTCCGCCAACTTGACACCTTGCTCTTGTGCCCATTTCTGTTGAAGGGATAAAATGTTGCGTTCGTCGTCATAACTCTCCAATACATTTGATAGGGAAGTAGGCGATGATGATGATGATGATGATGATGAAGAAGAAGAATGTAGGAGTGTAGACTTTGTAGACACTCTTCGTACGCAAGTGTTGGAGGACAACAATGTTGACGGGTAGTTTGTTGAAAAACCAGAGACGCAACTGCTACAGCATAGGTAGGATACCTGCAACGCTTGCACTAACAGGACAATCCAGAGTTTGGAGCATGTCAGCATTGGGGATAGATTGTTAGATGACTATCCCTTTCCTGTGTCTGCTTGCGAAGCAAAACACCACTATGAGGCCAACAAGCACTGCGGTTGATTGGATGAATCAAAAATAAAAAATAACGAAGAAACTCGTGTTGTTGTTAGATTGTTGATTGGATTTGAGAAAACGTCACAAAGTTGCGAGTCGCACAGTGATTCCTGACTTTTAGATGTTTCTTCCTTCCTATCACCCACCACTACAGCACGCACAAATAATAATAATAAAGCAAACCATATCACAACTGTTGTTGTTGTATCAAGACATAAGACACAACACAATCACTCCAAACCGCAAATGCACACAGGACAACAATTCTTTGAAGACGCAGGCAGGCAGACAATCCCCCCAAAAATAAATGATGGTATTTTTTCTACTTTTGCTGCCTCTTCTTGGCAGTTCCTCATCATTCATACTTCCAGCATCGTCCTCCATTCTATCCCAACGAAATATTAATAGTGTTATGATTTCCACATCGAAGGCACCGACAATTCCACTTACTTTACTAAACGCCGACACAGCATCACACGCTGTCACATCTAGCAGCAGCAGCAGCAGCAGCAGCATCAGTAGCAGCAGCAGCATCAGCAGTAGCAAAAACAAGAACAAGGATTATGCCCGTGGTGCCGCATTATTGATTGACAGTGTTTCGATTCAACGGGGAGGGACTACTATTCTACAGAACATTGGTTGGCGCGTCGAACCTCGGACCAAATGGGCGTTGATTGGTGGGAATGGTTGCGGTAAATCTACCCTCCTCAAGGCTATTACGAACGAATTGCTGTACGAAGGAGATATTCACTTGGGTAATCCCGACAATCAGATTGGATATCTACGACAAACTGCCGTGAGTGGATCGACTCGGACAGTTTTTGACGAAGCTGCGTCGGGTATGGTAGAACTGCAAAGTGCCAAGGATGCACTGGAAGCGGCACAAGAAAAACTAACGGCTGCAGACGATGCAACGGATCCGTTATTACTGAAAGAATTAGATTCTGCCACGACGAGATACGAAGCCTTGGGCGGATACACGATGGAACAAAAAGTAGCAACGGTCCTGAAAGGATTGGGATTTAATGATTCGAATATTCGATGCGACGAGCTATCAGGAGGATGGCAAATGCGTGTGGCCTTTGCCAAATTATTGTTGAGTGAACCAAAGCTGTGTCTTATGGACGAACCAGGTATGTCATTTTGAATGGTTGGAAGTGACGGCTTTCATCAGAGAAACTATTGTTTTGATCGGGCCTCTCATTTTGGTCATTTTAATATTTAATCCACATCATGAAATCGACGAAACACTTTTAATAACTGTAAACGACACGACAATACACCACACTACCAACAAAAAAAATTCTCTAGGCAATCATCTGGATGCAGCGGCTCGCAAATGGCTTGCCAACTATCTCAAAACATACGACGGTGACGGCACACTGATTTTGGTAACTCACGATGTGCAGCTCTTGGAAAGTATGGATCACATTGCTGAGGTAACACCTACCGGATCACTGCAAGTCTATAAATCATGTACCTATTCACAGTACAAAGAGTTGAAAGAACAACGGGTTCAAGCGTCCCTAAGTGAGTTTGAAAAGAATCAGAAAAAGGCTGCCAAGTTGCAGGGCTTTGTGGATCGTTTTGGAGCTTCGGCGACCAAAGCTTCGGCAGCACAGTCGCGCGTCAAGCAATTGGAAAAGATGGAACGTGAGGGCTTGTTAGACGAACCAGATGAAGCTATTGTTGTAGAACGATTCAAGCCCACACTACTATTGCCAGACCCACCCCGAGCCATCGGGGATTCTCTCTTGGCATTGAAAGATGCATCAGTCGGATACGATGATAAACCACTGGTAAAAGGCGTCAACTTTGATATTCGTCGTGGAATGAAGGTTCTTATTAGAGGTCCGAACGGAGCAGGGAAGAGCACTTTGCTCCACACCTTGAGAGGAACACTCGCATTGATTGATGGAGACAGAACCGAAAATGAACAGCTACGATTAGGAGTCTTTACGCAGGACTTGGCACAGGAGTTGGACGGAGAGGCGCGCGCCGTAGATATTGTCACAGCTTACGCTCGGAATGACTATGACATTCACATATCGGATGAGCAAGCTCGAAGTGTTATGGGTCGACTTGGCTTGCAGGGAGAAAAGGCCTTGCGGCAAATTAAGAATTTAAGCGGCGGCGAAAAAGCGAGAGTTGCACTCTCCAATTTTGCCATCAAGCCTTCCAACTGCATTCTGTTGGATGAGGTCAGCAATCATTTAGACCAGGAGTGGTAAGTAAACGAATGTGAGGATTGGAGCATTCTGTATCTTGGTAACTCACCTCATCTTGCCCCGGTTCTTTTCGTACTTTACATCTCTATTCGTACAAGTGTGGAAGCTCTGAGCGAAGCACTGAGTGGATGGGGAGCAGACGATGCAGCCGTTGTAGTAATTTCCCATGACCGTGAATTTTGCAGTAAGGTGGGCTTCACGCACGTCGCAACTGTTGCAGATGGCTCGTTCAAATTGGAACAGCGGAGTATGAAAGACGAAGACTGGGCGGTCGTTAGAACCACTTTGGATGGCACAGTCGAGGAAAACCGCGAGTCGGAAAACCCTGATAATAAACCAGAAATGGACCCTGAGCTCCGCAAGAAGCTCTTCAATGCGCCCAAGCGGATAGAAAAGTTGGAAGGGCTGATAGAAAAAACAGAGGAGGAGATGGCGAAGCTGGACGACGAGATGATGGCCAACGGTAGTGACGTTAGCCTGCTGACAGATTTGTCACAAAAGAAAGAAGTTTTGGAGGGCCAACTTCTCGAGTACATGGAGGAATGGGAAGAACTTGAATCTCTTTTAGTGCAAGCATCATAGCATCTAGAATAAGATCAAATAAGACGAAGTTGAAAGAAAAAATGAGCAGTTATCCTGTTATCCTTTTAGTTGTATTCCATCCATAATTCCAACCATTTAATGAGGTTTTGGGACGTGACCGTCTATTAAAGCGTAACAATAAGAAAGTGGTGGTGTCAGTAAAGACCAATGAAACCAATATGCACAGCAACCTATCCTCTTTCAAATCGGCTATGAGGCGCAGCGAGGCAACAAGAACACTTACCAACGTAGAAATTTCTGGTTGCCTTCGGCATCTGCAACCTAATTCCCTCCATGTTCTCCGTGACAGTAATTTGACATCCTAGACGGCTTGTATCGGTCAGGCCAAAAGCCATGTCCAGCATGTCTTCCTCGTCTTCAGACGGTTCTTCGAGTGTATCGTAGAGTTCCTTTGGCAGGATTAAATGACAAGTACTGCACGCACATACTCCCTCACAGGCTCCTTCCAGATCAATGTCATTCTGATGTGCGACTTGGAGTAACGATTCTCCCACTCGGGCTTGGACCTCTTTCAAAGAGTCATCAGGTTGAACAAACGTAATACTGACTGTAGGCGCATCTTTGTCGACATGAGGACCTCCGTGATGCCGGACGGCCCCGACACTTGATTGTGAACAGCGTACTCTTGTGGCCCCTGCTCGGAGCAATGCGAGGCTTCGTCTTGCCAACATGATTTATGAAGCAGAAAGCAGTTGTATTATTTGATACACTCGTATTGTGGCTAGCTTATCCAATATCCAATACAGTAGCTAGTTTGTGATGAGCTACTGTTGATGATTCTTGAGTACTGTACATACCAGAATAGTTGCTGCTAAAACGATGAGTCGAAAGTAAGTCAATCCACGTCACTCACGAGTAACCAGTCACTAGTGGCTGCAAGCTGCTGCTAACAGTACCAGCTATCTCCTACTACTAGACCAGTACCACTCGAACGAACATCCCACCTTCACCACTGTGCTGTTAAAAAAATACTGTACTCAGTAGTAGTCTACTCGAGTAGTAGGGAGCTAAAATAATAGAGAGACCACAATTAGTAGTAGCAGTGGGTATTGCTACTATTCAAAAAGAAGGGCTATTTTGGCACAGTTTCCCGAGGTCAAAATCCCTTGGGATTTTTGACTCAAACCATAATAACAAAATTCAATTGTAGCAGTTGTTGGAGTTGCTAGCTATTTAAAGCAAGTACCCCGAGTAGTAGTAGCTACAATACCAATTTTTAAATCCGATAAGAGGTCGGCCCGCTGCGGTGATAGCCTTTGTCGTCAAGTACCTGAACATTGACGGGTAGCTAAACGACAGCAACAAACATTTGGTCTGCCTTGGTTGAATTCTAAAATCTCAGCTGCACAGGAACCGTGTAATCGAGATTGCATGATTTTTTTATTTATAAATCGCAGAATTGACGAAGCCGTTATGCAAACGTTTCTATGCAAGCAATCTTTTTAGTAACAGATACACAGTAGTAGTCGACTTGGGAATAGAAGACAGTTTCGATTGCTCAAATTCTAGCTTCACCTAAATGTCTATTTTCGCATATAGTTTTGTCTTCCTAAGCTGACTTAAGTCCTACAACACCAGCACCGATTCTCGGTCCAGGATTGCCCGTAGTCAAAGAATTTTCGTGCCCACCTCTACCACAATCATCCTCTCCAGCGTACACGACCAAGGACCGACCAATGATGGAATGGGGTCCGATCAACTTGACCAAGGAATCCGAGATTTTCACGTGACAGACTTCTGCCGCCACGTCGGCTCCTTCGGCCGCGGGCGGTACTTCGATGTTGCCAAGATCTCCGACCATGCGAGAATCCATATCATCGGGATGGCCGTGGGTCTTGCCGAAGGGGTTGAAGATGGGTCCACACGACGCAGCTCCTTCGCTGAGATCACCGTAGGCACAGACGTGAATTCCGTGTCTGCCCGCCGAGAGACCCCGGAGCTTGCCTTCAATGACGGTAGGAGCATCCTCGGAGGCTTGCGAAAGTGTCAAGACACCCATAATTGTGGCGGTACTTTGAGCCGCACTCGACGACGTCGTTTCATTGTACAGGATGCAGGTACACTTGGACATGACTTATTTGTGGTTCTACTATTTATTGGGAGATTTGAAGGTAATTTTGAAATGGCCGAAAGGCAAAAGAACAGTATTGAGTATTGAAAAATGCCCTGATTGAAATATATCAACAATTGGGGCGGTTTGGAGGGATACGTTGGCTTACACTACCTGACAATTTCACACAAAGCAAATGGATGTGGTCGATGAAATAATAATTACAGCTACCAGGTACTAGAGAGTAGACTAGATCTATCGATAATTGTGCTGTTGCGGATGTTGGGGGCAACGAGCACCACACATTCTCGAAATACATAAAAATAAGGATGATGATAATAAAGTTATTCCCGCGGGAATCAAGATAAGATAGATGATGAAGCCACTGTACTGTACTCAGTAGGTCTCTGATGTACTCGTATGCTATTACTAGTAGTTCAGAGTTAGAGAACCCATCTGTTGTTGTTATTGTCGTTGCTGTACAATAGCGTCCTTGTCAATTGTGCCGAGGCAATGATGTTGAACGAAACGCGATATGCCGCGGTGGGGTGTTGCAAGAACTGAAAGAGCATCACGCGCTATTGCAGAAACTTGTAGAGGAGGAGGTAAGTGCGGACGTGTGGTTTCGTGCGAACGTCATTTTTTTGGGGTGGGCTAGCACTCGTGGCTATTACAGGAAGTATCATTACAAGTAGGCAATGCTGTAGACTAGAGCATTAGTAGACACTAAAAACTACTAGCTAGTAGACTTGTAGTAGTAGGCTTCCTGGTACCTCCGAGTAGATTTTTTGCAATTTTGGAAGAGAAAAGCCAACTAAAACCCGAAATAATATTAATTTTGAATTTTGGTCATTTAATTTTTTTTCTTTAATGAACAAGTTTCATGCACCATCAAACCATAAAACAGAAACAATAATAAACAGGCCGAGAAACTTTGTTTGTGAACTTCGTTTACAATAAATAGCACCCTCTCTCCCCGTCTGCATCCACTGCTATTCATCTTTTAGAACTCATCTCTATCTTTATTCCAATTTGAAGCAGCTGAACACTGGAAGTAGTCCCATTTAAGCATAAGCATTTCAATTCTACAAACAAAATGGCGAGCAGCTGTTGTTGGTGCAGATTTCACCACCACGATAGTATCCTGATACTCGGTCTGCTGTTGCTGGTGGTGTCGCCTGTTCAATCTATTCGACGTCTTCCAGAAGCATATCAAATTGCTGCCAGTGGTGCCATTCAATCTATGATTGATGAAGAGCAGCATCGTCGGTTAACAGCAGCTACTCGTAGTAGATACAGCAATGTTACTCGGTCCACAATGAAAGCAGTGGACGTGCCGATTCCCTCGAGCGCAGATGAACACTTGGTCACCTCCCTGCCACTGCTATCAGAAGGTGTTTTTCCTACAAAAAATTGGGCGGGACTGTTACCAGCCTCGGGAGATGGAGATAAGTATTTCTTTTACTGGCTCTTTGCTCCCGACACGGAGGACGATGATACCGGCATTTCCGACAGTGATATTCCCTTGTTAATTTGGTTGAATGGTGGTCCCGGATGCTCCAGTATGGACGGTCTGTTTTTAGAAAATGGTCCGTTGCGATTTTCGCTCAAGGAAGGCAACAACAACAAATTTGAGCTCGTACCTGCTGAACACAGCTGGCACAAGGCACCAGCATATACCCTTTACATTGATCAACCTGTGGGAACAGGATTGAGCTTTACGACGTCGGGCAAGTATCCTGGCAACGACAAGGAAGTTAACACTGACTTTTATCACTTTTTCCAATCCTTTCTGAAGGTTCATGCTGATAAATTTGTGACCACAAAAGACCAAGAAGTGATGATGATGATGAACCGACCCTTGTATTTTTCGGGAGAGTCTCATGCGGGACACTACATTCCCAGTATGATTGCCTACATTTTGGATGAAAACGAAAAAATTAAAGCCAACAAGAAAAATGATAATGATGAAGCAGATGCAACGGCAGCGGCAGATAAAATTTACATTGGTGTTTCTGGTGCTGCCATTGGCAATGGATGGGTGGATCCGTTTTATCAATATGCGGCCGCGGAAGCTGCCTACGGACACGGAATCATTGGACGAGCACAAATGGCGGCCTTGAAAGATTTGGAAAAACAATGCCAAGCATCGCTCAACAACAAGAGATATACGGACGGAGTCTGTTTTAACCTGTTGGACAACGTAGTTGGAGAATCGTACGGATCCAAGAGCCAATACAAAGTAAGTCAGTACGATGTGACAAAGATTGAATCGCGCAGAGGTTCTCGGGCGTTTCCGCCCGGACACAAAACGGTAGAATCCTATTTGGGTGGATCAGGTGCAGCTGCGGGCATGTCTTCCGCAACCACAAAGGCAGCCCTGGAAGCTATTCATGCAACGCCTTCCCGAGAGGCGGGACAAGTTTACGCCGAATGTACGGACCCACCTTACAATGCCTTGAGCCACCAAGATGGGTTGGGAGTGGTAAACGAAGTGGTCAAAATTCTGGAACACGTTACCGATGGAGAAAAGCAAGTTCGAATGCTTTTTTTCAATGGCGTTAATGATTTGATTTGCAATCATGTGGGGAATGAAATATTCCTTGAAAAGCTCCCATGGAAGCACAGGGATGATTGGATCGAGGCAAAAAGAGCAGGATGGAAATCAAAAAGCTCGCCTGGTGACAAAATGTCTGGCTACATGAAAGAATATGATAATTTGATGTTCCTCAAAGTAATGAACAGCGGGCACATGGTGCCGATGGATATTCCAGAAGTCGCCTTGGACATGATGCGGTTGTTTATGCATGGAGGAGACGGAGCCTTTCAATACAGTCCACAGAACTTGAATCGTGCAATGCCGAATAGTGACTGCCCGATGTGCCCGGCTTGTCCAACCAACAGCTCTTGCATGAATTACGAATCGGCAAACACGGGATGTGAAGTTACTGCCAACTCCAAAATCGGTGGTAGTTCCAACAGCAGTACTCCTTTCTTTTTCGTCGGTATTGTCCTGGGAGCAATCGCGCTATTCGGGATAATTTTTTACCAGCGCAAGAAGTACGGCTCTCGCAATCTTGTGTCAACATATGATATAGAAATGAGAGGGGGGGAGACTTATTATGATGATGAACCCGACAGCAACGGAGATGCTTCGACCCCAAACAGCAAAATCACATAATTATGCTACAATTCAGCACAAGACCTACCTACGCTAAACTGATTTTGATAGAGTTGTGACAGACCTGTGAATGATGCGATATGTCTATTATGTATAAATTAGGTTTTGGTTTCCTACTTGCATTGTTTTGTGAAATACTCTTATTGTAGTTTGGTTGGATAGTATCGTGTCAACGCAACACTTCGTTGAACATACTTATGAAAGAAGCGCTTTGTTATGGTGTTACGTTTGCCGTTGACATTTTAAAGATCAAAATAAGAGGTGACAAAATTGCATTCTTCCTTTGCCTTACAGTCTGGTGCTGTCGGAGAAGTAGGAATCTGACGACGCGAAGTTCTGCAGGAATGAACATTGGGCTTGTCTACGGCAGAGTGTTGTTTGCTTTTTGAGCGAGCCTGCATTCGTTCTGGATCAGTGGCTGATCGGGTGTATTGGCGGCTGCTGGATCTGTGTCGCGGCTTGCTCTTGGACCGAGCCTGCGCTCTAGCACTTGGAGACCGATGATTCTTGCTTTGAGAACGCCCACGTGTCGTGGAATGCCCACGGGAAGTTGACCGCCCACGAGTTGTGGACCGCTCACGAGTATGGGAACGCCTATGGGTACTGGACCGACCTTGCGTGCTGGAGCGTCCACGAGCAGTGGTAGAAGGTCTCGTTCGAGATTTACTTCTTCCTCGGTCTGAACCGTCATTGCTTCCATGCTGTTTGTGATTACGATTTTCAAGTACAATGATACTCTCATGCTGTCTTTGAATTCCAGAAAGAGCTGAATACTGACATTCTCTATTGGTTGTTGGAGCCGACTTCCTTGGAACGGCGTCAGCTTCTTCGTCGGAATCGCTACTCGTGGACGAGGTACGTTCGGAACTTAGTGTCACTCCAGACCGACTGAAAACAGTATTCTTCTTCTTGGTTGCCTGTTGACTCGCCGCTGACTTTCTCCGTTTGCGTTCCCTGGCGAGATCCGATTTAAATCGTTTCGAATCCATCATGGCGCAGAGCAGACACGAACTCATCCAGCAAATACTGGCAAGGATACAAAAGATGCACCCATCATCAATGTTGCAACGGTACAACATGCAGAGATCCGTCTTGAAGTAGAGAAACGTTAGCGACTGAAAACAGTAAAGGAATACGTAGCCGACTCCGAGGGCTCTAAAGTTGATCGTGTGCCAGCACAAGGACGTTGTTGTAAAGAGGGCCAGAAAGAGCCCCATCATGACAGAAAAAGAAGAAAAGGCGGCCGCTACCGAAAACATGGGATCGTCAATGTCATCATTGTTTGCCAGAGGAACTGTGAAGCATCCCTGCTCTGCTGTACCTTGCATTTGACTGACCGTTTCATTGTAGCAAATTTCAGCACGGGTAACACCCATAGATGTAATGTCTTGGTAGCTTTGTGAAATCTTCCAGGGAGTTTCCAGTCGAACAAAGTGAACAGTGAATCGAGCCGCAACAGCCAAAGTCAAACCAATCCAGGCGAGGGAAATTGCCACCGTGGTCAGCAAAACTCCGTGGGGTAGGCATCGAACATGATGACATTTCCGTTCGTGAGATTGTTCCTTCTGTTCTTCTTCATCGCCAATAGCAAGAATTTCTCCTGCTGCTTTGATGGTTTGATTCTTATTCTTGTTGCCTTTGTTTGTCTCCTTCTTGTTATTGCTGTTGCTGTTGCTGCTGTTGTTGGCATACTGATTCGAAATAAACTGCGGCAAAACAAACTCTTCGTAGTTGCTCGCACTCTTCACTTTGGTTTTATTTTCCATTTTTGCGGTAGTACACGAATCATCGATTTTCAAACAAGTGCTGCTGCTTCTGTCTACTGCTGGTTGCGTCCCTTCCCTTCGTTTGGATCTGGACTTGGATCGGCTTTTGTAACGACGACCATGATCGTCATTATCGTCGTCGGTGTTGTCGTCGACATCGTCATCATAATCATTTTTGGTCGCCTCCATTGCCATTTGCCAAGCATTTGCTAGACTCCTTCTTGCGTTCTCGTGGTTCGGAAGGCCAGGATACGAACAAGTTCCTGCTGCTTGATCCATAATAAAGGAATTGTTGCTTTCTCGTTTCTTCTGGCTGTGACGACCTTGCTGATCAGTACATAAATCTTCTTTTAAACCATCACAAGCACCGCCAACAATACCGTAACTGGACAATAATGTTACGGGATTCGACATTGTTTTTGTTTGTTTTGTGTTGTGTTGTGTTGTGTTGTATGACAACACTTTCTTCGAGTCAAATAGCAGCCAAAGCAATGCAAGAAGAAAGGACAACAGATTTGGATTTTATTGGACCTGCAGATAGCCAACCAACTGCTCGCAAAGGAATGTTCTCTTTGCTGAAAATTCTCTGTGCAGTTGATTGATGGATTACACACAATTCCCTTGCTTTGTTAAACCAATACTTAAAAACTTTCTTGTGTTATCAAAACGTCGAAAAGGTAAAGAGACGAGGCGAAAAGTTGCATAAAGAGATGGAATGGATTCGCTGGAGGTGCGTTTTGATGACCACTTAAAGAGACAACGAATGTCGGAACATACAATTGAAGTGTACCTGTAAATATTATTAGTTCAGTTGTTTTGTCTAGTTGTACTATTTTCGGCGATTTTTTTTGTTCATACAGTTCACCAACGCAAGCACACTCTCAGATTCCTTTCAACAGAAGCAGGAATGTGCGCGATAAAAAATTACTATTAATAATTAATTATGCCCCCTCTAATGATAACCCCAACAGGTAACCCTATTTCGTACTTTTGTTGTACGAGTGGAGGAAAATTGGATTTCTGACCACAATATCTCTCCAGAACTACTAGTCTACTCTATTATTTTTTGAACCTATTGACATTGCTACTGTATAATATAATTGTCATCTCTCTGTACACCCAACATTGGAATTTTTGACGGGTTGTAAAGTCGCAGTAGTTTCCTTGAACTGCTCTCTGGCGATTCTGATTACTTTGTCAGGTTAAGCTTTGTCAAACTCTTCTTCTGCCAAATCTCTAGTAGTTGTGTGGAGATCAACATCACCTACGTGAAACATTCCATTATTATATATCCACCATACCACGACAACATATATACTACACTATACTATTATTTCATCACAACTCGCAACAATCCAACAAATTATGATACGTCTTTTGAGAGCATCATCGTCGTCGACGAAGGGCGATGATTCTTATTATCATCATCATTACAATTCCACCATTCATACCAGTGTTTCTATTCGAGTGACACCACAAAACGATTATCTCGTGAGTTGGAGTATTTTGTGGACAGGATTTGTTTTCACAACCATCGTAGCAGCCTACCAAGTCTACCGGGATCAGAAACTGCTGGCCAGTCGGACCACTGATGATGTCAGTTCAGCAGATAAGATGCGATCCATGGTACGTTGTCTCTCCTTGTATGGCCATTGGTTTGTAATGCATTTTTTATTACAGATTTTTGCGCAAATGTATACACGCTTTTCTTCTTCTTCTTCTGTTTTGTCTGGCATTATCCATGCAGCACTTTTTTTACCTTACAGCCTTCGTTGTTTTTGTTATAGTTTCGAAGATGGCTACTCCTTGCCATGTTGGCACGACTCACTCTCATGCCGGTCCAAATATGGTCGTATCCTCTTGTATGGCAATTCGTTTCGGATACACTACCAGAAATGATCTTTGCTTCGGCCTGGACCCTGTTGGTTAGCTTTTTTGTTCAATTGGTAGGCGTTGCCTCGGGAAGTTCAACAGGTACCAGTCCAGGAACGGTCATTCAAATTACTGCCTACACAGTCTATCTGTCACTGGTGGGAGCCTTTTTTATCAATAACGTGGCGTCCGTCTTACTGTATGCGCTCCTGTGTTGCATCTACGCAGCACTGTTTGGAACCTGCATTTACTTTTTTCCTCAGTTGCTCATGCTGCTCAAGCCGAGCTTGACTCGATATTCGGGCCTGGCCATTCGATTGGCCATTTGCAGTGTCCTGTGTATTTTGGTCTTTGTCTCGCACATGATCGGGTATGCTGTCAATATTGTGGCACCACTGAGTAAAATCTCCTGGTGGTGGAATTATGGCGCACTGGAACTCATTCCCTCGGCACTTTTTTTGACGCTCATGCATCCCACTGCTGGAGCTCGAACAAACGTTGCTGGTAACAATCCACAATCCACAAAGAGTGTACGACGGTCACCATCGGCGCCCGGAAGCTCCTCGGTACCCATAGGCGGAGAAACAACACCGCTCCTACCGCCGTCGCCATCGCTGTATACGACGACCGGAGATGAAGCTACGTGAGTGCCTTGAGATTTGTTTTTGAAAGTCCTTGAAGAGTGGAGACGAATTTCTGACTTTTAGAACGCCACCTGCAACTGTGGTGGTTGACGATAAATGACTAATACTCCCTCGAGCAGATCACTGAATGCTTTGCCTCCAATTCTACAAATGAGGGGAACAGACAGGCCTGATCCACGTACTGCTATAGGTTGTACCGGAATAAGGATGGACTGCACTTGCACTAACCCATTCCATTTCGAGTGTAGAGCAATGACTCCTAATCTAGCTACTCCAGTGAAATCTACTATAAGAATAGAGCTTCTTTATTATTTCTGTCATCATCTTCTATTGGGAATCTGCGCAGCAAGGAGCATAGTACTACGGTACTCTTTGCAATTTCCGAGAAGTGCCCGATGTGCTCCAATCAAAAAGCGTTTCGCAACCGATTCGTGCCTGACATCATCCTCAAGACAAACGCACACAATAAAAAAAAATAACCAGAAATCAAGAGGAAAGTGTCAAGCAGAAATAATAATACACTTTCGATGTCAAGGTTCTTTCTTTGAAAATCCAAACAACATAAATAACTTGTCTCAGGGAATATTATTTGCTACCGAGCAAGACAAGGGGAAAAAGACAAAGAGGAGAGAAGCTTGTTTTATTCTGCACAGTCAAGAACGCAACCATGTCGAAAACGCTGACGAGAACATTATTATTTTTACTTTTCTCGTCGTTGTTTTTCTTGGGTGGAATGGTCCATGGGTTCTCACTGTCCCATCATCATCAGCATCGAAACTCGTTGAAGCGAGATTACTTTTACTTGAGGTCGGCGGTAGACGACAACCAAAGCAGTCATGGAAAATGGAGCATGGAGACGCTACGGTCTCGCCAAGCAGAGCTGGAATCTACAGAATTTCTCCACGAAAAGAAATGGCGAGAAGCGGATTGCGATTCGGGTATTCGCCTTTCTCTTCCCGAATGGGTTCGTCGTCTGGATGTTCAATATCCTTTAGCAGCCTGTGGAACTGCTTCAGGCTCTTTATATTTGGCGAATCTAGAAACAGGTGAACTTCTGGCAGGAGGAACACGAATGATCGGTGACCCCTTGCCAGATGCGGATCAAGCTTTGCATCATTTGTACGGTGAAAATGATGGTGGTGGCACCATTGCCATTGCCTTTAACAACAATCTCATTTGTGAAAGCAATCGCGACGGTGGAGTTCATTTGTGGAGAATAGATGCCAGTTCCACCAGACTTGTTTATCAAGGAAGCATGAAGGCCTTGGACGGTGTGCTTGTAACGTCTCTGCGGCTAGATGATGAATATTTATGGGTGGCCAGAGCAGATGGAATACTGCAAGCATTCTCTCTAAATTCTTATCTTCCTCTAGCTCTGACAAATGAACCAGAGCTCTTTTGGCAATTCGCCTCCATGATCACATCCTTTTCTCTAACGCCAGAGATTGGATGTGGTGTGGTGACTACCGTCGAGGGAACTGTAGAGCTGATTTCTCTGGAAAGTGATGGCAATTGTCTCTGTTCCTTTTACCCTCCATACGACGATGAAGGCGGAATTTCGGTACACGCCCTGTCTGCAGTCTTGGTGGCTCACAAAGAAGAGAAATATGATGACATTGTCCCGTACTCCATTGCCGTGGGTGGAAATGACGGAAGTCTCGTTCTCCAGCCTCTCAAAATGGACGAAGATGGCGAGCTCGATGAATTCCGTCCCTTTATGGGATCTCTTCGTCGTTTCAAACCGGGGCATAGGGGTCCTATAAAATGTCTTGCTAATCCCATTCCCGGAATGTTGATTTCTGCAAGTCATGATGGTTCCATGCGTGTGTGGGATATTGCCAATGCTCATTGTATCTATCAATTTGTGGGCTATAAGGTTTGGCTGGGAAGTCTATGGGCAGATTGCTCGCGCATTGTCTCTGACGGAAGCGATAACACTGTCATTGTCCACGATTTTGAGAAGGAGCCCTCCAGCAACAAAAATGAGGATGACTTTGATGAAGACGAAGAATACGAAGCCCTCGGTTGAGCAAGGAAGTGTACATGTCTCATTTCCGTAAAAAGTATTTCAATTCAGAAGTTACCACTCACCACTCTCCATTTTACACTGTCATTGCCAAGATTCATCCCACTATTCAGTCTGTTGCTTTGGAGCCGGCCACTACCGCTCACGTATGGCTGCAAGTGATATTTTTCTATTTGTAGAATTGCATCATTGACTAACTTGAAACCAATAATGTTATAGAAACGTAAAAACCATACAATCACTATTGCTTCTCTAATGCGGGCAGTACGCGTTTTGGAGGGTCTAGCCCTTCCCGCTGTTTGAGTAGTATGCACTTTGCTGCACTCGTAACTGCAGTTAGAGCTTGCTGTAGCAGCTAGTCAAGGCTATTCGGTACATTAGTACGCTCTGTAGCAGCAAGCTGGAGCAACGGTGTCTTACGCGAAGAATGCGTTCATAAATAATGAATAATCTAACATAGAGATTCGACTTCTATTATTATTTAGCTCACAAAACTACACATAACTACAAATAAATCTTAAATTTTTCTGTGCGATACCCCAAGTACTTGGTCTACCTCCTGTCGCTTCGTCTTTTTTTCTCCAAGGGGCTTCTAAAGCTCTGATCCTGTTGGAAAATCACAACGGGCAGCACTAATGAGCGACACTAACGGGGCACTTTTCGCTGCATCGCGCAATTAAAGTGATCACAGATACTTTTTAAACTATAGAATGACGCAGCATGCTGCATCGCCCGCTCGTTGGAAGGATTTCTTGTATCTTTCCAGATACAAGAGTTGTTTTTCGTTAATGGCCCCTCGTCGATGTCGTCGAATTAACGATACTGCTTCGACGGGATCCATATTGTTGAATTCAATCAGAGCAATCGCCACCAAAACAGGAGCCCGTCCAAGGCCCGCCACACAGTGCACCGCAATACAAGGAGTACTGCCTTCGGCAACGGTATGAAAAAATGTCTTGTCAACCAGGGCCAGCCATCGCTCGATGATCTCCTTGGGAGGAGATGTTCCGTCCGGGTATTCCATCTCGTGCAACTCAATGCCGGCCGTCGTTAGCTCACTGGCAATGTACGTTGGCTCGCAGACGCGGACTACGTCCGTGACGCTCTGCTTTCGCATCTCTTTAATGTAAATGTGCAAGTTCGATTGTTTCGGTGCATCCATAATGAGAAATCTCATGGGACTCACCTCAATCAACGTTGGTTTGGTTCCTGGCACTGACATGGTAGTGGTACTAGTAGTAGTGGTGTGTGGCTTGAGTTGCTGTCTCGCTCCTGTTGGTTTTGTTATTGTTGCTGCTGCAGATTCTACTAATTTTATTGACTTAATGGGCCGAACAATTGTTTTCCCCATTAGCTTCTGGTGTCGCTACTTGCAGGCTGCTGTTTTGCTGGAGAAGCACAGTGTTGGAGGGGGGAGTGCTGGAGGATGACTGTCGACTGGAGTACTACTTCAATCTAATAAAGCAACCAGCAATTCCGGGGCGCACACTAATACAAGAGAAAGAGGTACTCAAAAGGCACTTGAGGAGACAAGAAAGGAAACAGCTCGATGTGCAAAACACTCAATCTCTTGGTTTCAACCTGTCCTCGGAACGCTTTTTTGGGGAGGATTTGGAGACCTGTTTTCGCGTAGGACCAGTACTGACTTCTACGCAACGGCGAGCTTCCTTCGGCTTTTGTTATCCAGGCTTATCCTTGCTGCAGACACAAAGTGATTGCAGCTGTGTTTGTAGCTGCCCGATCCCGGGCGGGGAGTTAGTGATTTTAATGTTGGACAGATTAATAAATATCTTTCCCTGCTTTGCCTTTCGTTGACATGCAGGTTGTGCTGTTTGTTGAAGTGTTTGTGTGAGAGTGTGTGTCTGTTTGGTTCGTGGTGGATTCCGCTTTGATAAAAAATTGATCATAATAGACTAGACATACTCTACTCGTATTCACTGGTCGACACATGCGGAAGCAAAACAGGATTGACAGCAACGGCATTTTCATCAAAGGAAGTCCGGAAAGTGACGTCATCGACGCGTGCGATAGTCCTACTTTTCGCACAACTTACTGAAGTACTGGTACTCCGGAGTAGTAGCTACCGTAGTCTAGTAGTGGTCGTACCCATCACTGGTACTAGTAGCTACTAATAGCTACAGTAGACTAGCTAGTATTGGCAACCACTCTAGCCAGTGGGTGGCCTTCAAAGTTTTATTTGTCTGCTACTGATAAATATTTAGCCTACTATTTTGGAAGTGGTGTATGGAAAATTTGTATAGTCAAACCTACAGATGGGAGCTCGGACCTCAAATTCCAATCCAGATAAATATTTAGCTTACTATTTTGTAAGTGGAGTACTAAAGTTTTCTATAATCAGACTTTACTCGAGGTCTATGGACCTCATGCACTGTGAAGAAGAAAATACTAAATTCTTAGCATGGACCTGGGACCTCTCATTCGTAGACATGGTGTGAATTGGCTGCAGTGCTTTTACAAACAGTATATCAATCTTTGATTTTTATCATAAGCTCCACTACGAGCAGTAGTACCAGAGGATGGTACCAGTAGTCTAGCTACCAGTGGTGCTATTACCACGTAGTAGAGTTAGTATTAGCTAGTAGAGCCACAGTACTTGTGTACAGTAGAAAAAATAGGCACAAGTCTACTAGTACAACTAGTAGCTAGCTGTTCTTGGTCTTCAATCTCGGAGCTGTCACCGGAGTGGTGCTACTCTACTAGCTAGACTACTCGAGTAGTTACAGCCGCATGTGTGCTAATATGCATTGATATCGAGCAAGCCAGTGAATAAAAGCAACTGACGGACGGCCTATTGATAGAGCAATTTCTGCGGTGCAAAAAGAGGTACTCGACAATCTATTTCATATGCAGGTATTTAAAGGTTACCGCGAAGGGCCTTCCCGGTGAAGACAGTTCAAAATGAAAATGCATACATTCCCTGAAGCCAATCCAGCCAGCGAGCGCAAAGAGGCATTGAGTCTACTCACGTATAAGATTTATAGGGCGCCAACGTCCAGAAAGTTCAAGTCTTCGCTGAACAGTGCTTGGTTTTTTGGGTACCCGTGCTTCCACGAAATATCGTTATCGAGGACACCCAAGTCAACATCACAATCCGTGTTGGGATCAGCACAGCAGTTGGAGCAACAGGAACACGAGAAAGTGGAATCTACGGCACAGGAATCACTGGTAAAAATGTCCATGTCCTTGGGTTTCAGAGCACAGACGGGATCAGCACTTCCTGTTAGCATATTGCTATCGAGGCGCAGCATTTCTGCAGAATGGAACAAAATGAGTGGTAAGAAGATGGATGTCACAGGCATCCATTCAAAGTGCACAAAACAATCAAATGATCAAGTTTCAACGTACTGAGCCTGTGCATGTGTTTGAATGTATCAGGGACTGTTCCAGTCAAGTCATTTTGATTCAACAACAAGTACTCAATGTGTTTCATGTGCCCTAGCTGCTCGGGAATTCCTCCCGATAGATTGTTATTATCCAGACTGAGGAGTTTGAGTTCTCTCATTTCACGTCCGAGAAATTCAGGAATGGGTCCGATGCGGTTGGTTCCCTTTAAGGACAGCTCTACCATACCGGTGAGATTGTGCCATTCAGGAATTTCTCCGGTAGTCCAACCGTTGTTGGCAAGGTACAAGTATTCCAACTGGGTCATATCGGAAATCGACTCGGGCATGGGACCAGTCAGTTCGTTGTTGGAGACGTCGAGTCGGGTCAAGGACTCAAGATTGGCAATGTTGTTGTGGAGTTTTCCCGAAAAACCATTGTTGTGTAGGAGCATGTATTGAATGGGGTAGTCAGTGCTCTCGGTACTTGGAATAGGACCCTCCAAATCATTGTCGTGAAGATCCAGAATCTCAAAGTTATAAAAGTGGTGGGGCAGAGTACCCGTGAACTGATTCGAGCTCAAGTCCAGCTCTTTCAATTCGATCAAATCCTCTAAAAAGTATTGGTCAATCTTTCCAGTGAATTTGTTACTGCCAAGGAACAGGCGCGTTAAACTGGGAATCTTGTTCAGGACCGAAATATCACCCTCCAGCTTGTTGCCTTCCAGTGACAGTTCTGACAGCCCTGTTAACGAAGTCAACGAATCATTGATCGATCCGGTAAGCTGATTATTACCGAGAGCCATGAATTTCATACTGGTGAGCTCGGCCAACCAATCTGGGAGCGATCCAGTAATGCTATTGTCTTCGATGGCCAAAAATTTGAGGTCTGTTAGGTACATCGTTTGGACTGGGAGCTCTCCTTGGATGTTGTTGTTGAAGAGCGACAAATGGTTCAAAGCAAGCAAGAGACCAATTTCTCCGGGAATAGTTCCGTCCAATCCATTTCCAGCTGTAAAAACATATTCAAAGAATTATTTGACAAGAAAAATTGTCAGTGCAAACACAATACAATAAAATAAATACAATACAAATAATTGTATCAGAAAGAAATATCAGATTATCCAACGAAGCTATCAACTTACGCATAAAGATATAATCAATTTCTCCTTCATCGTTGCACTTGACTCCAAGTTCAAAAACGTCGCCATCATCATCGTCATCATCAGTATCGGTACCATTGATGGTACTGTACTGGTAGTTCCAGTCACATTCGTCTTGTTCCGACAAGAATTGGAACTTGTACGTCCACGTTTCATCTCCCTTCCAAGCAAAGTACAAGACCGCCAGGGCGTACCGCTGGACGAACCTGTAGGCGTCCTCGTATTTGGTAGATGCCGGCGTGTCCAGATTTAATGCATCTTCGTCGGCGATCCACTTGGCAGCACGATTTTGGGGACTGTCTTTGACATCGAACGATTTGCGGTCGGCAAAGTTGTCACTCAAATAATAGATAACCTCCATCTGACGGGACGATGATGACGAAGATTTAGCATTGGAAATACCAATGCTCATGGACATGATGATGACAATGAAAAGACAACCCAACATTCCTCCCATCATGATCATTTGACGTTTGGTCAAAACCAACTTGTTCTTGCTTTGTTCATCCTGGATAAAGCTCTGAAGGTTCTTAATTTCGTCGGCGGTGGGCAAAGAACCTTCGGCTCCCTCCACGTCCAGCTGTTTTTGTTCTGTGTTTTTATTATCAAAGTTGCTCATGGTGGTATTTATCTTTAAATACTAGGCTTACTGTACTTGATTATTTTTCTATTAATAATAACAATAAGAATAATAATAGTAATAGTAACAACGTAAGAAAACAGGTTCTTGATTCCTTACTGTGCAACAGTAGTTTTGAAAAAGTAATAATGATGAAGGCAGAGGCGGGAAGGTGTGGTGGTGTCTTTCACGTCGATCATGAAACGGACTTTTTTATTCAATATTATTTTTTGTCGGTCTTGTTGTTGTGGCCGAAAGAATCGGCATTGCTTTCTACAAGAACCGACAGGCTTGGCATTGCTTTTGGTTTTTAGAAGTACTTACTTAAAAGGTTTCAATCTGATTCGTATTTGTGAATGAAATGAATCATTGCGAATTAAGCATTTACCGCGGGACGATAGTTCTCATTTAATAGTAGTAGCTCACAAAATGATTTTTTGGCTTTGGGCAGGAAAATCGTTCATTATTATTTTTCATTATTTTTAATTTGTGTGTGTGCACAGTAATACCAACTACTAGAGTACTCTCTAGTAGCTAAAGAGGTGGTAACAGATGGGTAGTAGGTGCTGTAGTTCGCGCGCAAGTCGATGCAAAGAGAAATCTGTAAGGCCACAGCTGACCTGCAAAATTTTACTACTACTACTAGGTCTACCAAGGCAGGAGGAGTACAGTACTGGTTTATTAGTACGGTCGCTAGCTAGTACTAGTAGTGCAGAGTGGTAGTTTTTACTGTAGGTGCGGAAACCTTGTACTACTACTACTACTACTACTACTACTACTACTACTACTACTACTACTACTACTACTACTACTACTACTACTACTACTACTACTACTACTACTACTACTACTACTACTACTACTACT
>Ga0100391_1001542_pt1 | contig 25462 bp, 14 predicted proteins | sample CryGeymeta201515_FD_81541 | JGI IMG/M metagenome (GOLD analysis project Ga0100391, IMG submission 81541) | Groundwater microbial communities from Crystal Geyser aquifers in Utah, USA - Crystal Geyser metaG 2015-15 | ecosystem: Environmental > Aquatic > Deep subsurface > Groundwater | place: USA... | reverse complement strand
GTAACATTAAACTATTCATTCCGAATATAAGCATAAAATACATCCCGTGATTTTTCAATATCCCTGAATTGGTGATCACTAAATCGTCAAACAAGCCCGGGATTTGGATATCCCGGGAAATTGGTGCACAGCCCCGGGAATTTTCCATATCCCGGGAATGGTGATAACACATGTAAAACCGAACAAAGACCGGAAAATTCTTGTTTCTGTTTTCTCTATCAACAACTGCACACTATTAAAAAAATCGATTTTCGAGACAGCTGCAGGTCTGCTATAACGCCAACTAAAAATTGCCACCGCCTGTACCTCTGCTAGCTAGAAGTTTCTTGTATTGATGCCGCAGATTCATACTTCGGCTTCAACTACATCCCTTATCGCTATAGATAATTATCAAGCATCAAGCCATACAAAAAACGAAACTGCCAATCCATGTTAGACATTAGACTAAATAAATTCCAATAAAAAATACCACCGGCACATTTGAGCGAATTATAGGTAGAATTGGTTACCATAGTTACGACAAGTCAATTCCGGAAACTTTGCTCGATGGAGTGGTGTCTGCCATGTTGACGACGAAGTGGAAATCTGATTATTTCCTGATAAATCTCTTCTGGCTTTTATAATTGTGGAGTGCGTATCTCTTATCGTTGATTACAAAATCTTACGCCATACGCTCTGAAGAACACAACAAAATTCAAACATACAGGCTTTTGAGTAGTAGTTCGTGCTCTGCCCTTCAAAAATACACATGAAGAAATTGATGCAGATGATCTCTAGTACATTTCATGCCGCGTGAGCAGTGGCGACGAGGCGGATCACCGAATCTGGAAACTGGAAACCAAACCACGCGGGTAGGAAAATCTAGGGGAGAGCAGCTTCATCAAGCCATCCTTCATTATTCCAAAGATGAATGTTGGTAATCGGGGAATTGCACAATCTGCATTCCGTTTGAAAAAACCAATTTAGGTAGAGGAGCCGGATTAACAAGAAACGCTACATTCCTTGCCAGGTTGTTGGACTCTATCAAATAGGAAGGACCATCGGTGAATTTTTGTTTGGCGCAAAAGAACACAGCTTTAGTAAACTTTCGTGGCGGATACTTTGAATTACAAATCTGACGGATGGGGTTGCACCACAACAACAGTATATTTCTCTCTGAGCAACAGAGATGATGCAAGTTGGAGCGTCATCAATTACCATGCGTCGAATCCTTGACAATAAAGGAAACATTGACCTCACGACTGCTGTTATTAAAGCAATTGCTGACCACGTCCAATTTTTTTCGTGGAACAAATTCAAGAAAAGAAAACTGCCATGGGTATGCTCCCAGAAGGACGAGGATTGGACGAGGTGGCGAGCTATAATGTTTATAGATCTCAGCTAGTTGGATTTGCACCCACTCTGACCAAGTCTCTGGATGTAGTGTTTACAGGCGCTTCACAACAATCTACCAATTCTCTTTTGTAACTAGGAATCTCTTTGCCTTTTCAGTATTTGAGCAAAGCCGCGCAATGGGTATCGCAAGCTTGTTTCAGAAAAGAAAAGCTCTGAGGCGAGCACCGGGGGTCCTAGAGAGAAGTGAGCTAGAATTTCTATTGATAGGTGAGAATAATGCAAGTACGGCTGCGCCCAATTGAAGCAAATGGAATCAGGCGCTAGCGTATGCTTTTTTGCTACCAACGAACATCCATGAGAGTAGTTAGTACTCGAGTGCTTATTAGTACAGTACTCTACTCCACTACTACTATACCTACGCCAGTAGAGCATTGTAGTTTGTGTAGTTTTTCTACAGCGTATTTGACAGCACGTTTTCGTCTGATCCAGCCGAAGGCCACGTGAGACTGCCAAGACCCAACCGGGACGTCACCTACGATGACCTTGATGACCCATCCCATCTCCCACATAGGAAACAGGAACAAATCGAGGAACTTCAGATACTGTGATTTCCACTTCAGGGAAGAAGATCCACACACCAGGCTGCTGAAGCCAAGGTCTGACTCATCGTAGCCCAGCGTCAAATCCCTACCTAGACGAGGAAGGGCCTAGACCTGGATCCAGCAATTGAAAAGACAAAAAGGAGCAGAAAATTTTGTCATAAATTAGCCGTTTCGTCAAATACAAAAGCAACTTTATATACCTAAAACAGTTTCTTAACCCACCTCTCCCGCCCAATTGGTCACCATGTGCAAGAGAGCAACCCTATGGGTCTTCTCACGGGCACGGGCACCACGTAACGGAGAAAGGTTGGCCCTAGTAAATTGCCGAGTTTCTCCAAACCAACCTAGCCAAACGTAGGCCCCGAGAGCGTTGCTTGAGAATATTGCAGGGTGCAAGAACAGTTATACTGAACCCTACTTGGATTGGAAAACCACTCACGATGACGTAGAGCTTCTTGCAGGCATTACAACTTAACGACGGCAACAACGCCTTTCTGGTCATGTTGAATGTGTGTTCTAACACCGTCAATCAATAAATTGGACTCTATTTTCTGCGTCGTTCTGCCAGAAGGAGAATGAAGGCAAAATTAGCGAGTTTTCTGCTCTTCCTAGGTTTCGCCACCGAAGTGGTGGAGGGATTTTCCCGGTCGTGTCGGTCGTCTTCTGTTCGTCCTGCTGCTCAGCTACTGCATTATGTGACGAAGCTGAGTCGTTTGAATCCTCTGCTCATATCTGCCTCGCCTCAAGAGGATACAGATTTTCTAAATGCGGAACAGCAGCCCCCAAATAACAACGGCGGCGGGAACAACAGCATAGACGAGGACGAAGCCAAAGCCGTCGACAGTATCCGGCAAGGACTCCGACGGTTGGCACAGTTGAGTTTAGAAGATTACGATTGGCGCATGTCAGTATTTAAGGAAAAGGAAGCCAACCGTAAAGTCGAGGAATACATGGCTGGAATACTGGGGGAGGATCCTGATTATGTCCGACCAATGGATGCCAGTGAAGGGAAAATTGGACCTTTGGTGAGTCGGAGTGTTTGTGGAAAGATGACATGTGAAATTGATGCTGATTTTAATATGGTTTTCATTTGTTATGCCTATAAAACCAGGGGCGAGCGGAAGAAGCAGCTGTCTTGTGGCTGTCACAAGTGATGGAAGCAGAAGCAGCCAGAGCAAAAAAGATTGTCAGTAGGGATGGAAAACTAGTTCGACCCATCGAGGTGGACAGCGACGACGATCTTGGTCCACTAGGAAGACTAGAACAAGCCTTTGTCGAATTCTTGGCGCTCATTCGTACCTCGGAACAAACACGGGTCAAAAAGGGTGTCTTGCGACCCAAGGATTTGGACGAATCCAGTCGAGGTCCCTTGGGGCAGTTGGAACTATCTGTTGTAGAAGCGCTGAGAAATATACGAGAGGCAGAAATCTTGCGCTTCGAACAATCCAAATTGAGAGGAGGGGAAGTGGTGCGGCCCATTGATGTGCCAGGTCCCTTGGGAGAATTTGAATTGGCTGTAGCCAATGTCATTCAGACCGAACGACTACGTGCCAAATATGGACAGCAGCAAGATACAATTGTGCGACCCAAAGATGCCGTTATTAAAGGAAAGCTAGGAGAATTCGAAATGCAGGCCGTAGAGGCTGTCCGGCAGTTAACCGAGGAAGAGCGAGAGCGATTGCGTTCCATTAAGCGAAAATTAGAGGAACAGCGAAACTTTTTGGAAGACAAGAGACCGATGGCAACTGCTAAAGACTCCCTTTTGGGAATTTTGGAGGCGATACTTGTAGGCATCCTACGTGCTCCAGCCATGATCTTTGGTGTCCTTCAACGAGTTGCAGAACTATTGAGTAGCGAAAATTTGGATGAGAAAGACAAGTTACTGCTAGAGAACCGACGAGTGAAAGATTCTGGAAGTAAAAAGCAAGACTAAAAGCGCAACACTAGTACGCCAGATCGATACTCGAACGCAACTTCCGTATCTTGTAATTCGCCGGTCTTTTGTCCGAAAGCCGTTGCCAGTACCCTCCGGAATGCCTCAGACTTTTTTCGTGCCAAGCGAAGTGGTCGTCATGTGGTGCTGTACTGTAGGGACTTTGTCATAAGTCAAGGTAGCCCTGGCAAGTAAGCAATGATGGCGGACCATTAGGAACACTGCAAGTTGCAAACTTAGCCTTAAAAACAAACCATGAGAAAAGTAAATAATAGGTGTGATATTGATGAGAGGAAACACGATCAGTTGCTGCTATAGCTGTGATCGTTTCTGCCGTCAGTGATGCAATTCGTTCGAGCTATAATTGCATTTTGTCTCTTTCTCTCAAAATTTGCCCCATTCTCATCCTACTAACCAAAGTCTTTCTAATTCCTGTCCATTATTTGGTGGCCACGAAGGATGCAAATTTTGCGTGATCATCGATGCTCAAAAAATCGATATTGCTCGTTACCATTTGCTGCCAAGTGCGAGGACAATTGGGACAACCCCAAATGCGTACTAGTTTTCCCTGGGCATGAGCTTTCGCAGCCATTCGTCTCATATAAACTTCCCCCCTGCCAAGTGTTCGTGCCAATCGAATCTTGCGCCAGGGCAGGCTGACTAGTGGTACCAATTGAGTATCCGACTGTCCGTGAATGTCCTTGACGCGACCATCCAGAAACAAGAATCGTTCTCCATTGGAGGCTTGCAGGCTGGAGACATTGGGACGGTTTCCAGATATTAGAACTGTGAGACGTCCAGGATGAAAAACGCCGTAACGATCGACCTTGGAGAGAAAGGGGAGTAGTGGCTTCAACGCCTTTTGGAGTAGAGTAGCTGAAACATCGGCATCTCCCTTGAAATCTACTATGAGATTCAAAGTGTTCACATGGCTAGGCCGACGTGGGGATAATGATGCGTGGGGACGACTATCTGAGCCACCGCGGGGTGATGCCCTCAGCAATTCAGGATACTGACTTCGACGAGTCCATCCCGATCGAGTGCTGACGGGAACTGTCAATGGGAAAACAGGCAAAGGAAATGCAGAACTAACACTGCTACGCTGGAATATCTGCAACAATGGTCTAAGATACAGACTCTCAATCGTTCGCTCGGGATTGAGGCCAAAGACCGTATGGGCTACCCATAACCCGCCGTGCCGTGGGAAGACGTCAACTTCGACACTTTTGAGGCCATGTTTCAACGCCGACGATAGCGGATAGGCTTGGTGATAGTCATTGTGCGAATGAGCCCGACACATACTCGCAACATCGCGACGTTTCTGTGTCAAAAAGGAGAGAAGCGGTCCTGGGTAGTGGCGATGGGATACTGGTGATGGTTTGGCATTGATGGCGCAGAAAAGCATTGCAAGAATCAGAATTGTCAAGACAGATCCACTGGTAGTCATCATGGCTTATTGTCTGTATGTGCGCTTTTGTTATGTACAGCACTGGTATTCCGATTAATTTATGGTAGCGATAGACCTTATTCAATTCTCTTGTTTGCCGTTGGAAGCTCTTGTCGCCGTTCCCCTGCCGCTACTCTAGCTAGAGTAGAATAGACTACTAGTAGTAGTGAGAAAGCAAAAAAAGGAATCTGTCAACAGAATTTGTGAGAGGAAGATTCATCTGGTACTCGTGGAAGAGATTTCTCTGTATAAGTTTTAGTAGTCTACTGTACTCGTACTGCGTGTACCGTACTCTTCGTTCGATAAATACTGATTGGAGCGAGTAATACTCGAGTACTACTACTGCAAAGTAGTACCCTAGTACTAGTAGTATTACTACTACTAGCTAGTAGTAGTCTACTACAGTAGTACTCTAGTAGAGCTACTAGTAGTAGACTAGCCCTCTAGTAGTAGTAGTAGCAAGCAGTACCAGGGTAGTAGTACATCAGGCAGTAGAGTAGGACAAGGCTTCCTGCCTAGCTAGGTTTACTCCTATCTACTAGTAGTTGTCTACTGTACTACTACAGTTGCAGTAGTTAATAAAAATTCATCAACCTTGACGCATGATGAGACTGCGAACATCATTGTAAAGTCTACTGTGCCACTGAAAGTAGTCCACTAGACTAGTACTACTAGTAGTAGTAGACTACCGGTACTACGTTGTTGTTGTTGATGCCGATGCAATCACACACAACTCCCCCTGCTGTTGCCATTCACGTGAGAAAATTGCATGTGTTTTCCTGCAATTTCAAAGCTCTCAAAGGAAAAAGTACGACCCTAGCTTCAGGAAGATACAGGGAGTAATACCAAACGTGTTCATCTGGCAGCCTTCGAGTTTCTTATTATTGCAAGCACGAAGCATCCTTCATTTACTGAATAAAAATATCAATTGACGAGGAAAAGATTTTCGTTGATACTTGCACGTTTGAAGTTCAGCGAGACCACAATGGATAACAACAACAACCAGCACGAGGATCACGAGGACGAATTCTTTGGCAATGCAAATGATGAAAATGATGATCGTCTCGCAGAACAGGAATCTAATGCCGTGTCTGCCAAGTTGTCGTCTCTGGCATATTTGGATGCCTTCGATGACTCAAAAGAAGTTAGACTGCAGGAGGGCTTTGAATCAGGATTCTTCGAGGTATTCCATTTTGCAGAGTCCTTGGGTAGAAAGTTAGGGATTCTATCAGCCCGAGCCAAAGTCCAACAGCAACAAGTTTGGAAAGATGACAGTGGAACAGCCAGTCGAGAGGAGGTAGCGGCGAAGCAGGCATCCCGAACATGTCGTGCTGTCATGGACAAGATCAATCGGGGTCTAGAAACACCACAAGATGCTACAAAGCTGTTTATTTCTTTGGAGGACGAAATCAACCAGCTACAGGGACGAGGAACCAATTTTATATTGTAGGTTTAAGCTGCTTAGTGAGCTCTAATATCAGCTAAGCCCCAACAATCAATGGTATATCCAATTGCAGACGAACGAAATCGAGCAACGTCAGAATGATCATACCGTGTCCGCAGCTGTCCAGAAAGGTCTGCCACACGGATATTTTGGGAGCTGATTGTGTGTCAATGTCTTCGTCAAAGACAAAGAATCCAGGAAAACTAACGAGAAAGTAGATTCCATAGAAGGCAGATCCTACCGTGTATGCAATGTCTTGATCCTCAAATCTGTAATACGGAAATGACGAAATGGACAAGGTTTCCATGAAGGCTGTAAAATAGGAAAAAACAACAACAACCCATACAAAAAGAATCGTGCGGCGAATTCCAGTCTGGTAAGATGTGGAAACCTTGCGTAGAACCATATTGGAAGCGAGATGGTAGGATGAGAAGTAAAAGTGGGTGGCAAAGAACATCGCAATGGGTACATTGTTGAGTCGATGGGATGGCATGGTGTATTCTGCCTTGAGCACAGAATAAAAGTCTAAAAGACCGTAGCATCGTGATGTTGTTTAGTTGCGAAGTTAGCACAGTATTGTGGTGTAGCATAGTTGACTACTTTGTCTGAACACTTCCTAGCCGTGTAAAATGGTACTTACAATGAGTATACCAGTAATTGCCAATAAACGAATAGACAGCAATCCAAACATTGGCTTTGAAAGAATACCTCTCCAAGAGAGGCCGGTCGGCATCGGGCGAATTGAAACCTCCTGAGGGATATACTAGAGGCTGCAAAAGAAACGGCAGAGACAACCCTCCACAGACATAAAGATAGGACATGGCTGTGAAGCCTTCGTACAATTGAAATACTACAATGATCCCGAATAATCCCATCCAAATAGGAGTGTAGACACTAACAAATTGCTCGTAGGCAAGCTTGGAAGGCTGTGTTTTTGGACACGGTAGAAATCGCCCAGCAGAACGAGTGATAGGTTTGTCATTGGGTTTTTCTTTGGCGGGCTTTTCGGGTTTCTGGATCGCAATCAGACCGGCAACCGACACTAGCATAGCACCCAATATGATAGCCATGGTGATGGCGACTCCAAAGCCTCCACTTTCGCTCATCCTATTTTAATAAGATGTTAACTTTGTAGCAGATGCAAATAATAGGGTGGTCAATATGTTGGAAGTAGCAGAAACACCGAGTCCCCACCAATAGATCGATCGACTAGTCTACTCAGAGCCACAATCTAACAATAGTATTACATAGTCCCTTCACCAAAGCACATTCAAGCAAGGTCCTGTATTTCCTCTGGTTTCATCCAGTACTAACACAGCGCATTCTACTACATCATTTACTAGACTAGTACTACGTCTCGTCTACTACTACTATTACTACTACTAGTCTAGTACTAGTACTACAAGTAGTACTAGTAGTAGTAGTCTAGCTAGCAGTACTAGTAGATCAGTCAGGAGCTTTAAGGTGGCAGCTAAAATAATGGATTTCAATCATGAGTGATGAATCTGCTTTGCTTTTTACTGTACTTGCGAAGGATTGGATCACCCAGTGTCGAGTACTACGTACATGGTAACAGTACTCCAGCAGTCTGTCCATCAACCGGCAACAACTCTGTCAGTGACTCGAATAATCCAGCCAACAAAGCTCTCATACTCAAGTAGAGAAGCAAAATACAACATTATTACATAATTGATTCTGTTATTGATCATACGAGCATACGAGTACTTATTATCCTTGCCAACATGATCTCCACTCGACCTCTCCTCTTGCTCTTGACCCTCTCCGTGACAAGCTTTACCGGGAATGCCTTTGCTCCTGCGCAAGAGCTGTCGATGAAGCAATTTTCGACTCGTGTCTTTGCCAAAAAGCCAGACTTTGATCTCAGTTCGATTGAGACAAGAGACATGACCCGTGAAGAAATGCTGGATTTGAATAAGAAAAATGAAGAAATTATGTGCGTTGAGGGCGGATGGTAATGGAGGTTGTCTGATGGGCTAAATCGAGTTGATGGTCGTTTCGTATTTTTGCCAGATATTCCAGTGTTGAATGTTCAATATGATGAATGATTCAGAATTCAGATCGCATCTGACCTTTCCCTTTCTTCCTTACGCACGTAACTCTGTATGATATATCCTTCCAAATTGACACACTGGATAAACGGAACAGGAACATGGAACTTCAGATGATGACTGGATTTAGTTTGGCCATTTCACTTCCTATTCTGTATTTGTGCTGGGTGGCTTTCTTTTCGGATTAATTTGCTGTTGTTGGTCCCTAATGATATTAACAACAAAAGCAGAGAGGAATTAGCTGTCATAGTTGGATAACAATTGGATTTGACCAAAAAGCAGACATGAGAACGACACTATTGAGTTGCTTTAATTTCAGACAATTCAGTTTGGTGCAATGAAGAATGGAGAACATGACAGATCGCACATAACATTTGTACCGAAAGCCGAAAGGATCAGAGCGGCAAGTAGTCGTATGTTGCTCGCTGCTTTGATTGCTACTTAACGCCCTTACAGTTAAAACTAGAAACTAAGCAAAAATTGAAGTCGAACAATATTTCAAGATCCTGATTCTTTTCAGTCAACATTTCCAGTGCTTGTTTTTCTTTGGTTGTCATAGCTGTCAATGCATCCTTGATTCTAGAGGTCGATCACTCCTTCCCCTGTCGTAAATGAAGCCCACGCATTTAAGCTGCGACCATGAGGAAGTCACACGGGTTATGCTGACGTTTCGAATTCAACATCTTTCATGTATGCTCCACGAAGAATGGATTTCTTTTCATTCTGCCTCTGCTTCTTATAAAGCACAACGTGGCTAGCTAGCTACTACAGTAATTGCCCTGCTAGCTAGTCTAAAAAATATTCTCCCGAATAAGTATTGATAAAAGACTGGCCCGACTCAATAGTACGAGGACTACTGGCCCGACTCAATAGTACGAGGACTAGACTAGTAGTAGTCCAGTTACAGTCGATGGTAATGCTGTCACAGCCGTTTTTAACGAGTAGCGCTCAGGCTAAGCTACTACTACTACTACTAGTAGTTGTACTACTACTACTAGACCTAGAGTAGCTAGAGCTCTATGGTACTCTCTAGACTACTCCGTACTAGCACCAACAGGAAGGTCCTGCCAATCCACTATTATTTCAAAACACTGCGGTAGTCCAAAGAGCTTAAAAAGAACCTAAAACATTCAACAGCATTCCACACGGATTCAACACCATTCAACAGCACCACCATTCAACACCATTCAACATCATCAGTCAACATCAGTCAACATCAGTCAACATCAGTCAACATCATTGCTTTAACATCATTGCTTTAACATCATTGCTTTAACATCATTGCTTTAACATCATTGCTTTAACATCATTGCACATCATTCAACATCATCAGCAGTCAAAACATTTTCAACAAGTAGTCAACACAAGACTCAAATTGTTTAACACAGCCAGCAATTGAAAGGATCATGAGTGTTAAAACTACTACACTAACTCTAAAGGCAAGTCCAATTGCTTTTGCGGACCTTTCAGTACTACAACCAAGAACTCTACTGCTAGTAGTAGTAGCTAGCAGCTAGTACCAGTACTAAATTAAGTTATTTTGATGTTGAAATGTGTTCTTGAAATGTGTTGAAATGTGTTGAAATAATATGTGTTGACATGTTTTGAAATGTGTTGAAATAAATGTATTTTGGAAGGGTGTGAATTTCAACATGACTTGTTCGAGTGATGAAAATAGGGATTTGGCGGAGCTTCGTACTCCAACCACTACTCTACTAGCTAGTAGTACAGTAGCTACTACAGTAGCAGCACCAGAGTACCATAATACTACTAGTAGCTAAGAATACTAGGAGTACTACTAGTAGCTACTAGTACTGTAGTACTTACAGTAGTAGATAGACTACTACCGTAGTAAGAACAATACTAGAAGTAGTACTAAGTCTACTAGTAGTAGTAGTAGCTACTGTAGCTACTGTATTAGGTCTTGTTGCGACAAAGTTTGAGTTAGTGTTTTCAATTCATCACGCCACCTTTTAAACATGGAGCTAGCTAGTCTAGCTAGTAGTAGTCTACCACAAGCTGCTACATGCAATAGCTAGCAACATTTCAGTATCATCACATTTTGGAGAAGTCCGCTAAGTTAGTCAGCAAGGATAAAGAAACATCAGCATTGCTTAATAGGTTCTGCTCTGAGTGCAATCGGGAAAACAAAGAGGGGTAGTTCGAGGTTCGAGCAAGGACTTTGTTTATTCAGGCACGGGTACCTGCGAAGTCATTAACGAATCACAAATCATTTTCATTTTCATTTTCCAGTCTCCAGATCTGTTGCCATGGAGTTAGAAGCGAGTAAAAAGGAGCAGGTTGAATATCATTCCATTCAGGATCAAAACGAAGAATTAAACTTTGAAGAAAACACTGTGGATGCCGTTGCTATTCCAGCTGCAGAAGATGGAGGGAAGGAAGTTTTCGCAATGTGAGTTGGCTGCGTCATTTTTCTCCATCTGATCTATTGAGACTTTACACGTTTAAACTAGACTCGTCTCACCTTTCTGTTCCCCGCAGCCACGAAACAGACAAAATGACGGAATTGCAGAACGACGAGCAACCGTCGTCGCCTTCTAAAAAAGCAATCAACAAGGACAGCGATTTGCAAATCGAGCGGGATGCTCGAGAGGCCGAACGATTGCAACGTCTGTTTGGTTCACCTCCACCTGTTCGACGGGCTGCCAAATTAGCTACCAAACATCTAGCCTACAAGCCTCAACTTCACGCCATAGAATCAGCCACTAAAAAAGAGGCCAAGAAAAAAAAGGCGACGAAAGCGAAGAAACCCAAAGCGCCAGCCAAAACAATCGAAAAGAAGGGAGGCAAAGTATGTTCTACAACCAGCAAAAAGACAGCTGCCAAAACCAAACCCACCGCTACCAAATGCGATGCTGTGAAAAGTTCCAAGTCATCGAAATCAAAGGCTGGAAGAAAGCAAGAATCAGTTGTCCTAGAGACACCCCTTGCCCCCGAGCCTACAGTGGATTTGTTTGCCAGGCACAGTCGGGAATTTGAGCGAATTTTTGGACGGCTGGAAAAAATTGATCAATTTGGTTTCTTTTGGGAGGATGCTCCAGGAGAACTAGTCGAGAATTACAGTGATCATGCAAAACCTGATGATGACGGAGCCACCCAACCTTCTAGTGACAAACCAACAGAAAGTAAGAATAAGGTAATCGATGCCTCTACGCCACTTTCAACAACTATCAGTACATATCCTAGCCATCCGCCCTTCAATTGGGAAATGGTGCGGCGTCGACGAGACTATGGTCGTTATTTTCTTGATGTCCAAGCCTCGGAAGAGAAGCGGCTCAAGCAGATCAGACAATGCCTCGAACAAGAAGGATCACAACCGCCGCCAACCTCCATTGCAGTGCTGCACCCCAAAGGAGTCGACTGGGATACATTTCGCGACGATGTTATGGGGATGTGTGACAGTGCTCTAGTACGAAACCCAGACGAAGTTGGGGACGGCAAAACGGGATCCTTGTTGTATGCTGTCAACAAGATAAAAGGGGTGCGTTTTTTTCACTTTTTGTTTGTATGTTTAGGTTGACTTTTTGATATACTCACAAAACAATCCTATGAATGTAACAGGAGCTAACGAAAATCTATGAGCGAACGGCTCGTCGTCACATGAACGAAATTGTGACAGCCAATAGTCGACACCGCTTCAACGCTGCTTTTCAACAGAAACCAAACAAAGAAGCAGCGTTTCAGGGCAAGTGGCGTCGGACACCCTACCCAGAAAGAAAATACGAAAGACTTCCCACAAAAAATGTTGTCTGTGCTGGTTTGTCGGAGTTGGATGAAAAAATTGCTAAATATGAATTGCAAACAAGTCTGCCGGACTCCTTTGTAGGTATAGCCTACAAATACGAAGACAATTCCGGGAAGAGCGAAGCGTGGATGAAATCTGTGCTTTCATCAGAAACGGGAGGTCAAGGGAAAAAGAAGGCAGAGGAGACTGCCGTAGCTCTGGCCAAGGACGAAGGAGTTATCCGTGCACAAGTGACAACCTGCATGGAGGCACTCTTGATAGCTGTGCAGGATCGCGTTATGACCGATGCCGGTGTCTTGCTACAGCCAGAACTACGGAGTGCCAACTGGGAGACCGACTCTGCATCGTGTAAAGTAGAGGAATCAATACCGAAGGATGCTTATGTCCAAGCCATTTCAGAACCGGTAGGAAGTGAACCAATCATAAAGGACGACGGCATCGGCGAGAAAAAGACCGCGGCCGACGATTCCGAGCAGAAGCAAACGGTAGCAATAGAAGCAAACGGCAAAAGTGCTGAGAATGATGTGCAGTTGCTTTCGCAGACGGGTACACTAGCTGACTTGTCGTCAACTAGCTGTGGCAACACTCGACCAGCTGGAGTTGTTAATAGAAACAAAGATGAAGAGGTGTTTGCCGCAGGAAAATCTTTAGCCAACAAAGAGGTCGAAAATGGATATACTGGAAAAAAGAAAAAGAATGAATCGCATCCTGATTCAACTCCTGACATTGTAGAACAACCTGTCTGGGGCATTGATTGCTATACTCGCCGCAACATTTTGATCTGTCTATCGACGGACTTCGACGAGAAGACGGCTCTTGTTTTTGTTGAAAAATGGCTGCTTCCTGCCATCAATGCTTGTCCTGTGGACTTAGCTCACGATATTGCCAACGCAGCCTTGATCCTTGAGGGCCTTCCTTTAGCGACTTTATCTGAAGAAACTGAAGAGTGTCGAGGCAGTACAGCAGATAAAGATAAGATCGCTGAGACGGAAGAGCGCTGGAGTCACTCTCTGATTGGCAAATCTCTAAAAGAGAAGATTAGAACCACTGGTCCGGTTTGGTTAACGCTTGCGGCGCAATTGCTGCGGCGTGCAAGAGAGGCCATGGGGCCAGATTTCTTCCGAATCCACCCCAAAGGACACGGCTCTATTGTCCTGACCTCAAAGATTCCTCCGAATACTCTGGTCACGTTCTACCGTGGCGAGGTCTACCCGTCGTGGCGATGGGGCGAAAAGATGGATGCCATCGATATCACACAAGCGAGGAAGCAGCTGAAGCCAAATCTTCCCGATTTCTACAACATGGCTTTAGAGCGACCGCAAAAGGATCCCAGGAAATATGGCCTGTTGTTTGTAGATGCATCGCGAAAAGCAGGACATGGCTCCAGTATTTCACATTCTTGTGCACCGACTTGTGAGGTCCGAGTTGCGGCTGTCAACGGGGAATTATGCTTAGCAATGACTACTCTCCGTCAAATCGAAATGGGGGAAGAATTAACGTTTGACTATAACGCTGTCACAGAATCTTTGGTCGAATACCGCTCTGCGATCTGTCTATGTGGGTATGGAAAATGCAGAGGCTCGTTCCTTCACTTTGCAACAGCTGATTGCTACCAACGTGTTCTGGACCGAAATTTACCAATTGCTGTTCGTTTTGCCAGCTTGGCGAGGGGCTGCTTGAAAGAGATCATGTCTGAGGAGGACGAGCGGACACTACAAAACCATGGTTTTAAGACTGCCGCTTTCGGTGCGATCAGCGTGAACCGGCACACAGAACTGGCAGGATCACAGACACTAATGGATTCCATGGACAATGTGCCAGTGTGGCTTCGTACGTTCGTAGCAGATACTCTCCGTTATATTGAATATGAGCGACGAGCTCTTCCTATATCTCTCATATGCGAAGATTTTGCGAAGACAAATGATAATTTTCTTTGTCGAACCAATGGAGATAAAGGTAAAACCATCAAAAAGAAACTGAAGCGGAAAGATTCTAAAGAGATAACAGGAGATGACGCGAGTGAAGAGGAGAATGACAAGAAAAACAAGCGAATCAAAGGGTCAAGCCCACTGCCTTCGTTCTTCTATTATTCAGCAGCTAACAAGGAAAAATTCGCCAAGATGCTCAGAGCCGAGGGACACAACGAGTTAACTCTACCTGGTCTGGAATGGAATTCCGCCATTAAGAGAATTGCTGGAGCCCAGTGGAAATTATTGAGCGATGCCGAAAAGGCAAAGTGGAAGAAGAAATCCCAGCAGGATTGGGAAAAGAATGGCGGCCGGGAAAAGGCTGAACTAGAAAAGAAGCGAAAACAAACGCTGTCGGGAAATTCTACCAACGAACCGGAAGCAAAAAAACCTCGAAAGTCCAACAAAGAGGCATTTGAAAGTAAACTTCAATCGTCTGGCATGTCCTTTCAAACAGCTGACGCAGAAGGAGTTGCTGCCATGGAGCAACGAATCCAGCAGTTGACTCAGACTCTAAGTCGGGTTGGGAGGGTCTTGGATCGGCATCGGGAGACGTGCCATGGTTTGAAGAACAGCGCACCAGGGACATCATCGGATGCGCTACGGAACCAAGCCCTTCCACCTTTAGCTGTAGCCCAGGACGAACAGGTTGTTGCATGGTTGTGGAACGATAAAAACGCTTTAGTTAGGACACTTCTGGCGAAGATTGAGGATGAAGGCTGTGTTAGCCCTGCGCTGAAGCTTGCTGCTAAGGGCATCATGGAGAAGTACAAAGTACTCGGCAAGTTTGGGAGCCATTCGTCGCCTCCAAAAGAATTCCCTATCAAGCCGTACCAGGCACGCAAGAAACTGACTGCGGCCTTGATGGATTTCCGCAGGGCTATAAATAAGGAATTGAAACAGATGGCGAAAGATATGAAAAGGCAAAAGCTCCGCGGAAAGGCCAATAATAAGAGACTGGCGGGTCAAGAAGAAAAAAAGAAACGCAGTGCCAAGACAGAGACTTCTCGCGCGCCTCCAGTCGAGACGGCGATGAGTTCTATCGAAGAAGCCGAGAAAGTCGATAATGTCGACGCCGAAGGAGATGCTGGAGTTAATGTGAATGGATACAATGCTGAAATGGACGATAGCGTCGACGCTTACTATGGTTACGGTGACGCCTTGCGTATGGAACTTCATGAGGAATCAGGATCGAACGAGGCAGTCGAAAATAATGACGTTCTATCAACAGTCGTTGTTGAGCAACCAGGATTGAAGGATGCAGCAGCGGATCTCTATTCCGCCTTGGAACTCGAGGCTACCCCCGAGTCCCAGGAGACTACCGAAGTTTGTGCTACACTTCCTTCGCTTCGAAGGCAAGTAAAGACTGCTGCTGTAAATGGCAGTGAAGGTGCCACCGCGAGCTCTGCCAAGAAGGCTTCTTCTGACGAGCTCAAGAAAGGGTGCGCTATCTTTGAGCAAGAAGACCCCACAGCTTCCGTGGTCGAAGATTTGTACATTGCAGAAGGGACTGCAGAGTCGACAACTTCAGTCGTATGGAAGACGAAAGACACTTCATTAAAGTATGCCCAAATTCGATCAGTGTCGACGGAAAAGTCAGCTCCAAAACCTGAATTACAAACTTCCCCGACGGAAACAGCCACCTTCGTTGTCCCGGAGAACCCCAAAGAACACATCATACGGGTGAATGATGATTGTGTCGGCGGAGCATCTGCCAAAACAAGTGATCATGTCGTGGACGCTGTTGAAAAGGAAGATTCAACTGAGACGAAGGCAATACCAGAGCCTACGGCAGCATCAAGTGATGACGCTAAGACAAAAAGCAAGCCTCTTGCAGAAAATACACACGGGGACGATGCCGCGAAGGATTCTTTAGATGCAAAGACAGGTGGAAGGTCAGATACTGGGGCAAAGGCCGCATTGATTGTGGCGGAGATGCTGCGCCAGCTTGTGGACGGTGCTGTAGCTCAAGCGGAGCAGAGTGCGGCCTTGACTGAAGCTCAGTCGGAGCAATTAACAAAAGAATCTGACAAGGCCAGGCAAATCGAGGTCGAGCGACTCCGGGCATTAGAAATGGAACATCTTGTCACGGAGGACCTTCTTGTTACGGAAAAGGAGCAACAGGCATTGGCGGAAAAGAAGAAACACGAGCAGGTGGAATATGATAATATGCCAAAGCCTTGGCTTGACCACTACAGCCAGCGCTTCAAATTGCAAGCTTCGGCTGATGTTCTTCTCATGTATGCAAGAACAAGCACGTTCTTTCTGGTGCAGCCCTACCAACCCCTCCAGTCAACTCCCATTGAGGTCTACGCCAGAGAAATTGGAAATGCAGTGCCTCGATCTGTCATCGATAATGCACTTTCTGATAAGACCAATAATATTGCGGATAACAAAGATGATGTCCAAAAAAAGAGCGACGATGCGTCTGTTCTGCCACAGCAAGGTGCGAAGAAAACCGCATCGTCCAAATTCAAGCGATCGAGTAAAATGAGAGAAAAGGAGCTTCGCAAGGAAGAGGAATTATGCCAGCCCGATGATATTGTTGCGGAAGTTACAGTCGCATATCAGGGTGACTATGTACTTTCGCAGCTTCTTCAGTGGTACAATGCTGGAATTGGGCAAGCCCCGGGACTTCCCGATTCTCTTGGCTGCATCCGTCTTCCTCCAATTTCGGGCTGCTGGGACATGGATTGTGCTCCAAAAATTAACAAACCGACGCCATACGAATCCTTGACAAGGCCTATTCTTGTTGAATGGTTCCGCGATCCGCATAAGCGTGGCAGTGCCTGGTCGGAGGAGCTGCGCGCTGCGTTCACGCCCAATGGATCTGGTGCCATACCAAAGGATGTCTCCGGCGTGTGGCTTCCTCTTGGATCTCCCGTTCTCGATTTGCTCGTGACCGGCGACGATTTCAACATTCAATCAATTCTACAAGAATTTGGAACTGATGATGATGACAGAAACGCCGAAAACAAGGGACTTCTCTCGACTGTTGATGAAGGTCGTCCAGCCCAAGCTGTATCGAACTGGGTTTGTTGCGAGAATCCTATTTGCGGGAAATGGAGAAAAATACCGTGGTATGTTGATATTGATGTTCTCGCCAAAAGCTTTGTCTGCAGCGATAACAAATGGAACACGGCCTCCAACACATGCGACGCTCCTGAGGACGAATACGAGAAGTTTGAGAACGACGTCGTCAAACCGAATGGTCAAATCCAAACTCCAAGCCCGGAGAGACGAAGGGTGGCAAGAAAGAAGCGAGAAGGCGCGACCATGCAGGACAAGATAATGACAAAAAAGAAAGTCGGCAGCAAGAGTAGCAAAACGAAAAACGAAGAAGACGCCAAGGCTCTCAAGAAACAGCGCACACAGGAGAAGAAACGATTGAAAGAGGAAATTGCCACGAAGAGAGTCGAAGAAGAAGCCAAGAGATTGGCAGAAGATGTTCCGATTCCTGTTGATCCTAAGAAAATAGTGGTAGGCGGTCGTTTTGATGTGAAGCGTGGCAAGAGACAAATTTATGCTGTTGGTAAAGTTGTCGAAATCACCACAGATGAAGTTAGTGGAGTCCGGCGAGCAAAATTCCATTTCACAGGACGTGACGCCAAATACGACGAAATCTTGGAGATTGGATCTCCGAACATTTGCCCTCTTTACAGTAAGGTCGAAAAGAAGGTCTACAAGCCACGGAAACCGAAACCCGAAGAAGGCTCAGCCAATGCTGTACCATCTAGCGCTACGATTTTGGGTGTAAACATGGCGGAATCGACCCAGCTCACGGCGCCACCCATGGCCGAGATCGGTGATTCGAAGAAAAGAAAGGCGCCTGAAGGTACCACTTCTTGGTCTAATGACTATGCCGGGTTTTCTGGTGATGAGGTTGGCGCGCGCAAGAACAAGTCACCAAAGCGCGAAGAGGGAGGCGTGTCTTTGTTGGCGGCTGGAATTGATCCCCGCTCGCCTTTAGTGGGCTTGCAATGCAGAAGTGGCACCACTTCATCTATTGAAGCATCACAAGACGCCCTTTCAGCCCTTGCTGGCTTGGCAAGTCTTGCTAATAGCATACCCAGAAGATACGAGAAGAATACTGTCTCTCCTCTTGTCCTAACTTCTTCCATGGGTGGAGAACCTTCAGTTGTCCCTAGCTTTGCTTCGAGTCAGGCAGTATTTACTAAAGGACCAGCACAACCGGCAACTCCACCAGGGTCAAGTATCACGGCGAGTGGATTACAGGAAAGAATAAGACAACAAGAGGAAGAGCTTGCTTTGATGCAGCATTTGAGAGTCGCCAGTACTCAACCTCCGGTCCCTGCACAAGAACGAAGCCCCCTCAAAGTGGCACTAGAAGCCCGTTTGCAGCAAGAGGCTGATCGGCAGCAACTACACAACCAAGTCACGAGGGCTCTGGAAGCCGAGTTGACCAGACAGCAGCGCGAGAGTGCATATTCTACCATGACTGAAAACTGGGCAGCTGCTGGCCAGGCGTATCCTGGGCAAGCCTATCCTCCGAGTTTTTCGCCTGCAAATCGGCGGCAGCAGCAGCAGCTTCCACCGCCTCCGCCACAAGAACCACCACGACCAACTTTTGCAGATTTGCTGCGTTTCAGTCAACAAGGCCAAGGTAGGTGAGATTCTTTCATCGGCTTCTGTCAGATGTCGAGTTCGTCTACACCGAAAGCATGGGTTTGATCGGATTACTATTGCGATTCTAAGCAAACAAATATCAGTAGCGACGTCAAAAAGTTTTCTGAGTTACATCAAAAACAGGTGCGAAGCAGCCTATTGATGAAGCTTTATAAAATTCGGCGGGGGCTGGCGGGCAGTTTTTCCTTCTACACCACCCACTCACGAGTAGTGAATAGTCTATCTCCACTCAGCAATGTAGATGACAACAGTATTTTCACCAATATTCTTTTGCTTGAGCCCAGTAACTGGTTCCTTCCAGTAAACATCGCCCTTTTCTAACCGAGAGGTCCACGAAAGGTCCAGGTTCCCTGCTGCTGCAGATGACAAATGCGACTGCAAATTTCCGCCTATTAAAACGACAGAAATGTAAAAGAAGGGATAGGTCACCTCAATGCTCTCTTCAGGATTTATCGTCAATTTATAGACCCGAATTTTGTCGCGAGTTTTAATTAGCTCGTGGTTTGGAGCTACCAGAGGAATGGCTGCGCTGATGGGAGGCTGCTTCAGTACTTCGACATCTATACAGAGCATTTGTTTTTTACTCTTGTTTTGAATTTTGTGCACGAGAGGTTGATCGGTTTTATGTGTTCCATACCTAACTTCGCCGAACTCCATGCAATCGCAAGCTGTGCGGATGCAGTAAATGGGTTAGTATAGTGGCTTCAGTGTAAATGAATCGCCCAATACTGTCGTTCAGAAACACCTGCTTACCAGGATCACTTCCTTGAACGTGGTTCACTACGTCCAAACCGTCTTCAACCAGGAAAAAGTACAAACTATCTTCGGCATGCCGATGAGCCCATGTCGTGTCGTTCGGGGGAAAGCTAACTACAGTATTAATTATGAATGGCAAGGAGTGAAAAATAAGAAGGTGTTGTGTTGGAAGAAGAAGCCTAGCAAACATGACCCCAGACGTACCGCGAAGAGCACGAACATACTCGTTTGACAAGACAATAAAATGCCTTGGTTCCTCTCCAACTTCTAGAATTTTTTCTAGCTGGCCGCCCACCATCCAGTATTGGCCAACTTCAGTTCCTTCCAGCTTGTTAACGCTACCAGATGCGACCATTTTGTCGCGCCCAACTGCAACCGACGTAATATTTTCATAGACTTTGACCACCTGAGAGTCGTCTTTCTTGCCTAGCCCCAACGCCTGGCCACTGACAAATTGTTGCAATGCTGAGCTGGCAATAGGGATGGGCGAGTGGAGGGTGTTGGCTTCGGTGTGAACAATATTCAGATCCTTGACAAAAATATCAAGCGCCGACTTGACCTCGACATCTCCAGCTTCCAGCATTCGTTCTCCTCGATCTTTAAACATCCAGCTTGCCCCAGCAGCACTATTGGCAATGTCGTACATTTGGCGGACGTCTAGCCCGGCTTTAGCGGCTAGAGAGAGAGCTTCCGCAGCTGCGCAGATATGGACTCCCGCCAATAATTGATGCACCATTTTCACAGTTGACCCAGCTCCCGCTCTTGATTATATGAACATCCGAGCCCATAGCATCCAATAAAGGTTGAGCTTTGGACAGGCTGACCTCGTCGCCACTAGCCATCATGGTCAACGTTCCTTTTCGCGCCCGGGCGGGGCCTCCACTCATGGGGCAATCGACAAAATCGATATCTTTCGTGCGAAACAAATCGTTAGCCTTGCGAGCCCATGTAGCCGTCACAGTACTGGTAAGAATAACACAAGACTGTGGTTCCAACAAATCAATCAGTCCATCTTTACCAAAACAGACTGTATCGCACTGTGCTTCGTTGACGAGGGCCAGTACTACGAAAGCTGTGTCGGTGGCAATACTATCTGTTTGACTGTGTGGCACTTTCGGGGGTGCCTTGTTGGCAGCTTGGGCATCCTTGTAATATTGCTCCAGACTGGCAGCGTCCATGTCGAATCCCGAGACCTCTGTGCTGACATCCGAATCCAGTAATGCACGGGCCATGCCTCCGCCCATGGCTATTATTGGGGGGGGGGGGGGGGGGGGGTCGGCGGAAAGACCCTTTTCCGTATGCAAACATTAAGATCAACTCAGCACATACAATTCAGCATCTTGGCACGCACCTCCAAGGCCAATCACTGCAATTTTCACCATGGTCTCTATTTGTTATATAATATGCCTTCGATTTTGGTTATCTTTAGTGGCTTTATCTTCAGTCGTCGAAGTTGCCCTTCCTACTCAATAGAATATTCATTAAAAAAAACTCTGTTATCAGCATTCCCTGGGTTGGGAATCTCCCAGGGCTGTGTTTGCTATTGTCCGGGATTTTGAAACCCCAGGCTTGTTTGACGATTTAGTAATCACCATTTCCGGGATGTATCTACTTTTCAGGATGTCCCTTATGTTCATACTCAGAATGAATAATTCAATGTTCCATGGTATATAGATATTTTTGTGCAACATGATCTGAAGTCTTGTACTGAAATGTATGTGTATTAAATTCAAGTGGTTCGGCAGCTAGTACCTGTTAAATAGGACTCCTAGTAGCTTAAAAGTGGTGCTTGACCATTTTATTTTACTAGTAATACACACGGTCTCCAATACTAAGTTGTTGTCTCTTATTGGAATTAAATTCAAGTGGTTCAGCAGCTACCTGTTAAATACTAGCACAAAAGAGCTTCTTGACCATTTTATTTTAATATGCGGTAGTAACAACAGCCGCCACGAATAATATCATGTTAGCTAGACGAATACTACGTCTATTCGAATGAATTAAACAATTAAAGTGATTCAGCAGCTAGTACCTGTTAAATGCTAGTTTAAAAGTGCTTGGCCATTTAATTTTTATTGACAGCCAATGAGCCATTAATTGCACTGCTGAGATAGTAATTAGATTGCATGCTGTTAAAAATAACTGTTCATAATACATAAGCCCAACAACAACACAAGTCAAATGCCATAGACAACAAAGCAAACCCCGGGAGAAATTTTTTTACAGCCATCCAGGGATGATTTTCCAAATCCTGGGGTAGCCATATCCCCCCGTGTTTGGTGATGACACCTCTCCTATTTAAATTTTTAACCCCTACTAGACTAGTAGGAGTAAAGGAAGAAAAGAGGAGTTTACTATGATTCTTAGTACTGCACTGCTACTACGGCACTTGCTTGTAGCTACTATTATGATGATAATTATGTATGCTGTGATCAAATGCACAAAGATCGAAAAAAATAAAATTGAATAAATACTACTACTAGACAGGTGAAGAACAGTCATGCTGTCGGCATCGCCTTTTTCCTCATCGAAAGGAATGGAATCCTTATCTGCCGGAATTCTTCAAAGGATTTTGTATTCTGGCTGTTCGCTGCGTCAAAATAGCTTGTGGTGGTCGAATTCATCATCGTTACAGTATCATCCTGCTTTCACGTTGTCATCCTGCTTTGTTTCCTTGGCAATTTGGTGATGTCTTCTTCATGGGGAAATAGATCCTTCCTCTTGAAGATTCTTCAATAGTAGTCAAGGTAGCATGTTTGGATTTTGGATAAGATATCCTGGAGCTCATCAGAGGTGGGGCTGCAACCAGGGCTTTCAATTCTTAGTCTCTTAGTCTTCGACTTGTTGCGCATTTGCAGGCCCTTGTATTGAGTTCACGCTGTAGTTTTCTTTATGTACTTACGCAAACCAATCTACTCGTCGCGTATACCATCAACAGAAGTTCTGTTGGTACTAGAAGAAGCTCATTTGATGGCTGATCTTGTGGTGTTGTCACGGGCCGTGGGTTCGTTGTCCAAAGTCCAAAGAGATAAAAGTGTCAGTTCGCCAAACGAGGAGCGGAGGCCGGGAGCCTTCTGACTGGTATATCAAGGAGGATCAGGGCTTTGGCCTTTACGACCTTCTTGCCAAATTGAATAAAGGCATCGTTGCTCAATTTTTTATGAACAATGAGGGATTTCAGATGACTGAATTTGAATTTTTTAAATGAGAAAAGTCTCATCAATGTGCGTGCTGAGCGTGATTTTTTCATTTGATACTCTGAAACATGGTTTCAAAAAAAAAATATCCTCGTGTTCGTTGCGGAATCTGAGCCAATACACGAATGAAATTATCGTATGGCCAAAACAGGAATGTACTACAGTAGTAGCTAGCTACCCTGGTAGTAGACTGCTACTACTCTAGCTAGTAGTAGTAGCTAGTAGTACTAGTAGACTAATACTACTAGTATTATTAGCATCAGACTATTAGCTACAGTACTCTACTAGCCACTCGAGTACTCCAATAGCTAGCTAGTAGCTACTGGTAGTAGAGTAGTTAGTACTAGTAGTAGTGGTACTTTCAAATCTTTTTAGTAGATGTGTGCCTGGACTGGCCGGGAACAAAGATAATATTAAAACAGAACAGAACAACACGTTTTGTCGAGCGGATACAATTAAGCTCTTTGCGCCAAAGAACATGCTGTCTCTTGAAGTTGGCATCCATATTTTCATATGTTAGCCGTCCACTGTCTTGGTAAGGAAGCTTCCCGAGAACGTACCGGATCCGCGAGAGTAACACAAAAAGTCTGCAGTCTGGATAACAAAATAAATGCCAAGAGAAACGATTGTCAATTAAAACGCAACTCAGCAAGCCAACACCATTAAATTCAGAAAGCAATAATTATGTTATTTGCTAGTGCCAACTGGTTGCGAAACTTTTAGTAGCCAAAGGTCAGAAGGCCAGCCAGAAAAGAGTGAGGGGCTGCGTGCTACGATTGCTTACATTCAGCGCAAATAAGACGTTCTGCCCGAGGTCGAGACGACGACAGAGTGATCCGTCTATCGATTGGGACGGTCGAATTGCGATAATTGCTACCCAGTACATTGGCGTAGACTAGTATGACCCAGTAGGTTCGGCCGACGCACATCGCTGCTCTACAGCTGGTCCACTTTCCTGGTCTCGAAAACTTTGTGCGACATAAAATACATCAATTTTGATTTATTGATTTGGGCACCCGAAAATGCAGTGGTGAATGTCTTGAATTTTTTTAATCCCTGTTGGTCGCTGCCTCCGGCTAAAATCAGTATCACTCAGTTATTATTACTTGCAATACTACATCTGCGACACACTAGCTGTCACTGCTGCAACGCGCTTCCTCTGATACCTGCGAACGACTAAAAGTTAACATTTTGTCTGCTCGATAATAATAGTGTATTTACTAGACTATTTGTGAGTTACAATACTTCGCCGTAAGAAATTTCCGCAGATTGCTTCTTGAATCTGCTGCAGATCAGTAAGTGTTGTGCGTTTCCCGTATGTTCTGCAACCTATCACAGTAGAAAAAAATTTAAGGCTTGACAAGAGTACCGTAGCCGATAGCGAACCCGACGGCCAACGAAACAACACATGCTACAAGGCCAGCTCCATATCCGATAATAACGCCTTCATCAACCTCCGCAGCGTGTGCTGCAATGGGAGCAACGGCAGTAGCGAAAGCAGCAATAGCAGCAGCACTCTTGGTACTCTTGACATCGGCAACTTCTGGTAGCTTGTTAGCTGCCAAGGGTTTGACTGCGACAGCTTTGGTTTGGGCAACTGGGGCGAAGGCAGAAGCGCAGGCCACAATGATAGCAACAAGGATCAATTGAAAGGACTTCATTGTGATCACTTAATTTGTCTATGTGGTGAAAGAGAAGAGGTTGTGGCCATGTGAGGTTAAGGATTCTCAATGAAACCAAGATTTGAGATCTAAACAAAAGCCGATGCAGATCCAGAGATTGTGTACGAATAGTTTCTTGTTACTCCGCTTCTCTTCCGGCCAAAGACAACAAGATCTGCCGCCATGGTCGAACGCACCTGATCTAAGTTAGTTATAAATTGTAAGTCACCTCAATGTCTCGGTCTTGATGAACAAACGTATGCAAATGTAGCTGTCCGGTCTGGTGGCCTTGGCTAATTTAGCTAGCATTCTATCTACTAGCTAGTAGTACCAGGTACTGGCTAGTACGGTGTACTCAATTCCAAGTAGTAGTACGTGTGGTGCTTGTGGTCTCTCCCTTTCAAATCTATCATCCATCCTCTTCTGCAAGTACGTAAGCCCATTTCAATCGTGTTCAGGACTCAACACCTAATGCTAACTACCCTAACCTAAAAACGAAGGTCGCATACTACCCTGGAAGGTCCGACAAACCCCTATTTAAACCCTAAAAAGAGAAATATAGCACGAGTTCTAGAACAGCTCTAAAATTCTGAAACACCCGTTCAAATAATTTGAGTCATGTTGAAATATGTTGAAAT
>Ga0100391_1001539_pt1 | contig 25486 bp, 34 predicted proteins | sample CryGeymeta201515_FD_81541 | JGI IMG/M metagenome (GOLD analysis project Ga0100391, IMG submission 81541) | Groundwater microbial communities from Crystal Geyser aquifers in Utah, USA - Crystal Geyser metaG 2015-15 | ecosystem: Environmental > Aquatic > Deep subsurface > Groundwater | place: USA... | reverse complement strand
TAGAATTCCTGGCTGTTTCCTTCCTCGTCCTGACCATCGAAGGTCAGGATGACGTTGGCGGTGGTCTCGAAGCGGCTCATGGCATTCTCCTGTCGTGTCGTGGTATCGGTGTCGTGTTCAGGTCCGGATGCCCATTGCCTTGAGCATCTCAATCCCGTTCCCGGTGAGTTCGGACTCGTATCCGGATTCGGTCTCTTCGGGCTGCGTGGCCAGCCCGTCACTCTCCAGTTCCTGGAGCACGGTGCGATCACGGTGCGTGAGGCGGGGTCCGCCCGGACCTTCGCGTTTCACGTCCATGAGGCATCTCAGGGCCTCGGTGCCGATCTGGTCGGGGTCCATGAGTTTCATTTTTCCGCTCCTTGTCTGTCGTCTCTCCGCCCTTCTCCGCCATATCGGTGGTTCAGGGATTTGCCGTTCGTGATGATTTCAGGATAGAATCCGGATCTCGATCATTGATTCTGAAAACCGGCCGTCTTCCGGCCGAAGATGGGAAGCGAATACCATGACCGGCAAGGGCATCCTGATAGTCGAGGACGAGCTGCTGATATCGATGTCCCTGGAGGACGTCCTGTCCGATGCGGGTTATGCCGTGGTGGGAACGGCCTGTTCTGTCGCGACGGCGTTCGACAGGCTCTCCACCGTTTCCTTTGGGGCGGCACTTCTCGACATCAACCTGGGTCGCGAGCTGGTGTGGCCCTTCGCGATGGCGCTTCGGTCTCATCGCATCGCGTTCGCCTTCCTGAGTTCGGACTGCGATCGCGAGGATTTCCCGCGCGAGATCTCGGATGCGCCCAGGATGGCCAAGCCCTTCGCGGAGGACGAGCTCCTGGCCGTCGTGCGCTCCCTTCTTCTGGCGAGATGCGCCTGATCAGCCGATCGCACGGGAATTGACGCCGAACCGGCACGTCAGTCCCGTCTCGAGCCACTCCATCACGAAGTCGACGCCCGAATTGGCGGACATGCGCTTCATGAGCTGCATGCCGCTCCCCCCGCTCTCTGCCGGCACGACCGGGACGCCGCAGTCCTCGTTCCAGGTGAAGGTGAGGATGCCTTCCTTGTCCCGGCATTCGATGCGCACCTTGCCCTCGTTCTCCGATAGCGCGCCGTATTTCAGCGAGTTCGTCATGAGTTCCCCCATGACGAGTGCCATGGTCGCCAGGGCCTGCGGCGCGATGTCCGCCTCGGGCATGGTGTCGACATGCACCTGACTGCTCCTGCCCGTGGATGCGAGGATTGAATCGATCGCGCTCGCCAGCGAGACGGGTCTGTTGTCGCGCGCCGAGAGGATGTCCTGAGAGACCGACAGGCTCATGAGGCGCCGGCTGTAGGATTCCATGAAGTTTTTCGTGTTGGGATGGTCCCTGGCGGTCATCGCTGCCAGGCTCCTGATGGCCGTGATCTGATTCTTGAGCCGGTGCCTCATCTCACGTGATATGAGATCGCGCTCCTCCGCGGTGATCCGCGCCTCATCGAGTTGGGCCTGGGTCTGCATCTGCTCGGTCTTCGATCGCGTTATGTCGCGCGAGACCGCGAGAGCTCCGGTGACGATACCGCCCTCCTCGATGCTCGTGACCATCACGTCCCACCAGGCGTCATCGTCCTCGATGGGGCGATAGGCCTCGAAGCGATGGGTCCTGCCGTCCAGTGCCTCCTCCAGTCCGATCAGGACATTGGTCCGCGACGTCTCGGGCCACTGGCTGACCCATGATCGACCCTCGGACCGATCATGGGTCGTCGGATCGTTGGTCTCCAGTATGCATCCCGATGTGTCGATCACCTCGATGCGATCCCTGCTCTTCAGGAGGGCCTGTCCGATTCGATTCATCTTTTCCATCCGTTTCCATCCATCATGTCGCTAACGCGTGTCGGGTCCTGGGGCAATGCGGTGTTGCTCATGCTCCCTGTCGACCGAATTTGAGGGTGAGGTGCTCACCCATCCAGGTCCGTCCCCTTCGTCTCTTCTCGATCTCGAGGCCATGGAAGAGCCTGATCCTCCCGTCCGCGCCGTCATCGGCGTGGACATCGAAGAGATCCTCCGCCGGTGTGCCCTTCGATGACTTGTCCCCGGCCTGTATGCCGACCTGGAGCGCATGGGGGAGGTTGGCCAGCTTGACCATCAGCCATCCGTTCTGGAAGTAGATGCTCTCGGTGAGGTACCCTGTGGGGACTATGGTGCTCTTGCCCTTGGTGCTGATCGCCTCCACCCCGAGGACGGGAGCATGGATGGCGCCGGCCTCGCCGATCGCATTGGTGATGTGGAAGGTGAGGCGGTGAAGGACTATCGATCTCAGGACATGTTCACGCAGGCCCGGTGGGATCCTGGCGATGATCGCCTCCGCCACCGGATCGATGTCGGGCACCGGTGCCTGGTCCCTCTGCTGCTTCTGCTGCGGCGAGACGGCGATCCGGACCCGCTGGAGATCCGCGGCGGTGACGGGGATGATCCTGTCCTGGCCTTGCGTCGGGGTCAGGTCCTCGGGCCAGCATGCGAAGGACTTCTCGTCGTTGACGAATGTCAGCTTGATGTGCGGTGGGCTCTTGCGACTCTTCGTCGGTAGCATGAGACGGAAGGTCACGTCACCGAAGGCGGTGGCGGATATCCCGGCACCCGAGCCGATCCTGATCCTCGCCCATCCGGGTGCCTCCGACAGGTCGTCCCGTCTCTCGTCCACTTCCCGTGAGTAGCGTCTCAGGAGGTCCATGAGGATCCAGCGGATGCCCCTGTCGAGACGCGGCCACAGGTGCAGGAACTTGCGTTCCGCGAACAGGGGCAGGCCTTCGATGATCACCGGATCGCTGTCAGGATCTTCGATCTCCCAGCCACGCGACAACAGTTCCTGGATGTCGGGGATCACGGACAGGCCTCGATCTCGACCGTCCGCCCGTCACTCAGCTGAAGCGCCAGTATCCCGTCCCGTGCGTCGATGCTCACGACGCCGTCCCATCCGACGATGAATTCGCCGGCGATCTCGACGCCGCGCTCGTCGGTGAGGTACTCGTCACGGCGGGCTCGCAGCATCTCGCCGTCCGGACCCTTGACGATCGTCTCCTCGGGTCTGCCTCCGGACGTCTGTCCGGCGATGGCGTAGAGGTGGTCGAGGGAGGAGATGAACGCATTCCTCGTCGTCTGGTCGCTCATATGTGTCTCCTCTGTATACATGGTGTCTTCCCACCCGTCCGATGTGGTGGCAGGTGGCGTCGCGTCCTGGTGGTCAGGCGGCCTTTCGCAAGGGCATGGCCGTCGTCTGTGCGGCGGCGAGGGTGCGGATCCGGACATGTTCGACCTTCCCCCTCACCAGTAGGAGACCGGGGCGTGCCACGGCGACCACGGGTTCGTCGACCGATATCCACAGGCATTGATCGCACGCTTCCGGCTCGGTGCATATCGAGATGTCGGCGAAGGCCAGGTGGCCCGTCTCGGTCAGGAATTCGCCCAGGTCTCGCGTCCCCTCGTCGGGATGATGGACCCCCTTCAGGGCTGAGAGGGTTCCTGTGATCCTTCCCCGGGCCCCGCTTGCCGCATCGACCAGTTCGACGGTGTATCCGTCCGCCGGATCGATTCCGTTCTCGTCCAGTGTGGCTATGAGTTGCTGGAAGAGGCCGGGCAGCAGGTATCGCCCGGGGTCACCGATCTGGTATCTGTTGTCGGCGCCCACCGGATACATGGCGATCCCTCCGATCCTTCCGGCCGGATTGTCGCTCATTCGCACTGCGTCTGCCATCGGTTTTTCCCTTCAACGAGCCATGTCGTCATGCTTCTTGCCGGAACGTCCCAGTTTCACATCCTGATACGCGCTCCATCTGGCGATCCACCAGGGTTCCTCGCCCGCAGGCGGCTCCTCGATCGGCACGAGATCGCTCCAGACGACGACCCTCGTCTTTCCGAGATCGGGACGATCCACGGCGGAGGAGGCCACGAGGTCTTCGACACCCCGGGCGTCGTCCATCATCTCTCCCATCCTCCGACCGGCGATGGCCGTCCTGCTCGTCTGCGTCATGGGTTCCGTGTCGAGGCTGCAATACGTCCCTCTGGTCCTTGCTGTCGTTCCGTTGCCGAACTTCAACAGTCTGACCTCGAGATGGAGCCCGGAGCCTTCGCCCAGGTGATGCTCCTCCCGCTCCTCCGGTCTCCAGGCGGGACTGCGGGACTCCTTGATCATCTCCTCGAAGGTGTACGAGCTCCTCTCGATGGCGAACCGTGCGAGCGGATGGATGCCGGTCGCCCACAGGGGAGGAGGCCCCTCGAACCTGTCATGGACGTGCTTCAGAGCCAGATGGGCCTGTCCCAATACCCGCAGGACATGCTCGATCTGATCGAGCGTGGTGTGGCTGTCTTCCGAGAGGGCCTCGCATCCCGGGGTCATGGCGAGTGGCCAGCGCACCAGCTCCGGCCGCTCGACATGGATGTGGACATGGGAGAACCGGTTCTCGATGGTGACGAGGGCCGGGTCGATATCGATCTCGTCGCATATCCGGGCGATCGTCGCATCCAGGATCGGCTGGATGTCGTTCATGCTGCCGTCCTTTCCTTCATGGACCCGTTCTTCTCGATCACGCGGGCCATCATCGCGAAGGCGTCCTCCATGTCGAGGGTCTTGCTCCTGATGAGGAGTTCCGTGCCCTTGGAGGTCGGATGGTGTCCCGTGACGGTGATGCCCGCCTCCTCGAATCCCGGGATGGCGAGGATTCCTTCCAGTGGTCCGGGGATCCTTCCGACGAGGAGTGTCTCCGGAAGCCTGCCGTCGAGGCGCACTCGTTCGTAGGACATCCTCCCGGCTCCCTCGATGTCGAACCACGGGCCCAGGATCCTCTTGCCGGGAAGCCGGAACTTCTCCTCCCGCCAGTCCGATGAGCCCCATTGCAGCTTCTCGTCGTGGATCCGTGGTCGCCAGCCGCGTGGGGCGATCCTGACGAGGGTACGCCTGATCAGCGGGTAGTCGAGACGCTCGCGGACGACGTCCCAACCTGTCACGCCCTCGTCGTTCGGGCATGCCGCGCACAGCATGGCGGTGGCCGCATGGATCGTGAGATCTCGTCGCGCTGCCATCATGGAATCAGCCGCCGCGCCGAAGTTCCTCATGGCGAGACGGCATCCACGCTCGGCATCGCGGAGCCGGAAGGGCATGTTCCCGAAATCGATGCTCATGTCGATACGGGACAGGTCCCGTATCAGCGACGTGGTGAAGCCCGTCGTGATTCGCTCGCCGTTCTCCCATCCCTCCGTCCACGTGGTGCGGGCCGTCATCGACATGTGCGCGGGCGGAAGCCGGCGACCGGCCGCCTTCAGGAGCGCCTCCTCGGCGAAGGATGGGTCGAAGGGCCGCTCGACCTCCTCCTCGTCATCCATCGCTCTTCAGCCTGTCGAGGAGTGCCTTCTTCCTGGCGTCGGTACGGCCGTTGCGCTTCCACAGTCGCCTGACGCTACGCCCCACTTTCGAACTCTGCCAGCTGCTCCTGGCGACCGATCTGCCGCCTGCCTGGAGGCTGCCGAAGTCGGTCGCCTCGAACACGCCGTCCTTCGCCGTGATCGAATTGGCGCACGAGAGCGCGAAGGAGTCCGGGTCGTCCCGGACGCGCTCGAGATACATGGCCACCAGTTCCGCGTCTTCCGGATGTCGATGCGTGTGGACGAGGTGTCCGATGAGTGTGGGGATATAGATCGCGAGGGTCATCGTCGCGACTAAGGCCGCGATGATCAGGAGTATGATGAGCATTCCGTTCATTCCGGTTCCTTCCGTTCTTTCGAGTGGTCCCTGGTCCACTGATCGATGTCTATGAATGCCGCCGTTCCGCGCTTGTAGGAGGCGACGTCGATCCAGCTCCGGTTTCCCCAGGTCAGGACCTCCTTGAGGATGGTATGACCGTGGAACACGTGATCGACCTTCTCGACCACGTCCGTGGGCCGGAGAGCATTCCCGTCTGCGTGCTCGTGGCGTATGCGGACCACTTCCTCCCGCTCCCACATGGCGTCCTGCGCGATGAAGCCGTCGGGGCCCTGTTCGAGGAGCGTCCCGGTGAAGGCGTCCCAGTCGAGGCGTCCGAACATGCGTCGCATCTCGCCGTGGACGAAGCCGATCCTGTGTCCGGCGGGCGTGAGGACGGTGAGCGTGATGGGCGCGCCGCAGACCGCGTCCACGATCCGGCGTCCTCCTGCATCGAGGAGCAGGCGCCCTTCATGATCCCGGTCGTCCTCGCCGCTGCTGTCACCGTCCTCGGGGAGGTGGTCGATTATCCAGCTTCCGCCGTTGCGTATGAGCTCCGCGGGACTGATGCCTCCCGGTCGGGGTCGCACCGCATCCTCGAGGAGTTGCTCGTGGTTTCCCTTGACGAAGACCAGGTCCGCTGCGTGCTTCTCGATGAAGTCGGCGATCCGCGTGGTGTGGACGCCCCGGTCGAGCCAGTCGCCCAGGCCGATCATCCGGTCGCCGGCGCTGCCGTCGTATCCGACTCTCGCCATGGCCTCGGTGATGGGATCGATGTTGCCGTGGACGTCCCCGAAGACGAAGATCCTGCGTGCCCCACGCATGTCGAGGTCGAGGTGGGCTGGTTTCTGACGGAACGTCGCTGGCGCGTATGCGGGCGCATCCGTGGTGGTCATGTCTGCTTTTTCCCTTCTCACAGATTCATCCAGGACGTGTCGAACCCATCGGGTGCGGGCGCCATGGGCACTTCCCTGGGTTCGAGCGTGATGCTCAGGACCATCGCACCACTGGGCGTCGAGATCCGTCGTGCCTCACGTATCCGTATGTCTTCGTTGCCGCGCACGAAGGGGCCTTCCACTGCATCTCCCAGACGCTTGCCGGTGAGGCCCAGGACCGCCGTCTCGGGCAGGTGGCTCTGGACTTCCATCCGCACCGTCCTGTCGGTCTGGTTCGAGAACACCTTCGCATCGCGCGCCTCGTTCTGCACGCCTGCGCAGACCGCGTAGCCGTCGATGAAGTACCATTCCCCGATGCTTCCGGGATGGGCATGGAGCGTCTTCGTGTATGCGGCCTCGCCCTCGGTCTCCAGATCGAGGCCGACATGGTCCAGCCAGCTCTTCACGACAGCGTGGATGGTATGCGTCCACGGGAAGCGTTCGCATGCACCGGGGTGGTCGAGTATGGCCCGATCCCGTTTCGCTGCCCGGATCGCCCTGTGGACATACGCATCGAGCATGATCTTCCATTCCCCGGGATCGCGCGGCTCGCGTGTCTCGCTGTTCATGAAGTTCCGCCGACGGATCAGTTCCTTCATGTCGACGGTCGCGGGCGGGGGCTGCTCTCCGGGCGTCGGGAGGACGAGCGTGACGTGCTTCCGGCATTCGTTGGAGATCGCCGTACGCACCAGGGAGAGGGAGCTCTCGCTGGTGCGTTCTATGGAGATGCCGTGACTCCCCAGTCCCGCTTCCCGGAACCGCTCCGTCAGGATCCCGTCGATCTCGTTGGCATAGTCGCCGGTCCTCTTGTCCGTTGCCCTCGTGCTCATCGTCTCTTCCACCATTCCTGTCGGGCGGACACCCGCTCGTATGTCCGTTCGGGCCACCTGAAGGCCGTGAGATCGCCACCGAAGACGCAGCCCGTGTCGATCGCGATCACGTTGTTGATCTCGCGTGGCTGTTCATGGACCACATGCCCGTGGACGACCGTGGCTTCGCCTCCGTATGTCGCCGCCCAGTCCTCCGCGATGGGGTACCCCTCCTCGTCGAGGCGGCCTTCGGGGTCCGGCTTCCCGTAGAGTGCGAAGCTCATGGCGCCTCCGGTGAGCCTTCCCTGGTTCTCCTCGTCGATGCCCGCATGGGCCACGGCGAGGCGTCCGTCATCGAGGAGGTAGTGTCCTTCTGCATCGAGCATCCAGGCTCCCCATCCTGCGCGCTCCTCGGCGCTGATGGAGGTGAATTCCCGGATCGTGGATTCCTGATGGGGACCCACGCTCACGTCGCGTCCCATCAGCCACTTTCCGATCTTGGCGTCATGGTTTCCGAGCACTCGCAGGCCGCCGAGTTCCTCGAGCGCCCGGGCCATACGCATCGTCTCCAGGTTCATGGGACCCCGGTCCACCAGGTCTCCCAGCAGGACGGTCCGGCGCCCCTGCGGATGCGGTCTGATGGAGCGGTGCATGTCCTCGCCGTGCTTCCAGCCCGCCTCCATGTATCCGAGGCGGTCGAGAAGGTCCGCGAACTCCAGGGCGCATCCGTGGATGTCGCCTATGATGTCGAACGGGCCGTTGTCGTTCCTGCGATCGATGACGATGGGGACGAATCGGAAGGGAGCATCGATCCTCGGGGCCGTGCCTTCCCATTCCTCTTCCAGGACGTAGGGGAAGAAGCCCTTCTTGCGGGCCCGCGTCGCGATGTCGCGGATGTTCTTCTGGTGGGGGTGGGCCACTTCGACGAGGACCCGCGGAGCCGTGGACAGCATAATCGTCAGGTCATCGAGGGATCGGTCGGGGCGATCCGTGTCCCAGGCGATGATCGCCGGCGGGGCCAGTGCCTCCATCGCCTGCATGGCGAGATCCCGGGCCGTACCGGAGCGGGTGGAGATGACGACTGCTCTCTCGAAGGGTGTGGTCGTCATGTCGCTTTTCCTCTCTATTCCTGGATTCGGTCTCCTTTGCCGTGTGCTGACGGAACGGAGAAAAGGCCCTCGACCGATCGGCCGAGGACCTTCGCTATTCTGAGGGCGTTGCGCAGACTGGGACCGCCTGCTCCCGTCTCGATCATGTTGATCGCCTGACGCGAGATGCCGATCCTCGATCCGAGGTCCTCCTGGGACATCCCGGCCGCCTTGCGGGCGCGCGCCATGGCGTCCCGCGGGTGGTTCATCGTGTCAGGCCGCCCTGGCGAGTGGCATGTTGTTCGATATCTTGCCGATGACGAGATCCGTCAGATCCGAGATGCCTTCGAGGACCGCGAACTCCCCGCAGTGCACGATGATGTCGTGATCGTCCTCGACGCCTGCCATCATCGAGTAGAGCCCGAGCGAATCGATGTCTATGTCATCGAAGCGCGTATCCTCGCCCAGATCGGTCTGGACGCCCTGTTCCCGCAGATTGCGGTGGATGCTTTCGATCACGGATGCCTTCATGTCCTGCCCCTCCTGCTTTCATGTGGGTGGGCCCCTTGTGCATCAAGGGGCATCCGGTGTCGAGAACGATTTTCAGGATGGATTAAGAAAACCGCAGGAAGCCCGATCCGGTCAGGAAGGCGATCGCCCGTACGCCGTCGTGATCACTGATTCCCCTGTCGGGATCGATCGGAACGTGGTTGTGATGCGCGAGGACATGGTCGTCGTCCAGGATGGCGTGCCTGTCCGGTCGGTGCCGCATCATGTGTCCGTCTATTTCCTGTCCCCTGACGGGAAGGTCGGGATCGAGGTCGTCGCCCCGCACGAATGGTGTTCTTACTGCATGGTCATCCGCGAGGTACCGCGTGAGACCCAGATCCGAGAGGAGCGTCAGTACGTCGTCGCTGATGCGACGCTGCGAACTGATGACGAGGCGCGCCCCCGTTATGGCGCAGATGTCCGCGACGATGGCGGCCCTCCTGAGGACCGCAGGTGAATCATTGGCGTCTCCGGTTAGGATGAGGACGCCGTCTATGTCTAGATAGATCATCGCCCTTTTCCTTTCCTTCAGAGCTATGCGTCGATGTTCTGCCGATGCTTCAGGATCGATCTCTCCTCACCTTCCGAGAGGATCTCGCCGACCCGGTGCATGGCCTGGTCGATCATCCATCTCGCCGTCTCGCTGAACAGCGCAAGGATCGCGAAGAAGAGGAACAGTGCGCTCAGCAGCAGAGCGCATGCGGCCATCATCCAGATTTCCTTGATCTTGTGCATGTGAGGGTCTCCTGCTGACACGTTACATCACGTGTTGTCGGTGGTCCATCCTGAAAACGGGTCGTTCACGGCACCATGAAGCACAGGCGCGTATGGTCGTCTCCGCGGTCGGTGTCGAGATCCACCTGGACGGTTTCCTTGATGGGGATTCCGTTCTGGTTCTTGATGGAGCCTCTCTCGTGGCGCATCACTCCTCTGACCGTGATGTTCCAGCCGTGGAGACGCGGGTCGTTGATGATCGTGTCGAGAGACTTGCCGGGCAGGCTGAGCACGGTCGCATCGGGAATGCCCGGGAGGCTGAGCTTCAGGACCGAGAACGTCAGCGAGCACTGCGACGAGAATCGCGCATCCGCCCTCGTCCTGATGCCGTCGTAGCCCTGCATGGAGGATACATCGATCTTGGCGATGGCCGAGTAGCGTCGATCATGGGAATGATCCCAGTGCACCGATGCGGAGATCATGGAGTCGTTTCCGGTGGTGTGACGGGCGTGCCCCTTGCGCATGTAGGCCAGGGCATCGCCCTCGGGCATCCGGCGTTCGGTTATGCAGGCCGCGATCTCGGTCCTGACCTGCTCGATCACGGAGGGGTGCGGGGCACTCCCGCGCATGCCTTCCATTGCGAGCACCCATGCGGTGAATCCGTCTGTCTCGATGACGGTCCCGCTCATGGCCTGGCGCCGCTCCTTCTCGTAGCGGGCCGCCACGGCTTCGTGCCAGGGATGGTATTCACTGGGATGGGGAGGCAGTCGGAAGCATTGCGCCAGTTCCCACAGGAGCTGCTCGGGATTCCTGTGGTCCAGCCGTATGGGATGGACGATGTCGTCATCGAGCGTCAGCGCGTCGCAGTCGCCGTCCGGAATGATCCGGAGAAATGGAATGCACTGGAACAGGCCGCACTCGTATGCCTGAGCGATAGGATCTTCGATTTCTTCGTTCTTCTCCAGGATTCCTTCGATCCGTCTGGCGGCCGCATCGAGTTTCTCGAGGACATGCATGTGCGCGTCGATCTGGTCACGCGTTCCCACGTAAGGGCGCATGGCGTTCTCCTCCTGCTTGTTCTTGATCCGCGCTAACGCGGAAGGGCCTTCAGACGTCGGCGGTTCCCCGCCCGGCGAAGGTCTTGGCCATCCTGCGATCGGCGATCGGCTGGTAGATGTCCGGATCCGCACCGGGCTCCCAGGGGAAGCGGTGGTTGCCGTCCGCGTACACGATCTGCATCCAGGTGGGAGGCGTGCCGAACTGGCAGCTGAGGACCTGCGTGGCGACGAAGCTCACGAATGCGTCCCTGAACGAACTGAGAGCGCGGAACTCGATCGGCTGGATCTGCAGGAGTCGTCTCCCGACGAGCACCGGGACTCCGATCTGCAGTCCCTCCTCGGATCTCATCGCGTCCATCACCTCGATCATCAGGCATGTCGCGCTCTGCGCATCCGCGCCGACCACGATCAGTTCGGGAAGGCCGTCCTTGGTGTTCGCGATGGTGTGCGAGACCGTCGAGCGTGGTGACACGTCATCGTGCCCCTCCTCGAGATAGGCGAGTTCGATCTGGGTCCGGTTGGGATGGTCGGGTGCATCCATCGTCGTATGGACCATGCCGTGGCATTCGTCGTCGGCGATGACCCTCTGCTGGAAGTCCATGAAGTCGGATATCTCGCGCCCGTCCAGACCCTCCGTGGGAATGGCTATGGTCGTCCGGGCGATGATCGGGTTCTCGACAGCCGATTCAGGATGGATCATGGTCTTCATCTTTCCGTATTGTCCCTTGCCGGACCGTCCCGTGCAAGGGTTTTCCTCTCTTGGAGTCTGTTCTCCCCTGGCGTTTGCGGAATCAAAAAAAAGGGCCCTTCCCCGGCATGACCGGGGAAGGGCATCGGATCAGGCCGAGACGGGCACGTCGTCGTCGTTGTCGGCGGCGATGATCACGGCGCCGATGATCACGGCGAGGGCGACGAGAGCGGTGACGGTGGTGCCGTCGCCGCCGAGACCCTGCGCGTCTTCGACGGGCGCTGCCGAGCGATCCGCGGCCGTGGCGGCGATCGGGGTGGCGGCGAGCGACAGGGCGGCGAGCATTAGCAGTTTCTTCATGTGGTATTCCTTCTTCTTGGTGGTACGGTGCCCGTGACGGGCGCATCTACGACCCGATTGTGACGGGCGGTGGATATCTCGATGGCTCAGTCGAGCAGCATCGTGGAATGGCTGTAGGTGTTCACGTGGAGGGGGATGAACAGGATCCCCCAGACCTCGACGACCCGCCCGCGTTCGCTCCACAGGCTGCTGCAGCCCAGGAACGGCATCGCGGGTCGATCCTCTTCCCGCCGGAGGGTCCTGAGGCTTCTCGCGATCTGGAACAGCATTGCTCCCGCGAACAGCATGAGCATGATCTCCATGGTATTTTTCCCTTCTCTGTCAGATCTCTCCTGTCACGAACAGTAGGATGAGCGACATGAAGTTCATGAGCACGTGCGCCGCGATCGGGAGCGCGAGCGATCCGGTCTTCCACCTGATCCAGCCGAAGGCGGCGCCCGCCACGAACAGGGGCGGGATGGCCAGGGGCTGGAAATGGATCAGCGCGAACATGCCGGCGGTGATGACGATCGCGATGACGGGCGCATGGGAGGCCTTGCGTTCCTGCAGCTTCTTCTGGATGGCTCCCTGCAGCTGACCACGGAAGAGCACTTCCTCGAGGAAGGGCGCGCCCACCGCACCGGCCAGGAACACGGCTGCGAGACCGCCGTAGCCGCTGTTCATGGCGTTTAGGAAGAACACGAGCTCCGGCTGGATCGGCCTCTCTCCGAGTGCGAGCTGGTATATCGCGCTGAAGATCATCACCCCGATGATGACGAGACCCGTCATCAGGATCGATCTGCGGCTGAAGGCTTCGGGAGTGCTGCCGTCCCATGCGGGTCGCAGATGCTTCATCATGTAGCGCCAGCGGAGCGCGATGAGCAGCACCGCGCCGACGAAGACGCCCGTCATCATCGTCACGGCCGATATCTGTGGCACCGGCACCGTCTGTCCGTCGACTTCGGCCATGCGCATCATCGACTGCCCGGTCACGGCCGCCTGTATCGCCCATGCGATGACGATGCCGACGAACTGGAGGACCACGAATCCGACCAGCCAGAACAGGCTGATGATGATACCCGGATCCTTGACCGGGTCATTGATGTTCGTGTCGTTCGCAATGGTTGCCATCGTCGGTCCTGTCTTCTTGCTGTGCCCGCCTTTTAGGTCGGGATCGGCGTTTATCCAAGCCCGAGGGCGCTGCGCGGGTCGGCTACCGCATCGGGGATGCCGAGCACCGGTGCCAGATCCGATCGGATCCTGGCTATCCTGTCCCAGTCCCGTGGCATCAGCAGACCATATCGTCTCTTCCGGTATTCCTCGGGATAGTCCGCCTCCGCGGCCCTGCGATGCGCCGCGACATCCTTGGCCGTCGCCAGATCCGCACGCATGCGCGCATCGAGCAGGTCCGCTCTCACGTCACCGAGCCATCTCGATGGCTGGAAGGAGAATGCGAAGCGACACTCCATGCGCACGAGTTCACGATGGGTCTCGTGATTTCCCGCGTGTTCCGCCGCGATCGACAGGTCGTTGATGCTGGCCAGGACGCAGAAGTTGCATGACAGGCGGGTGGATCCCAGTCCGTAGGCCTCGTGCAGCGGGATGGACTGTCTCTCGTGGATGGCGAAGACGTCCTCGCTCGACCAGTCGGCGATGGGGTTCCACGTCATGCAGTCATCCCGTCCGTAGCGCTTCATGCCGGTATCTATGGCCTCGAAGGCCGCTCGGGATCGCCCGATGCTCTCATCGCGTCGTATCCCCATCACGGAGACGACGGGTTCAGCGTATACCCGCTTGAACCGGCTCATCACGTGGATCTTCATCTCGCTGGTGCAGAACCGGGTTCCGGCGCTGGACCATGGTCCCACCAGGTTCACGGTCTCTCCCTTCGCCCAGCGTTCTCGTCCGAGCTCGCCGCGGCGCTCCCAGCGCGAGACCATGTCGTGCGTGGTGTGCTTCACGACATGGAGAGGCAGTCCGAAGTGCCGAGCGAGATCCTCGACATGCGAGTGCGTCGACCTCCATTCGGAGCGCCCGAGGTCCGCGTGCAGGAGGAAGCGGCGTTCCCGTGGATGCCCGATGGAGTCGAGCAGCGGCATGGTGGCCGCGATCGCGGCCGAGGAATCCTTGCCGCCGGATACCGAATATGCCATCCAGGCGTCCTCACGCCCTAGCAGGTGGACCCCCGGAGCATCGGCGTAATCGGCGATGCTCCGGGGGTTCTTCATATCAGACGTGCCCTTCCTCGCGGTGCTCCTGCTGCTGGTGCGCGGGATCCTTCGGGTGCTGGAAGCCCTCGAAGATGCGCTTCATCTTCCAGTTGCAGTCCCGCGTGCCCTCCAGTGTCAGGATCGAGCAGTTCGCCGGGTTCGGCTCGTTCTCGCACCACTCCCAGGGCAGATGCTTCCACTCGCGGGCGAAGCAGCGGATGGTGACACCGTGACTGACCACGACGATGTCGGAATAACCGTCATCCATGGCACGATGGATCGCTCCGAAGCTCGACCGGACCCGGTCGCACACGCGGGCCCGCGATTCGCCCATCGGCATGGGGGCGAAGAACTCACCCTTCAGCTTGTCGTCCATTCCCTCGAAGCGGGCATGCTTCTCGTAGTGTGCGTATTCCCGCGGATAGACCTCGGAAAGTTCCTCCTCGCTATATCCATCGAACAGGCCAAAGCTTTGTTCTCTAAGGGAAATTTGCTCCCTCCTGACGTATTCGATACCCTGCCGGCGGATGCCGTCCTCCACGCCGTCAGCCGTCTGCCGGGTGCGCAGATAGGGGGAGACCAGCATCAGCACGCGCCGCCGATGGAACCCAGGAACGCCCTCCTGGATGTGCTCTCCGAGGAAGCGTCCGGCCTTCTTGGCCTGTTCGTGCCCCTCGGGTGCCAGTTCGATCGCGTGATCGGGCTTTCGCTTGTTGACCTCGGTCGAGAGGTTCGATTCCGAGAGGCCGTGCCTCACCAGGTGGATGCGATGCATCGTCTTTTCCTTCTTCTTCTGATCGTCGTCTGGAATGACCGTCAGTCGGGTACCGTGAAGTCGCAGTCCTTGAGGGCGAACTGTCTGATCGCTCCCTTTTCGGTGTCCCGGGCCCTCAGCAGCCATCCCTCTTCGGGGTGCCAATCCGTGCTGCCCCATTCGATGCCGAGAGGCACGGCATTCCTGATGGCGTATTCTCCGCGCCAGTTGGTATAGCCGAAAGTCATCTTCCGTGCCTGATCGGCGGGTGTCTCGGCGTTAGACCCGGCGTCCAGGGCCTCGCGGGCGATCGCTTCCCATTCGAGCTTCTCCTGCTCGGGACAGCGGTCGTAGGGGAAGTGTTCCTCCCGAACTCCGAGATGTCGTAGTTTCGCACTGCGCAGTCTCGCGGCGAGGAGGGTGATCCGATCGTCCATTTCCGTCTTCTCCGTCATCAGAGGGTCTGAAGGTTGTGAAGATGCAGGGCATCGGTGTGCAGGACGACGCGCTCTTCGCTGAACTCGACGTCGGTGACGGTCACCGAACCTGCTTCGAGGCCCGGGATCGCCATCACGGTCTCGAGCGAACGGCCTACGGCCGAGCGCATCAGGCTGTCGGGCACGTCCATACGCGGCATGCTCAGATATCCGTCGACCCAGTACCATCGGCCGTTGCGGCAGTATACGTCGAGCGTGACCATGCCCGCTCTCGTCTGGATGCTGGCCTCGACCGCCTTGCTGTAGGATGAGAGGGTATCCTCCTCTATCCGCTTCCTGATCGTCGGTCTCGTGCGCCAGTTGGGATGACGGGCATCGAGATAGGACAGCGCGGATCGTTCGATGACCCGCTGGCTCCTGTCTTCTTCTCCGCATGCCAGCTGATGGGCGGCCTGTCTGATCCAGTTCGATGGCGCGAAGACGTATCGCGTCCTGTCGCGGTCGTGGATCTCCTCCGCCATGGACTCGATGCCTACTTCGAGGTCTTCGATGTCGAAGCCGTCGCTGTCCATCTCGAGCAGCTGGAACGAGGTGTTCTCGAATGGCACGTCGAAGGTGTAGACCGTGTCCTCGTCCTGGGTGTTGCAGGTCCGCTCCAGCGAGAGGCCGTGCTCCTCGCATATCCGTCGCAGATTGCCTTCGACATGATCGAGTGCGGAGAGCCCGCTTGCGAAGCGGCGGTCCTGCTCTCTCGTCCATATGGCAAGCTGGTCGATCCAGTTCCGGAGCGTCTCGAGGTGCTCGCGACGGAGCGTGTCGGGGTCGTACAGTTCCGGACTGATCGCGTGCATCACTTTTTCTCCATCTCGAAGCTGCGCGCCTTCGCGATTCCCTCCACGTAGCCGTCGGTGACGATCTCCACCCCCGCATCCTTGTTCCTGGCGCTTTCCACACAGATCCCTTCGAAGGGCACGGGCATCTCCAGGACATGGGAGAGGGGCCTGCCGATGAGGGCCGTGAGGATCGTCTCGGGTTTCGGATGAGGCAGGCAGACGAGCTCGCCGAGGAACATGATCCCTTCGACGTTGTACGGTCCGACATGCACCATGCCGAGACGTTTGCGCAGGGTCAGTGTCCCGTCGGGGTGATCGGAAGCCATCCTGCCGGCGAGTTCCATCGGGCCTTCTTCGAGACGCCGGGCCAGGCGATCGTGGAGCCTGACGTCTTCCGGGTCCTGCATGCGCTGCTCCCGTACTTGCGGGACGTATTCCTCGTCGATCGCCCTGTCCAGGTCGTCCGGATGGACATGGCTGAGGAGATTGAGGGCGAGGCGTTCGTAGGCGACGACGCGCTTGCCGGACCATGCGTGCATCTCGGTACAGAAGGCCTGTTCGGCATATCCCGATCCCTTCAGGACCTCGACGGCGTCATCCCGACCCATTGCATCGATATCCCGCTCGATCTTCCTGGCGAGTATCGAGCCGCTGTCCGGATTGGTGGGGTCGAAGCTGAATATCTCCTTCGTCAGCGAGTGCTCGGAGAGGTGGAACCTCTTCATGCTCAGCTTTCCCGTCATCCGTAGTTTGATGCCGTGGGCGGCGGATCGGGCGAGGACCTCTGTCGTGGTCACATCGGGGGCATCGCCGCTCATCGCGAAGACGTCGTGGATCTCCCGGAGCCAAGCCACGAGCCGGGGGATGTTCCTTTCGATGAGCAGTCGATGGTCGAAGACCTCGCATGGATCCATCATGTCGTCTTTTCCCTTCCACTGGCCGGTTCGCAGGCCTCGTCCAGCTGGATCACGGTCGTCCTCTCGGGGCATTCGATGTGCTTGACGGGAATCCCGGTGAAGGCGCTTCCGTAGGGGTCGCCGTCCATCAGGCTTGCGGCATCCCGTCCGATGATGCCCGTCATGGTGGATTCCGGCAGACGGATCTTCGGCATGATCAGATTGCCGTTGCGGTAGTATGCCGCACCCAGGACCGCATGGACGAGGATCCTGCCCTGTGCGAGCTTGATACCGACCCGGTCATCCATCATCTCGTACGTCCCGCCGTATCCCGAATGGACCTCGTACTTGTTCCGGATCATTGCGGACACTTCATCCCGCCATTCGACGCCGAGATGCGCCTCGAGGATGGCGCGTCCGCAATCGGAGATCTCGAGGGCGCCCAGGTCTCCGGGAAGCCATGGTCCTCCCTGGTCGCCGACGCGTACCAGCCGCACCATCTCGGCACGCATATCGCGCAGGTTCGGCCTGATCGACGTCCTGTTGGCCTTGTATCCGTTTGCGTCGACGCGGACGCATCGGATGTTCCCGTTGCCGCTGACGACCTCCGGATCCAGGCCCAGACCTGTCATGACGGCGACGAGAGCGGTACGCATGCTGTCCTTGTCGCTGACGTCCAGGTCCAGGCCGAGAGCGCAGGCGTGGGCGACGATCTCGTCCACCTGCCTGTTGCGCTTCTCGCGCTTCGTCGCGTGCCCTTTCTGGATCATGTGGCCTCCTTGTCTTCCGTTCGCGTCTTCCGGGTGACGATGGTCAGGCGTTCCTTCGAGTCCGTCCTTATGGCGATGCCCGGCGTCGGGCCGCCGGCGGGCTCGACGAGGACGACCTTCAGTCCGAGCCCGTTGGTGAGCGGGAGATCGAGCATCTCGTCCAGCAGCTTGCCTGCACTCGAGATCTTCATGGCCTCGGGAATGTCCTGTTCGATGAAGATCGTGTCCGATCGCAGGCAGCCCGTCTCGTGTCTCTGCGTCTTCACGGTGATGACGCCCAGGCGCCGGGTGAACTGGAGATGCCCGAAGGCGGCGGCCGCTGACTTGTGTTTCTCGTTACCGGCCGTCGGGGGCTTCTCGTCGAACAGGGCATGGAACCACGCCTTCTCCAGGGTCCGCAGCCCTCTTCCTTCCACCGGAGCCTCTACGTGGATCATGTTCCCCGGAAACTGCTCCACGAAGTCCACTGCATGATCGTTGACCATGTCTAGGACGCGCAGGGCGACCGGATCGAAGGCCGTCGCGACGATTCCCCGTTCGGCGAGAGCCTCCATACCCATGCAGTGTGCGATCTTCACGGCTGCGCTCGCCCCGTGCTCGCCCCCGGATATCTCCTCGAGGATGTCCTCCATGCATTCGACGTTGTCGTGATGATGGCCGCCTCCCGTATCGAAGGAGAGCATATCGCGCTCCTGGTCGCTCAGCGTGGGCCTGAGAGTGCGGGTGTTCCCGGTGTTGCCGTCGCTGTACATCATCTGGGTCATCCTCACGCCCAGCTCGCCCGATGCCTGCTTGATCTCCTCGACGCACCGGCACGAATCCATCGCGTTCCTGTGCTTCTCGAGTATGGCGATCATCGTGTTCGCCCATTCGGTCAGCCGAGGGGCCAGATGGGCGACCAGCGCGGGACGATCGAAGAGCAGCTCGGGCGTCATGGGCACGATCTCCGTCATCTGAAAGGGAAAAGGGGCCGGCGATGCCGACCCCTTCGTGTCTCGTTCGGTTTTTCCGTGAGGCGGGTCAGAGGCCCGCGAGGGAGATCACCGGCTTGCCCTGCTGCCGGAGCATGAGGACGTATCCTTCATCCGGTGTCATCAGGGCGATGCGATTGCCTGCCGCGAAGATCTGCTGGCCTTCGCTGAACAGTCCGTCCTGCTTGTAGACGACCTCGTTGCGTCCGCTGTCGCCGTACTTGACGACGATCGCGGACTGCTTCGAATTGGTGTACATGCGCGCCGTGTCCATGGTGCCGTCACCGTCGTAGTCGACCTGGACGGCGATCGAGAAGCTGTCCGGGCGGTAGTTCGGGTTCCCGGTGTTCTCGAGCATGTATTCCTGGGTCACGACGCGCCACGGATCCTTGGCCGGATCGATGGTCCCGATCTCTCCGAGATAGGCGCCCTGTGTCTCGGTGACGCGCTCGTCGGCCAGGTCCTGGGCCTGCGCGGCGTAGATCGCCTGGACCTCGTTGCCCATGGCTGTGGAATTCTGCGCGAGAGCGGCGACAGGCATCGATGCGATGGTCAGCGCCGCGAGGATGATGTTCGTCTTCACTGGGGTTTTCCTTCCGATTTCCCTCTATGGAATGAATGCCATTAACGCAGGGATAATGGCTCCTCACCTCACTTGGGGTCGTATTCGATATGGATGTGGTTGGACGGATTGTTCGGTCCGTACTTCTCGAACATCACGTCGTAGTTCGGTCCGAGTGCGGCCTTCAGCGTGACCGCCCACTTGAGACAGCTCGTCTCAGAGTATCCGTTCGCGGTGTTGCAGCGGATGTCGATCGCACGTCCCGAATTGTGGAAGGATTCGCCGTCCCTGTTCTCCTGGCTGGCGGTCATGACGGCATCGAGGCCGAACATCCTCCCCGTGATGTTGATCTCGTCGATGATCATGACGATCGAGGAGTGCATGCCGGACAGGTTGGTACCGTTCTTGACGGCCATCTGCTGTCCGCCGAACGTCCTTATCGTCGTGCCACCGGGGGCACGGGGACGCGGGTAGCTCTTCACTTCCCTGAGGTTCTGCGCGGGAACGCCTGGCGTCGCCCGTGCGATACGGAAGCGCCCCGTCACCGTGACGTTGTTCGGATCGGGATTGCGCAGGTACTGGGTCGCCGAGGGGTTGTTGCCTCCCCCCGGAAGGGAGGTCGCGGTGGCGGTCGGTGTGGGCGTCGGCGTCGGAGTGGGTGTCGGAGTGGGGCTCGGAAGCGGCTGGACGACCGGATTGCCTTCGAAGACCGTGCCGGATCCGCCGTTCCCGCCGCTTCCCGGCGTGCCCGGTGCGGGTTCGCCCGTCCCCGGAGCCGCGGCATCGTCTCCCGTCGGGGGAGTGTCTGCCCCTTCTCCGGGGTCCGGCGCGGGGGAGGCGGGAGGCGCGATGCCCATGTCGGACATGATCTGCGAGCATTCCTCGTCGGTCGGCATGGGCAGGCCCTGTGCCTGGACCGTCGTCGGAAGGCCGACCATGAGGGTGATCGCCGAGGCTCTGACGAGCCATTGGGTTCTGGGGGATTTCATCGCGCGCCTCTTGTCGTCCATGGATGTGCGGTATGCCTTATAGGATGCATTCGCGAATCTATGGAAGACATTTTCAGGATGATCGGCGTTATTGCAGGAGCCGCAGTCGTCCCGGATGGCGCAATCGCGGTAACGAGGTTCCTTCCGATCCCTGGAGCGGAAGATGGAGCACGGGACCGGGACCCGGAACGAGGACCAAGGCGTCCTGCCTCGTTCCTGACGGGATGTTCCGGTCCTGATCGAGGAGGTCTCCGATGAGGGCGCCGCTGCCCCTGGTGAGCCAGTGGTCGATGATGTCGTCCAGCCGCTTTCCCGTCATCGACATGATCGCCGATTCGGGTAGCGCGTGTCCCGTTAGCGTGATCCAATGGTCATCGTACTGGATCTTCCCTGCTGCATCGTCTTCCGCGATGCTCGGCGCGGAGGCCCTGACGCGGTGGCCGATGGATGTGATGTGGACCGTTATCTGGTTCTTTCCCGTCGTCACCTTCACGCTCGGCCTCCAGTCGAGGATCTCGGCCAGGATCTCTATCTGGGTCCTGTCGGTCCAGGAAGGGAGGATGTCGTGGATGTCATGGGCGCCCGTTGCCGAGTACTCCTCTCCGCTGCACCTCCAGAACTCTTCGCGCCTGTCGCTGGTCCTCCAGTCCTCGAGCGTGCGATGCTTCATGACGGCTGCCAGCGCTCTTGCCGCGACGGGGGTGAAGCCGAGAGGGATGCGGCAGTCCTCGATGCTCTCCGATCGGAGGGCCAGTCGCATGTTCGTCGCATGCTCGAGGAGACCTTCGGTCTGATCGCGTACCTGCGAGACGTCGATGAAGTGCTGATGGTCTTCCATGTCCGCGGTCGCCGGATGGACCCGGACCTGTCGTTCCATCATGTCGAGGCGCCTGAACAGCTTGGCGTAGAGCGCCTCGTTCGTCTCCATGATGTTGAAGCTCTGCCACCCGAGCGGCGAGACGAAGGAGATCAGGTACCGCGGCTGGCGCTCCTGCGTGCTTCCCATGTTCAGGCCGGGGATCACGTGGATTCTGGCACCGATGGCATCCAGCATCCACTTCGTCCGCGACAGGGCTCTTGCGGGAGAACCGTGTGCGTCGCGGCTGTCCTGCCACCGTCGCACGAATGCCCGGAGGCGCGCGATGATGCCGCATGCCATCTCGCGGGTCTCGGGCGCGAGCTTCATGGCGTCCAGCTGATGCGTGTCGCAGGGCAGTCCGGTCATGGGATGCGCTCCTTTTCGATGCTGGCGTCGCGATCAGGTGTCAGGCCCCCCGCTCGATCAGCTCCCTGAGCCGCGTCTGGCGCAGGTTCCCGTCATCGAACGAGACCGCCTGGCGTATGGCCCGCTTCTGGCCGACCACGTAGCAGCGGACCTTGGCGCGGGTGATCCCGGTGTTGAACAGGGTCCGGCGCAGGAGCTTCCAGTGGGAGGTCGTCATCGGCATGATCACGACATCGTATTCCGACCCCTGTGCCTTGTGGACCGTCAGGGCCCATGCGAGGGAGAGCTCGCCCAGCTGCCCGCTGGAATAATCGAGACGCCGGGGACCCGAAGGGGTCTCCATCTCGACCGTCGCGACGAGATCCTTCCCTGTGCCGGAGATGGCCACGATCCGGCCCACGTCGCCGTTGAAGACGTCGCGGCTGTCGCAGTTCTCCATCTGGATGACCTCGTCACCCACATGTGCGGGAGCACCGCCTGCGAGCCGCACCATCGGATCGTCTTCCTGCGATTCGATCGCGAGGCGGGCGTTGAGCGCCGCGGTGCCGGCTTCCGTGGCGTGGCCCGGAGTGAGGATCTGGACGCTGTTCCCCTTGGAGGTCTCGCGCAGGTAGATGCGTTCCACCTCCTTGGCGATGTCCTCGTTCTCGCGCTTCTCGATGAAGATGAGATCGTCACCCCATTCGGGCATGCGACCCGCACAGATGGCGTCGGCTCCGGCGGCGATGGCCGAGCCTTCCGCCTGGCGGCGATTCTCGGTGAGTTCGATCGTCGGGACGTTCCCGGCGGCGACCAGGTCTCCGAAGACACGACCCGGACCCACCGATGCGATCTGGCGCGCATCACCGATGAAGAGCACCTGTGCATCGCTCCATGCCCTGCTGAAGGCGCCGCCGAGGTAGATGTCGAGCATGGAGGTCTCGTCGATCGCGATGGCATCGGCCTTCAGCGGATTCTCCTCGTTGTGGGTGAAGCGTCCCTCGTGGCTGCCGAGCAGGCGATGGATCGTCTGGGCGCGCACGCCCGTCTTCTCGTGCATGCGCTGCGCGGCCTTCCCGGTCGGGGAGCCGAGATCGATCGTCCGTCCCAGCTCCTTCCAGCAGCGCACGATGATGTCGAGCACGGTGGTCTTGCCGCGCCCGGGGCCGCCCGTGATCACGCAGAGCGGTTCGATCACCGCCATGATGGCGGCTTCGCGCTGGAGATGGTTGAGCTCGATGCCCACCTCCGACTGGATGCGGTCGACGAGCTCCTCGGCTTCCTCGCGCGTCGCCAGCTTGTCGAGCGACAGCTTCGCCAGGATGGCGCGCGCGATGTCCTGCTCCTTTCGGGCGAGCTTCTGGAGCGCCCAGCCGCGCACACCCGCGACGGCCACCTCCATGGCGCCTCCGCAGGGCCCCTGGTCGAATGCCCGGGCGATGAGGGCGATCGGCAGATCGGTGAGCGAAGCGGTCTGCTGGACGATGCGATCGAGGGGCATCCAGCTGTGGCCTTCGTCCTCGGCCTGGCGCAGGACGTCCCGTGCGGCGGCCATGATGCGGTACTCGCTCTCGGCGGACATGCCGGATCTGGCCGCGATCTCGTCCGCGGTGCGGAAGGCGATGCCCTCGACATCCATGATGAGACGGTAGGGATCCTTCTCGATGATCCGGCCGGTCTCGGTGCCGAAGGTCTCGTAGATCTTGATGCGCGTCTGGCGACCGATGCCGAGCTGGGTCAGCATCGGACCGAACTTCGCCTCGCCGTAGCGCGCGGTGAGCGCGGTGCGGACGGTCTCGTATCGCTTACCGAGCAGTTCACGGGCGAGAGGGTCTCCCCGCACGATGCGTTCGACCGCGTCGGAGCCCAGCCTGTCGGCGATGACGGCGGCGCGCGCCTTGCCGATGCCTTCGATCCCGGCTTCCGAGATCCACTTCGCGAGCGCACCTGCCGAATCGAGCGGCTCGCAGACGGTACGTGCATCGTATGCCTGCAGCTGATTGCCGAATCGGGGATGCGTGGTCATCCGGCCCGTGACCTCGAGCATGTCGCCGATGCCGAAGCCGACGAGCACGCCCTTGGCCTTCACCGACATCTTCCCGCCGTCCTTCAGCCGCAGGGAGAGGATGGCGAAGCCGTCTGCGGTGGGGCCGGAGATGTAGCGTTCGACCTTGCCCGTATGGGTCACGGTGGCGGGCGCCGACTGGTTCGTCTTGCGGACTGCCTGGCTCATCTTGTTTTTTCCTTCTCGTATCTGGATGCTCTTTCCCCTCACCGGGAAACATCTATGGCCGGAACACCTCTCGGGGGCGGTGATTCGGCGCGTATGATTCCTGTCTTCTCGACGGATCCGTCATGATGATCCGGCGGGGCCCGCCCATCTCTCGATGCGTGCCCTCGTCTCGTGCGCGTTCTCGCGGGCATGGCGCCATGCTGCCCTGTGGCATCTGAGACCGGCATGGCTGTAGGCGCTCTCGTCCAGCTGCAGGACCGGGTTCTGTCCGTCACGCAGGCACCGTTCTATGACGGTCTCCATGCCCAGGCCCTTTCCGCGATGCTCCTCTCCGATCACGAGATCGCACGAGACGTAGCCACCCGCGATCGTGCCGTCGGGGGCCATGAGTAGCACGCCTGCCGGGACGTCCAGGAAGCGGTATCCGGGTTCGAAGAGCGAAGCGTGCCCGGCATCGTCCCCTTCGGGGCGGATACCGTCCGGTGCGCAGGCCTGGAATTCCTCGAGCACCTGCGATAGCGTCTTGGCGAAGACGTCATCGATGTCCAGACGACCGGGTTCGCCTTCGACGAATTCGTCCTCCGTCAGGTCGAAAGGCTCCGGATGGTCCATTTTCCTTCTCCTCCATGCTGATGCGCATGGCGATTGCGCTCTCAAAAAAAAAGACCCTCGCTCCTACCGAGCGAGGTCAGCGTCTCGAGGGGTAGAGGTCGATTGCGATCAGGCCGGAGCCCTTCTCGGCGCTCGTCCCGATGATGAGGCCACCCTCGTCGGTTCGTGTGATCGACGTGATCCGTATATCCATGCCGCTGGCGGGGTGATTGCCGATCAGCTTCTCCAGGGGCTTCCCGATCATGCTGACCAGATGCGTTTCCGGAAGCGGGTGATCGACGAAGATGCGTCCCTCGTGTTCGAGATGATCGCCCATGTGGCTGATGATGACGTTCCCCATTCGCCGCGCGCCCTCGAAGGGCAGCGTGTCAGAGGAGGGATTCCACTTCCGGATCGTGCGAGCGAATGCCTCCGCACGATCCGCTGGCGGCCTGTCCGTCATGTCTCTGGTCTGCGCGGCGATGACGAAGGGGTCGACCAGCATGGTGTAGCTGGCGCTCTGACGCAGTGACGGGAGGGCGTGTCGTATCCTCGCCTGATGACGGTCGATGGCGTCGGCCATCTCATACGCGGTTCTCTCCCGTTGCGTCGCTGAGGCTGGCAGACTGATGCCGTCGAGGGTTCCGCGCAGGCTGTCGAGCCCCAGGCGTTTTCGCTCGAAGGCTCTTTCGATCCAGGAGGCTTGACGCTTCATGGATGTGATCGTCGTGGAACGCCCGCTCTCCTGGCGCAGGATCGCGGTGATGCCGTCCCGTATGACCACGACGTCCTGACAGGCGTCGATGTCGATGCCGTATCTCTTCCGTATGTCCCTGATGCGCTCATGGAGTCCGGCATCGATGCGGAAGGACGACGTTCCTCCGACGGGGTTCTGCCATGTGTCCCAGATGTCGCGCACGACCTGCATGATCGTCTCGACATGCGGGCGGTGCCTGCGCAGGACGGCGAGTGGTCCGTGCTCCGTCCAGGCGTTCGTCATCGTTTCCTCCGTGGTCGCGGGGGAATGCGCAGCATCACGAGATTCCGTCTGTCCCATGCGTCGGTGTGGATCTCGGCATGGCCTCCGAGGTCGCGCGTCATCTTCCGGATCCGCAGCCCGAGCGCGTCGACGCCGGGGAGACTCACGATGTCTT
>Ga0100391_1001538_pt1 | contig 25498 bp, 26 predicted proteins | sample CryGeymeta201515_FD_81541 | JGI IMG/M metagenome (GOLD analysis project Ga0100391, IMG submission 81541) | Groundwater microbial communities from Crystal Geyser aquifers in Utah, USA - Crystal Geyser metaG 2015-15 | ecosystem: Environmental > Aquatic > Deep subsurface > Groundwater | place: USA... | reverse complement strand
CAATCGCTTGAGTTCTTTTTCCGAACATTGTAACTTACCTCTTTTTTTATAGGTCATCTTTTTTTGACACAAAGATAATAAGATTTTTTACTTTGTCAAGTTATATCATGAACGGACTACTAGCTCAAACAACTCGTCTTTATAGGCTGGAATCGGAATGCGTTGGTTCAAACTATCTCTTTCAATTTTGCTGGCCATTCGGGTAATGATATTTACTGGCTGAATACTTTTGCCGGCTAAGTAACGGGCAATAAAATAAAGCACAATTAAAAGAAACGGAAAACTCAATAGCAAAATAGTGCGCAGCAGGCTGATAGTTTGCAGTTGCCCGGCAATGGGAAGTGCAGCCATGACGTAGCCTTCAATAGCGTTGTTACGAACGATTGGGAGGATTTTAACGCGGATTTGTTGATTATTGAGAAAGGTGTTGTAAGCTTTCTGCCCCCTTGTTTGATAATCAAAATAAAGACTTTCGCTTTTGAGGTTGGGCGATTTGTCGCTAAGTTGTCCGTTTTTGTCCCTCACTTCAATAAAAATCGGAGTTACATCTGCTTCAAGGTGCTCGCGCTCTTCCCACTCCGATTTATTGATGAAACGAATGTTTCCATTTTCGATGACGACTTCCTGGGTATGCTTAACGCACGCTGAATGCAATTGCCTGTCGATGTTGTGATAAATTGAAGCCGCTATGATCAGGTAGATAAAAGCAAAAACCAAAAGTATGAGGCTTGCTGTTGCACCAATATAAAGGAGTGCAATTCTGTTTCTATAAGATATAGCCGTCATGACTCCCGAATGATATAGCCAACACCTCTTATCGTTTGAATATAATTTTCATGTTGATCGGCATCTAATTTTTTTCTTAACGAATTAATAAAGACATCAATCACAGAGGTATTGTAGTCAAAATGGATGTCCCAAACCTTTTCTAAAATTAGGGTTCTTCTACAAACTTGATTTTTGTTTTTTAGTAAATAGGCCAGAAGCGTAAATTCCTTCTGTGTGAGCACAATTTCTTCGTCTCCTTTGTAAACCTGATGGGTTGACATATTCAAGGCAATATCTTTAAACCTGTATATAGCGTGTTCTCCTGTTTTGGGTCTTAGCTGTACCCTGATTCGTTCAAGCAATTCTTCAAAATGGAAAGGTTTTTTGATGTAATCATTTGCTCCTGAATGCAGTCCGTCAAGGGTGTCTTGCAGGGTGTCTTTTGCTGTAAGAAAAATGATAGGAGTATCAGTGTTATAAATGCGATACTGGCGGCAAACTTCAATACCGTTTAAGCCTGGAAGTAGCCAGTCAAGTAAAATCAAATCATAATTTTCTGATAACGCCATATCTAGCCCTAATTGACCATCAGTTGCTATTTCTATATTGAAGGCTTCTTCTTCTAAGCCTCTTTTTAAGAAATTAGCAATTCCTGTAGCATCTTCAATGATTAATATTTTCATCTTTTTATTATATATACTTTTGTATAGCAAACAGACAGATTAACCTAAACAAGTTCATAAAGTTATTGCATTGTAAAATTCAGATGAAAGGCTAAATTAGCTTATTCGCTGAAATGATTTCTTTAGAAGTGGCTTCATTTGGCAAAGGTAGGTCACTTTCACTTTAATTCTCCTTAGCGTTTAATTAGGATTTTCTTAAGAAGCATGGCTGTCAAAAGGATAAATTATTTATTTTCAGAAATTTAATTCATACCTTTGCCGCTCATTTCCAATACATTTTATGCCTACATTTAACGATCTCGGGTTGAAGCCCGAACTTTTAAAAGCCGTCGAAACACTCGGCTTTAATGAACCCATGCCGATTCAGGCTGCCGTAATCCCCGAATTGATTCAAACCCCCACTGATTTGGTAGGGCTTGCTCAGACCGGAACTGGGAAAACAGCGGCTTTTGGGCTGCCATTGCTGCATCATATTGATAGCAATAGGGCAGAAACACAAGCGCTAATTTTATGTCCAACCCGCGAGCTCTGTGTGCAGATCACCCGCGACCTGGATGGCTTTGCGCAATTTCTTCCTTCCATAAGAATCACCGCTATCTATGGTGGTGCCAGTATCGATGGCCAGATAAAATCCTTACAAAGAAAACCACAGATTGTGGTGGCCACTCCCGGCCGTTTGCAAGACATGATGCGGCGACGTAAGATTGATATGACGAAAATCAGTTGGGTAGTACTCGACGAAGCCGATGAGATGCTCGATATGGGCTTTCAGGAAGAGGTGGATGTGATTTTGTCGTCGGTGCCCGACGAACGCCATATTTTACTTTTTTCGGCTACCATGCCGGCTGTTGTCGAAAGCATCCTGGCACGTTATATGAAAAGTCCCGTTGTGAAATCAATGGGCAAACGTAACTCCGGAACGGCTAATGTGCGTCACAGCTATTACCTGGTGCATGCCAAAGACCGCTACAAAGCCCTCAAACGTATCGTCGATTTTCATCCCGCGGTTTATGGAATTGTGTTTTGCCGCACACGTGCCGAAACCCAGGAAATTGCTGATCAATTGATCAACGACGGCTACAATGCCGGTGCTTTGCATGGCGATCTTTCTCAGGTTCAGCGTGATCATGTAATGAATCACTTCCGCGAAGGAAACCTGCAAATACTTGTGGCCACTGATGTTGCTGCACGAGGGCTCGACGTGAACAACCTCACCCATGTGATTAACTATAGCCTGCCCGATGATCCCGAAAGTTATGTGCACCGCAGTGGTCGTACAGGCCGTGCCGACAAAACCGGCGTATGTATCAGCTTGATACATATGCGCGAAAAAGGCCGCATCCGTCAGATCGAAAAACAGCTTTCGCAGCCTATTGCTCAGGCAAAGATACCTACCGGAATGCAAGTATGCGAAAAGCAGCTGTTCAACTACATCGACAGGCTCGAAAATGTTGAAGTAAATCACAAAGAAATAGATGCCTATCTGCCTGTGGTTTTTCGCAAACTGGAATGGATGTCGCGTGAGGAGCTGATCAAACGCTTTGTTTCACTGGCATTTAATCGCTTCCTGGATTACTATCGTGATGCGCAAGATTTGAATGTGGACGAAAGCCGCAGCCGCTATGAAGATGAAAGACCTGGCAGAGGAAAGAAAAAATCTTTCCGCGAACGCAGTGGCGGACAAGAATCTGGCTTTACAAAGTTGTTTTTCAGTCTCGGCAAAAAAGATAACATCAAACCCAATAACCTCATCGGATTGATCAATCAGGTGACGCGTTCACGTGATGTTCGTATAGGTCATATTAAACTGATGGATAATTTCTCTTTTGTGGATATCGATGACCAATCTGTTGAGCTTGTCATGAGCGCTTTTGCCAATAAGAAACTTAATCCCGACAAGGTGCGTGTTGAACGCAGCAGCGAGCGGGATATGTCGTCGGGTGCTTCAGGAAAGTATTCCGGTTCACCTTCCGGCAGACCTTCATTTAAAAAGGATAAAAGGAAGAAACGTTAAAGTTTGAAAGAGAATTGATTGGATATATTTCAGACCTTCACGATTTTTAAAACCTTGAAGGTCCGAATATTTTATTGGACGGTAGTATTATATTTTGTGAAAACCTTTTAATTTTATCCAATATTTTCTTATTTCCAACCTAAAACAACAGAAAATGACTTCCAGAGTAGTACCATTGGAATACGGAAAGTTCTACCATATCTATAACCGTGGAATCAATGGTTGCAACCTTTTTCAGGAAAATGAAAACTATGAACATTTTCTGCATTTGTATGGCAAATATATTTCGCTGGTAGCAGACACTTTTGCCTGGGTGTTGATGAATAATCACTTTCATTTTTTGGTTAGATTTAAAACTGCTGAGCAGTTAAACCTTCAAGGTTTCCAAAACCTTGAAGGTTTAAAGGGAACAAACAGAAATTTTGCAAATCAGCAATTTGCCAATCTATTCAACGCCTACTCCAAAGCAATTAACAAGCGATATCACCGCACCGGTAGTTTATTTGAACATCCATTCAGACGGATTCAGATCACTTCAAAAGATCATTTGCTTTATCTGATTTATTATATCCACCACAACCCAATTCATCATGGTTTTTGTAACCATTTTCTGGAGTATCCCTGGAGTTCTTACCTGACCATTTTATCGCCGGAAAAAACAAATTTAAAACGAGATGAAGTACTCAAGTGGTTTCATGATAAAGCGTATTTTAAAGCATACCATAGCAAGGAACAACTTGAAAAATATGGTGAATTGCAGATCAATTCTAATTTTGATTTATAGACCTTCGAAGTTATTAAAACATTATAGATATGAAAACTATTTACCTAAGATAATAAATGAGAGTTTAGATTTTCTTTATTTTTGTAAATCATATAAAAAGCATACAAATGTCCACCGTAACCATACGCATAAATACCCGCTCAAAGGCAGGTCGAAATCTGATTGAACTTGCACGAAATCTGGCAGCAAAATACAAAGGGATTGAGTTTTTACTGGAAGATGAGGATGAAGATTTTGCAGCGATGATCGATGAAGGTATGAAAAGCGATACGATGTCTGATGCAGAATCAGAAGTTTTTATCGCTGAGATGAGAAGATTGGCCGAAAAATGAAATGCATCTTCAAAGCAAGTTTTCGTAAAGACTTTTCAAAGCATAAAGATCCTAAACTTGCTAAGGTAATGCTCGATGTGATTGATGATGTTGCTGCTGCTGAAAAACTTTCTGATATTAACAGTCTGAAGAAACTTAAAAATCACAAAACAGCGTATAGAATTAGGATAGGAGATTATCGGATAGGCCTGGTGATAATAGATAAAACTGCAATTTTTGCTGCTTTTGCTCATCGAAAGGATATCTACAAGAAATTTCCGTGAAGAAATTAAAGACTTCTATCACCCCTTCCTCTTCAAAAAATGCTGCGAATTCCCGGGTTCAAAATAGCAGATTTTTTCACCAATGGCTTCGATTACCTGGTTGAGGCTGCTGGTGCTTAGTGCGGGGTCTTTGTCCAGATTGGGTTTGTTGTTGTAGAGCTGGTAGTTTACCCTGTTGATTACGGGTGTAAGGTTGGGCATCACAACATTGGCTCCGGCCAGCAAACCGCTTTGCCGGCCAAGCGGGTCGAGGGTTTCCAGCGCTGTGGAAGAAGCCATATTGATATCAGGCATCAGCAGGCGCAAACTTGCAAGCATCAACAGGCTCATCCTGAAACGTTCGGCAGCAGGCCAAAGCAACATAAACTTCTCAAAAAGTGGGGTTTCGGCATGTTCGATATAGGGACCCATACCAACCATGTCAATATCTAGCGATTTAAAGAAGAGCAGGTCATCTGCCAGATCAGCAATGGTTTGTCCGGGCAGGCCTATCATCACGCCGGTGCCCACCTGATAGCCAGCTCTCCGCAAGTCTTCCAGTGCTTTGATACGTTTTTCGAAAGCATGAAGCGCGTTTTCGGGATGGATTTGGTAATAAAGCTTTTTGTTTGTCGTTTCGATGCGTAACAGGTAACGATGTGCTCCGGCTTCGTGCCAGCGTTTGAACACTTCGTATGGCTGTTCGCCACAAGAAAGCGTGATCGACAATTCGGCATTGGTGCGTTGATGGATACCTTTTAGCAAGCGTTCGATGTGATTGACAAATGCCGGGCTGCTTAGTTCTCCGCTTTGAATCACCAATGAGCCAAAGCCTTTGCGCCAGGCAAAGTCGGCTGCTTGATATACCTCTTCATCCGTGAGGGTGTAGCGGTTTACATTTTTGTTCGACTTACGGATGCCGCAATAGCAGCAATCTTTGGCACAAACGTTTGACAGTTCGATTAAGCCACGCAGGTATACCTTTCGTCCAACTGTAGCAGCTTTTAGCTCGAGAGCGCGATCAAGTACTTTTTGGGTATCGTCGCCTTTTACGGATAACAGCTTGATCAGATCCTCGCGAGAAAAAGTTTGCTGTTTGAGCCATTGATCCAGCATATCAGCTACTAATTTTGTTTTTGAAAGGTTCCATCACACGATCAAAAATGCCGTTTATCCAGGCAATGGTCATCCCATAATTACTTACTGCAATATTAGCATTCACAGCAGGGCGAAGTCTGTTGATAAGCTGTTTGCGTGTAACAACGCATCCGCCGCATTGAATAACCATTCGGTAGTTGGAGATTTCAGGAATATCTGAGAGGCCTGCTACAATATCAAAGTCAAGCTTTTTATCACTGAATTCGCTGATCCAGCGGGGCAATTTTTGACGACCAATATCTTCGCAGCTTACCTGATGCGAACATGATTCGAGAATTAATATTTTATCCCCATCATTCAGCTCCGAAAGTGTGGGTGTTCCTTGCATATAATGTTCGAAATCACCTCTTAGCCGTGCAAATACAATGCTGAAACTGGTAAGGGGAACGTGCGCCGGTACGATGCTGTTAACAAAACCAAAAGCCTGACTGTCAGTAATAACAAGTTGAGGTTCAGGTTGGTGTTGTTCGAAATATTGTTTCAGGTGGGTTTCTTTGAGCACTATGCAAATGTTATCATTATCCAGCACATCGCGGATGGCCATTACCTGCGGGAGGATCATGCGTCCATCGGGAGCTTCTGAATCTATTGGCGTTACGAGCAGCACTACCCCATTTGGCTCAACAACACCTCCCAGCAGCGAAGGTTTTTGAAAAGAAGTTTCCGGAATGGTTTTCTTTAGAAGCTCAACCAAGGTATCAGTTTGGGAGCGACTGGCAACACTAAAATCAATTACTTCAGCTTTGCTAAATGTTGCGATTTTTTCGCGGGTGAGTTGTTCAAGTGGTTGTAAATCGCTCTTGTTGTGAAGGATGAAATAGGGGATGCTGTAGTCACGAAAAATTTTAATCAGCTCTTTTTCGTAGAAGCCGAATTCGTTTTTGGCGATTACCAATATCGCGCAGTCGATGGTTTTGATGGCATCGTAGGTCTTTTTAACCCTTTTCTCGCCTAACTCGCCACTGTCGTCAATTCCGGCTGTATCCACAATAATTGCCGGCCCGATGCCGAAAATTTCTATAGATTTTTTCACGGGATCGGTGGTTGTTCCGGCTTCTTCCGAAACGATAGCCACTTCTTGTCCGGTCAACAGGTTGATGAGGGAGCTTTTGCCGTTGTTGCGCCGGCCAAAAATGCCGATATGTGGTTTGAGGTCTCTTCCTTTGGCCATGATAGTTTAGTTAGTTAAATTTAGAAATAGAGGTCGCGTTCACCTTGTTTGATGCGTTCGATACGGGAATTAACTTCTTTGATATAGCGTTCATCTCCCAAACTTTCCAGATTACGATCAATCACTTTCCAGCCTTTCACTGCGGTTTCTTCGGTAGCGTAATCCACAATATATTCAGCCAAAGTGAGCATGGCATTGGGTGTGCAGAATTTCTTGATGAAACCGGGTACGCTAAATTCCATGAAATGCTCGCCAGTGCGGCCTTTGCGGTAGCATGCAGTGCAGAAGGATGGCAGGTAATCGCTGTCGAGCAGCTCATCAATCACCTCATTGAGTGTGCGGTCATCGTTGATCTTGAATTGCTCTTTGTGCAGGTTTTGATCAATATGTGGGTTTTCGGAATAAGCACCAATCTCCAGTTTGGTTCCGGCATCAATCTGAGAGCATCCAAAAGCCAGCACTTCCTTGCGTATCTTTTCCGATTCGCGGGCAGTGAGGATAAGTCCGGTATAGGGAACAGCCAATCGCAGGATGGCAACAAGTCGCGTAAATTCGGCGTCAGTAACATAATATTTATCGTCCAGGTCATATTCCGAAGCATCCTGAATGCGTGGGAACGAAATGGTATGTGGCCCGACATTGTAGCAGGCTTCAAGGTGATTTACATGACGCAAAAGTGCCAGCACTTCAAAACGCCAGTCGTAAAGGCCAAACAAAGCGCCGATTCCCACATCATCGATTCCGGCTTCCATGGCGCGATCGAGCGAGGTGAGCCTCCAGTCGTAATCAGCTTTTCTGCCTGAAGGATGCACCAATGCATAGGTTTGATTATGATAGGTTTCCTGAAAAACCTGATAAGTGCCTATTCCGGCTTCGTGGATTGTTTTAAAGCCTTCAATATCAAATGGAGCAGCATTGATGTTGACGCGGCGGATCTCGCCATGGTCTTTTTTTACACTGTAAACAGTGCGAACGGTATCCGCAATAAATTCAGCTGAATAGGTTTTGTGCTCGCCATAAACCAGAATCAAGCGTTTTTGGCCATGTTCTTCCAGGGCTTTCACGTTTTCGATCAGTTCATCTTTGGTAAGGGTTTTGCGGATAGCACTTTTGTTGGAAGCTTTGAAACCGCAATAGCGGCAGTTGTTTGAGCAATAGTTGCCCACATACAGCGGAGCAAAAAGCACGATACGTTTTCCGTAAACTTTTTCTTTGAGTTTGCGGGCGCCGTTTTTGATGATCTCGATAGATTCGCTGTCAGTTGCCTTGAGCAAAATTGCAGTTTCGGCCAGACTGAGTCGGTTTTTATCAAGAGATTTTTGTACGATGGCCATCACCTTTTCGGGTGTGGATTCAGTTTGGTTGATGTAATCCCAAATCTCTTCATCATCAATGAAGGACTGCATGGGGACATCGGGTATTTCATAGTTTTCGGGAGTGAATTTCACGTCAGTTAGTTTTAAAATTTTAAAGTCGGGGCAAAGATACAGTGAAAGTAGTGCCCTTGTCAGGTTCGCTCTTCACTTCGATGGTGCCATTGTATTGTTCGATCATTTTTCTGGTGATCGACAAGCCTAGTCCGCTGCCGGTTATCTCTTTGGTTTTGGAGTTTTTGATGCGGACAAAATCCTGGAATATTTTTTCACTTTCTTCGGGGCTCATTCCGATTCCGTTGTCGGATACTTTTACCTCCAGATCTTTACCCCGATCGCAAATACACACATCTACTTTTCCGCCTTCTTTATTGTATTTCACTGCGTTGGATATCAGGTTGTTGAATACAATTTCCATTTCGTTGACATCGGCCAAAAGCTGGGGATCGCCCTGCACGTCGAGTTTCATCTTCACCGAACGCTGAATGGCATAAGGTTCCATGGTATCCATAGCCATTTTAGCTACTTCGGCAAGGTTTACGTCCCGCATTTTGCGTTCTTTTTTGCCTGATTCAATTTTGGTTAAATCGAGCAGGTCCATGATGAGGTTGCGCATTCCTTTGAGGCGGGTGAGCGAGCGGTCGATCATGCGATCGTAATCTTCTACCTTATCACCAAACTGTTTTTCCTGCATCATTTTCAGGTAGCCTTCAACCGCATTAATAGGCGATTTGAGTTCGTGTGAGAGTACTGAAAGAAACTGAAAACGAATCTGTTTGCCTTCCTCTTGCATTTTTCGTGTCATGCGTTTGAGGAAAAGATGCTTGGCTACATTTTCGATTGAGGCACGCAACTCCTGAGGCGTAAAGGGCTTTGGCATAAAGTTGTACGCCCCGTTTCGTGTGGCTTTGATGGCCAGGTCGAGTGAGGCATAGGAGGTGATCATCATCACAGCCACATCAAAATTTTGCTGCTTGATGTATTCTAAAACTTCGATACCATCCATGCCGGGCAGTTTATTATCGAGCAGAACCACATCCACCGGCTGGCTGTTGAGTATGTCGATGGCATCTTCTCCGGTGCCAGCTTCGATCAGATGAAAATCAAAGTCTTCATCCATAAAGGGATAGCCAACGGTATAATTGCCCAGTATGCGGCTTACGCCTGAGCGGATACCGGGCTCATCATCCACAACAAGCACGTGTAAGGTTGCCATGATTATTTAGCTTTAAAGTTTCAACAGTTTATTGATTTCGCGGTGAAGCTGATCGGGACGTATTCCTTTTTCGAGATAGAGGTCGGCTTTGATCCAGTCGCGATCGTTTTCGTTATACAAATCGAAATTGTAGCCCGTTTCGGCTGTAACAGCGGAAGCCAGGATGATTGGCATATCAGGGTATTTGCGTTTGGCTTTGTATGATAGGATAAAGCCGCTGTCTTCCTGCTCCATCATCAGGTCAAAAATAGCCAGATCAGGTTTCGTTGTTTCGAGCACCTTTTCGGCTTCGGCCTGGCTTTCGGCTGTTTTAACCCTATAACCAAGGTTTTTTACCATTGCCTCCATCTGATAGAGGTAATCGGCATCGTCATCGGCAATCAGAATCAGTTTTTTTTCGTTGCTCATGGTTTGCATTTTTATCAATTTTTTTAAGCCGGATTGCGAGGTAAACGGATGGTAAAAGTTGTACCCGTTGGTCCTTTTTCCGGATCATTATTCGATTTTACATCAATTTTTCCTTTGTGCATCTTCACGATGCCATAGCATAAGGGCAGTCCAAGGCCTGTGCCTTTTCCCACCTCTTTTGTCGTAAAGAAAGGTGTGAAAACCTTGTCCATATTCTCAGGTGAAATACCAGTACCCTGATCGCTGATGGCGATAATCACATCATCTCCTTTTTCGCTGAGCGATAGTGTAAGCTCGCCGCCATAGGGCATGGCTTCCACGGCATTTTTTTCGAGGTTTGTGAGTACCTGCATCATTTGGTCGGCATCCAGAAAAACATAGTGGTCGTTCAGATCTACCTGTAGTTTGATGGTTACATTTTGGGGGCAGATGATGCTTTGTATGCTTCGGCTCACAAATTTTTCGAGATGGGTTTGTATGAGGCGCACCTGATTTTTGCGGGCAAAATTGAGTAATCCACCCACTATCTTACGGCAGCGTTCGGTCTGTTCAACGATCAGTTTTAAGTCGGTTTTCGTAGTATCGTCGGCAATCTCATCCATCAGCAGATTGCTGTATAAAGTTATCACGCCCAATGGGTTATTCAGTTCATGGGCAATGCCGGCCGAAAGCTGTCCCATATGTGCCAGTTTTTCTGATTTTTTTAGGGCTTCGCGTGCGCTGGCCAGTTCCTGATTGCTGAGGTTCACTTTATCGATCGACTGGTGCAGTTTTTCGATGGTGTAGGGCAGGCACATTTCTGTTTCGGCAAGTCCTTGCACAATGGCGATGGCATGTTCCACGCAGGTGTCGTAGCCGCATGCGCCGCAGTCGAGGTAATCGGATGGGTCGTTTTTTCCCATACTTTTGAGCACTTCAGCAATATCATTTGAGGACGGGATATGTGTACGCCGATCCATCTGTTTGAAACTGGTAGATAGATCAACCTCTTTGGCTATATCCATATCGGCTTGCCATTGCTCGTAATCAAAGTTTTCGAGTTTTTTGGCAACATAATTTGAGATGCAGGAGCGGCGTAAATATTTTTTCCCTTCCTCACTCATTCCAGCACCCATGATGCATCCTTCGCAGCAGAGCAGCTCCAGATGACGCGCATTTAAAGCGCCTTGTGCAAATTCGTTCAGGGCATCTTTCACGTTGATACGGCCTTCGGCAACCACCACATCGCCTTTGGTAATGTCGGCTTCTACGTCCATATTTTGCAGTAAGCCATGGCTTACCGGGAAAATAGCTCCTTTGGCAGCAAATGGCGGATCAAAATCGCGAGCCAGATCTTCATCTGGTTTGATACGATTTCGGCTAAATAATTCACGCAATTCAGTAAAAGTGAGCGCGTAATCAATTTCATCCGACTCAGCTTTTTTGGCCACACAGGGTCCGATAAACACCACCTGCAGGTCGTTGCCATATTTCTTTTTCAGAAAACGTGAGCTGGCAACCATAGGCGAAACCAGTGGAGCCAGATTACCCACAAGCTCAGGCAGGTAATGCTCTACATAATAAACTATGGCTGGACAATCTGAATTAATGATTCCCTTTGAATCTTGTTGATGATAAAGTTTTTTATAGGCAACAGACACCATGTCGGCACCAAATGCTACTTCGGTAACCAATTCAAATCCAAGTTTTTTTACCATCCCAACCAAGATACGGTAATCATCTATTTCCGTAAATTCTGCCGGAAAGCTTGGTGCCAGACATGCTGCCGTGCGTTGCCCGCTTTTCAATAATTCACTAACCTCGTCAATTAATTGAAGATAAACTTTAGCTTCCTGCCGGCACACACGCACACAATTGCCGCAGCCAATACAGCGTTCGCTGAGCACTTCGGCCTGGCCATTAATTATTTTTATGGCTTTTACCGGGCATTCGCGCACGCAGGTATAACACACCCTGCAGCGATCCTTTACGGTAAAAACCAGTTGTTTATGTTTAGTGCTGTGTGCCATCAGTGGTTTTTGTTGCTAGTTTACATCCCTTTTTTGATAGTGGGTGTGGAGCAGCTCGTGGCTCTTATGGCTAAGAGGCTTACCCAGGAATTTATCATATAACTCGGTGATGTAGGGGTTTTTATGTGAAACTTTAATAGCATCTTTTTCGTCGATATCATAAAGCGACAGCATCCTGGATTTAACGGCTTTTTCGTCGGTGCCGATAGGTTGTCCGCCTCCGTTAATGCATCCTCCGGGGCAGGCCATCACTTCGATAAAGTGCAGGTCGCTGCGTCCGTTTCTGATTTCCTCCATCAGGATTTCAGCGTTTTTAAGTCCGCTAACCACAGCCACGCCCACTTCCAGATCACCAATATTAATTTTGGCTTCTTTGCGTCCTTCGAGGCCACGCACACCTTTCACCTGAAATTTTACCATTTCTTTTCCGGTAATAAAGTAATGTGCTGAACGAATTGCAGCTTCCATCACTCCGCCGGATGTGCCAAATATTTTACCTGCCGATGACCGTGTGCCAAGCGGTGAATCAGCCAGTTCGGGTTCCAGTTTGTTGATATCGATACCATAAAGGCGTATCAAGCGAGCCAGTTCACGGGTGGTAAGCACGGCATCAACATCGGAGATCCCGTTTTGAATCATTTCTTCGCGTTGTTGCTCAAATTTTTTGGCTGTGCAGGGCATGACGGAAACGGAATAGATGTTTTCGGGGGCTATTTTTTCTGTTTCGGCAAAATAGCTCTTGATAATGGCTCCCATCATTTGTTGTGGCGATTTGCAGGTAGAGAGGTTTTCGAGCATATCATATTGAAACTCTTCGGCATATTTAATCCAACCCGGACAACAGCTAGTTACCATGGGCAGCTTACCGCCGTTTTGAACGCGATGCACCAGCTCCGAGGCTTCTTCCATAATGGTGAGATCGGCCGAAAAAGAGGTGTCGAACACAAAATTGAATCCCATCAAACGCAGGGCAGCATTCATCAATCCGATCATATTTTGTCCGCTTGGCAAACCAAATTCTTCGGCCAGCGATACAGAGATGGAAGGAGCATACTGCACTACCACCGTTTTTTCGGGATTTGCAAGCATGTCTTTTACTTCCGAAATGTGTCCTTTTTCCTTGAGGGCGCCTGTGGGGCAAACCATGATGCATTGTCCGCAATTGACACAGGTAGAAAGGTTGAGGCCATGGTTAAATGAAGTGCCAATAAAGGTTTTGCTACCGCGGCCAACAAATTCGATCGCCGAAACGCCTTCAATTTCTTCACACACCCTCACGCAACGTCCGCACAGGATACATTTTTCGGGATCGCGTACAATACTTGCACTCGAAACATCGAGCTTGAATTTGTTCTTTTGCCCACTGATTCTTCTCTCGCGTATGTTGAGGTCTTCCGAAAGGTTCTGTAGTTCGCAGCTTCCGTTGCGCTCGCAATAGAGGCAGTCGTCGGGGTGATTGCTAAGCAGCAGCTCTACGATGGTTTTTCGTGATTCGATAACCCTCGGAGAGTGTGTTTTAATTTTCATGCCATCAATCGCCGGTTCTGAACAGGCTGTGACGAGGTTGCGACGTCCTTCGACTTCTACAACGCACATGCGGCAGGCTCCTGTTGGGAACAAACCTTTCATGTGACAAAGTGTAGGAACGTTCATCCCGTTTTGGTTCAGGGCTTCCAAAATGGTATCGCCCTGGTTGGCAGTAATAATATTATTGTTGACTTCTATCGTTAAGTTCATTGTTTCAGGTTTTAAACGTTTACACCCATTTAGCTTACCATTACGGCATCGAATTTACAGGCTTCTTCGCAGGCGCCGCAGCTGATGCATTTATCCTGTATGATAAAATGCGGTTGTTTGCGTCCGCCGATAATGGCTCCGGTGGGGCATTTTTTGGCGCAGATGGTGCAGCCCGTGCATTTTTCTACGTCAATGGTATATTCGCGAAGGTTTGTGCATACTCCGGCACGACATTTTTTATCAAAAACGTGTTCTTCATATTCTTCGCGAAACCATTTAAGTGTGCTCAAAACCGGGTTGGGAGCTGTTTGACCCAATCCACAAAGTGAAGTGTCTTTGATTACTTTGCCGAGTTTTTCGAGTTGCATCACACCTTTCATGCGAGCCAGTGGTTCGTGCGTTTCGCGGTTTTTGGGTTTGCTGGTAATACTTTCGAGTATTTCGAGCATACGGCGTGTGCCCTCGCGACAGGGGATACATTTGCCGCAACTTTCGCGCTGGATAAAATCCATAAAGAATTTAGCCACATCCACCATGCAAGTGTCTTCGTCCATCACAACCATTCCTCCCGAACCCATCATGGCACCTACTTTGATCAGATTTTCGTAATCTATCTCAATGTCAAGATTTACTTCTGTTACGCAACCGCCAGAAGGACCACCCATCTGAACCGCTTTGAATTTTTTGCCATTGGCAATACCACCGGCGATTTTAAAGATAATATCACGAACGGTTGTTCCCATAGGGATTTCAACCAAACCTGTAGTTGCAACTTTTCCGGAGAGGGCAAACACCTTGGTTCCTTTGCTGCTGGCTGTTCCCATGCTGCTGAACCAATCGGCTCCCTTGTTAACAATAGTGGGCAGGTTTGACAAAGTTTCCACATTATTGATAATGGTGGGTTTGCCAAATAATCCGCTCACAGCCGGGAAAGGCGGACGTGGGCGCGGCATTCCGCGGCGGCCCTCAATACTTTGGATAAGGGCTGTTTCTTCACCACAAACAAAAGCACCTGCACCTTTTTTGATAACGAGGTCGAGATCTACTCCTGATCTGTAAATATTTTTACCAATCAAACCGTATGCTTTAGCTTGTTTAATGGCGATTACCAGACGTTCGATGGCAAGTGGATACTCAGCGCGGATATACACATAAGCTTTGCTTGCGCCAATGGCATAAGCTGCAAGAGCCATTCCTTCGAGCAGTTTGTGCGGGTCGCCTTCAATAACAGCACGATCCATAAATGCTCCCGGGTCGCCTTCGTCGGCGTTACAAATAAGGTATTTTTGATCGGCTTCGGTAGCCAGGGCAAATTTCCATTTTTTTCCTGTGGGGAAGCCGCCGCCGCCACGACCCCGTAATCCGCTCTTTTCGACGAAATCGCAAAGTTCTGCGCGGCTGAAAATTTTTAAAGCATTCAAATACGCTTTATAACCATCGCGGGCGATGTATTCTTCGATGCTCACCGGATCGCTCACACCGCAGTTTTCGAGCACGAGGCGCAGTTGTGGTTTAAAGAAGAAATGGTCTTTGAGGGCTGGCACATCTTTCCAGTCAGTTTGATCTGTTTGTTCGGCAAATTGGCCAAGCACAGGGTGTTGCGGAAGTTGTTCTGCAAAAATACCTTCAAGGATAGCAGTCACATCTTTTCCGGTTACCTTCTCGAACGAAAGCCTTTTTTTCCCGGGTAGTTTCACATCCATAATCGGTTCGGAAGAACATAAGCCGATACAGCCGACGGGGATTACCTGAGCTTCAATATTTTTTTCCTGAAGGTATTTTTTTGCAGCTTTAATTGTTTCGGCTGCACCGGCACCAAGGCCGCAAGTGCCTGCACCTACAAAGATGACAGGTTTGTCGTTATGTTCTTTTTTTATTACCTGAAGTTTTTTGGCTGTCTCAGGATTGAGTGTGGCTTTCTCGCTTTGTTGCAACACCTGCTCAATTAAAAAATGCTGTTCTGTTTGCATATTTATTCCTCCCTGTTTCTGAAGTCATCAAAAATCGACTTGATTATATCGGTAGTTACTTTAGCGTGAAACTCCCCGTTGATGCTGATTACCGGTGCCAGACCGCAAGCTCCGATACAGGCCACCACTTCCAGACTAAAGAGTTTATCCTTAGTTGTTTGGCCGGTTTTGATCTTCAACTGCTTTTCTATTTCATCAAGCACAGTAGCCGATCCCAGCACATGGCATGCCGTGCCACGGCACACCTGGATATGATATTTTCCGGGCTGATTGAATCGAAACTGATTGTAAAAGGTTGCTACTCCAAAGATTTTACTGGCAGGCATTTTAAGGTATTTGCCTACTTCTATCACAGATTCTTCGGATAAGAAACCGATCTTTTCCTGCACTTGCTGTAGAATGGGAATCAGGCTGTCGCGGCCTGCTCCCGGATACTGGTCTAAAATTTCCTGAACAGTGGTTTTCATAGTATTCATTTCAATTAAAACTTGCTGGCTTTGGTTGCAGCATTGGTCTGCCACATACTTTCTCTATTGAAACAGGCTTAGTTAGTCGAACTAGCTGATTTTTGCATCAGCAAACGTTCCACTTCCGGAAGTACCCTGTTTTTATCGACAGGTTTGCGGATAAATCCATTTACCGGAACCCACATTGAGCGGCCGTCTTCGGCACGATAATCAATACCTGAATTACCGGTTACGATGTCGCGAATCAGAATCACCTGTAATTCTTTGTAGTTTGGATCATTACGGAATTCGCGCGCCATTGCCTGAACACTGGGTTTGGTGGTCATCAGCACTTCGATGGAGGTTTCCATCAGGGTGGGGATGCCGGCCAGTTCAGGATTGTCAACAAATTCTCGAGCCATTTCGAAGCCTTCGTAATGTGTGGTCATCATCACATCGAGGATGGCCAAATCTGGTTTTTCCTGTAAAGCCTTTTCCATTCCTTCTTCTTTATTAAAGGCGGAAACTACTTCGTATCCTTCGTTGGTGAGGATTTGTTCCAGCATGGTGATCACGTCCATGTCGTCGTCAACTACTAAAATTTTTGCTTTTGCCATTGTACTAAGTTTTTGGGTTTGACTTATTGTTATTTTATTAACAATTATAAAGCAAAAGTACTTTAGTTGATCAATCGAAAACAGGTTCATTGTTACTAATTTCACAATAGAATATTTGCTGATAAGCGCATGGTTTATCCTGTAATTTTACGCAAATGGTCTTGCTAAAAATGGTAATTGAATGAATTACAAGGATTCAAACAATATTAAAAAGCCACAATTTGTCGTTTTTTAAGGGTAAGATGTGCAGTGTTCGGTAATTTCATCTACAAAAAATGTATTTTTGTCTCAAATCCTTGTGATTATGCAACAAGAAGCTGAAAAAGACAATCGCCGACGACTTACGAGTTCTTATATTACCTCAGTTGCCAGTATTATGCTGGTGCTTTTTATGCTTGGACTCCTTGGTCTTTTGGTTTTGCATGCACAAAAGTTGTCGGAACATATACGTGAAAATATTGGTTTCGAGATTATTATGAAACCCGATGTGAAGGAAGGAGAAATAATCAGGCTTCAAAAAATGCTCGATGCAACACCTTATGTGAAATCAGCTGCTTATATCACCAAAGAAGAGGCCACACGGAGGCTGAGTGCCGATCTGGGTGAAGATTTTATCCAATGGCTGGGTGATGAGGAAAATCCTTTGCTGCCCTCTGTTGATGTACGTTTTAGGGCTGCCTGGGCCAACAACGACAGCCTGGCTGTAATTGCTGATCAGTTGATGCAACATAGCATTGTGAAGGAAGTGTATTACCAAAAATCACTTGTCCACCTGATCAGCCAAAATGTACGACGTATTGGTATGGTGTTATTTTTTCTGAGCCTTTTACTCCTTGTAATTGCTATAGCCTTAATTAACAATACGATTCGGCTTTCTATATATGCCAAACGTTTTTTAGTAAAGAGTATGCAGCTGGTTGGAGCAACCGAGCGTTTTATCAGGAGACCTTTTGTGTGGAGTGGCATTATACAAGGTTTGATTGGAGCTTTTCTTGCAGTGATTTCACTTAATATGTTGCTTTATGCAGCTGTAAATAACTTGCCAGAGTTGAAATTGTTTCAGGATATGCCAAGCGTAATTTTCTTATATGCCGGAATATTTGTGTTGGGTATTTTGCTTACCGGAATTTCTACTCATCTGGCAATCAACAAATACCTACGCAGCAAAATGGACAAACTTTTTGCCTAAACGGATTTTTAAAACCGGCTTATTTTAACACCATTTAAGAAGGAGCTATTTGGGACAGCCCTTTACGGTATTGTATAATGTTGTATTTTTGACCGATTTTTCAACCTATTTACTTTTCATTCTGAATAAATTAAGTCATGAAGAAATCAACAACACCAGCCTCAGACCCCAAGACTGATCAACTGTCGAAGTCGGAGGCCTTTGCTTTCACGCGTGAAAATTACAAATGGGTATTTATCGGCCTTGGAGTGCTGGCACTTGGTTTTTTGCTGATGATTGGCGGAGGCTCTGACGATCCGGATGTATATAGTGATAAAATATTCAATTTTCAGCGATGGACACTGGCTCCTATTTTGGTTTTAGCCGGTTTTGTGATTCAGATTTACGCTATCATGAAAAAGCAGAAGGAATAAGATATGTCATTATTCGAAATTATCATTATTGCGATCGTAGAAGGAATCACAGAATTTCTGCCGGTTTCATCCACTGGCCATATGATTATAACGCAGGAATTACTTGGAACCCAAATCGATGACTTTGTAAAAGCATTTACTGTTAATATACAGTTTGGGGCTATTCTTTCTGTTATTGTCCTTTACTGGAAACGTTTTTTTCAGTCGCTGCAATTTTATTACAAGCTTTTTGTGGCTTTTATTCCTGCTGCTGTTATCGGATTGCTTGCCAGCGACTTTATCGACAGCCTGCTCGAAAATGTAGTGGTTGTAGCCGTGATGTTGGTTTTGGGAGGTATTGTGCTGATATTTGTGGACAAATGGTTCGAAAAAACGCCTAAGATCAATACGCTATCCTATCCCTCTGCCTTTAAAATCGGGTTGTATCAATGTATTGCGATGATACCGGGAGTATCGCGTTCGGCAGCTACTATTATTGGTGGTATGACCCAGAAAATGAGCAGAAAAGATGCTGCCGAGTTTTCTTTTTTTCTTGCCGTGCCTACTATGTTTGCCGCTGCCGGATACAAACTGGTGCAAAATTACGAAGTGATCGAAAGCAGTCATATCACTAGCTTGCTGATTGGAAATGTGGTTGCTTTTGTTGTTGCTTTAATAGCCATAAAAACCTTTATCAGTTTTATAACAAAATATGGATTCAAAGTATTTGGTTATTATCGTATTGTAGTGGGAGCAGCCATTTTAATCATGTTGGCCCTGGGCTACGACTTAAGCCTGGTATAATGGATTTTCAGTTCGAAGAAGGCGAATTTATTTTAATCGATAAACCTGTTGGCTGGACTTCTTTTGATGTGGTTAATTTTATCCGATCGCTCATCAAACGCTTTTATCAGATTCGTAAGCTTAAAGTTGGACACGCCGGCACGCTTGATCCATTAGCCAGTGGCTTGCTTATTTTATGTACTGGAAAAATGACCAAGCGAATCCAGGAGTTTCAGGATCAGGATAAAGTATATACAGGCATCTTTTTGCTGGGTAAAACTACACCGTCTTATGATGGCGAAACAGAACCAGATGCGGAATATCCCATAGATCATATTGATAATGAAATGATTGAGGCTGTACGTAAGCAGTTTTTAGGTGAACAACAACAAATGCCTCCCAATTTTTCGGCCATAAAAGTTGATGGCAAAAGGGCTTTCGATTATGCCCGAAAGCAACAGGAAGTTAAACTCAATCCACGTACCATTATTATTCATCGTTTGGAGCTGGAAAAAAGAAATTTCCCCGAAATAGCTTTTGAAACAACATGTAGCAAAGGCACTTATATCCGAAGTTTGGCCTACGATTTTGGCAAAGCCCTCAACAGCGGTGCCTATCTTACAAGTTTGAGGCGCAAACAGATAGGTGAGTTTAATGTATCAAACGCATACACGCCCGAGCAAATGAAAGCACGTATTCTTGCTGCCTGCCCTAACCGAGAGGAATCATAAATTTTGCGAAATACCTAGCACAAACATTCTCAAACACTTGACTTCGGCACGATATTGGGTTACCTTTGCCATCCCATTTTCGAGCCATGCTTATTTCGCCTGAAGATTTTTATTAAGAAGGAAGTCGGATTTAATTAATTTAAACTAATGAAATTATCGCAATTCAGGTTTAACCTGCCCCAGAATCTTATTGCCAGTTATCCTCCAAAAAATCGTGACGAATCACGTTTGATGGTACTCAACAGAAAAGACAAAAGCATCGAACACCGCATCTTTAAAGATATCCTCGAATACTTCAAGGATGGTGATGTATTTGTTTTGAACAATACCAAGGTTTTTCCGGCCAGGCTATATGGCGAAAAAGAAAAAACCGGTGCCAAAATAGAAGTGTTTTTATTGCGCGAACTCAACCGTGAAAGTCGCCTTTGGGATGTGCTGGTTGATCCGGCACGTAAGATTCGAATCGGCAACAAGCTCTATTTTGGTGAAGATGAATCACTTGTAGCAGAGGTAATCGACAACACCACTTCGCGTGGCCGTACCCTGAGGTTTTTGTTTGACGGTCCTTACGAGGAGTTCAAAAAAACCATACAAACCCTTGGCAAAACACCTTTGCCCAAGATTCACGAAAGGGATGTGGAACCTGAAGATGCCGAGCGTTATCAAACCATTTTTGCCAAGCACGAAGGCGCCATTGCGGCTCCCACAGCCGGAATGCACTTTAGCCGCGAACTGATGAAACGCCTGGAACTTATTGGTGTTTCCTTTGCAGAGGTTACGCTGCACGCTGGTATGGGTAACTTCAGAAATATTGAAGTAGAAGACCTTACCAAGCATAAGATGGACTCAGAAGAAATGTTTATCACAGAAGACAATGCTATCATTATCAATGATGCCAAAGACCGCAGAAGCAATGTGGTGGCTATTGGCACAACTACCATGAAAGCGCTTGAAACAGCTGTAAACATCAACGGCAGGGTTAAAGAAACAAAACAATGGACGAACAAATTCATCTTTCCGCCTTATGAGTTCAATCTGGCTGATGCCATGGTCACCAATTTCCACCTGCCCAAATCACCTATGATGATGCAGGTAGCGGCTTATGCTGATTACGACTTTCTGATGAAAGCCTACAGGGAGGCTGTAGCTGAGAAATATCGCTTCTTCACTTATGGAGATGCTATGCTCATTTTATAGTACTTTCAAAAAAAACATTTTTAGGAGGTCTGCTACAGACCTCTTTTTTTGTGTTTTGAGGCATAAGGCATGCTTCAATTTCCTATTTTTGCGCCCATGATAAACCAGGAAGATTTTTTCAAAAAAATAACATCCCATGCCAAGGAATATGGGTTTGTTTTCCCTTCTAGTGAAATTTACGATGGATTAAGCGCTGTTTACGACTACGGCCAAAATGGTGCTGAACTGAAGAATAATATCCGACAGTATTGGTGGAAATCGATGGTTCAATACCACGAAAACATAGTAGGTATTGATGCAGCTATCTTCATGCATCCCACTACCTGGAAGGCTTCGGGGCATGTGGATGCATTTAATGATCCGCTGATCGACAACAAGGATTCCAAAAAGCGTTATCGTGCCGATGTGCTGGTCGAAGACCATATGGCTAAGATCGAGGGAAAGATCAATAAGGAAATCGAGAAGGCTAAAAAACGTTTTGGAGATACTTTCGACGAAAAACAATACCGCGAAACCAATCCTCGTGTGCTCGATTATCAGCAGCAGATCAATGATATCAGCGAGCGTTTTTATCAATCGCTCGAAAACAACGACCTGAATGATATCAAAAAGCAAATTGAAGAACTGGGAATTGTTTGTCCCATCTCCGGATCGCGTAATTGGACCGAAGTGCGGCAGTTCAACCTGATGTTTTCGACCAAGATGGGCTCAACGGCAGATGGCGCAAACGAGATATACCTGCGTCCGGAAACGGCTCAGGGTATTTTTGCCAATTACCTCAATGTGCAAAAGACCGGCCGCATGAAACTTCCTTTTGGAATAGCCCAAACAGGCAAAGCCTTCCGCAACGAAATTGTGGCACGACAGTTTATCTTCCGTATGCGTGAGTTTGAACAGATGGAGATGCAGTTTTTCGTTCGCCCCGGCGAAGAGATGAAATGGTACGAATACTGGAAACAGCAACGCATGCAATGGCACTTATCACTTGGCATTCCGGCTGAGAAATATCGTTTTCACGATCACGAAAAGCTGGCACATTATGCCAATGCCGCTGCTGATATCGAATTTGATTTTCCTTTTGGATTTAAAGAACTCGAAGGCATACATTCCCGCACCGATTTTGACTTAGGCGCACATCAGAAATTTTCGGGTAAAAAGTTGCAATATTTCGATCCGGAGATCAACGAAAGTTATGTGCCTTATGTGGTTGAAACTTCTATTGGCCTCGACCGTATGTTTTTGGCCGTATTGAGCCATGCATATACCGAAGAAAAGCTTGATGACGGCAGCGAACGTGTTGTATTGAAGCTTCCGCCAGTGCTTGCACCTTATAAAGCTGCTATTTTGCCGCTCATGAAAAAAGATGGACTGCCCGAAAAGGCCCGTGAAATTTTGTTCGAATTGCAGGAAGACTTTATGTGCCATTACGAAGAGAAAGATGCCATTGGTAAGCGTTACAGGCGACACGACGCTATCGGTACGCCCTATTGCATTACTATTGATCACCAAAGCCTGGAAGATAATACGGTAACGATTCGTGAAAGGGATACGATGCAACAGGAAAGGATTGCAATTGCTGAGCTGGCTACCATTATCCGGAAAAAAATCAAGCCCGTGAAGTAGGCCTTAATTGTGAAAATAATACCCCATTGTCATTTTAGGCAGTGGGGTTTTTTGTTATTTATTATTAAAAGCCGTCATTGTCCGTTCAATACCGATAGTAGTAAAACTCAGCACCATTTCTGTGGCTATATCGAGCCGTGGTTCAACCACATCAATTTCGGAAGGCTTCCAGCGTCCCAGCACATAATCTACCTGACGGCCTTTGGGGAAGTCGTCGCCAATACCAAAACGTAGCCTGGCAAATTCGGATGTGCCAAGGGTTTGGATGATATGATTGAGTCCGTTGTGGCCTGCATCGCCGCCTTTTTTCTTCATACGCAGGGTGCCAAGTGGCAAGGCGATGTCGTCAACAACTACGAGCAACCTGTCAACCGGAATTTGTTCGTGCTGCATCCAGTATTGAATGGCTTTGCCACTCAGGTTCATGAAGGTAGTTGGTTTGATTATAATGAGGCTTCGGCCACGGTGTTTGATCATTGTACTCTTTGCCAGCCGGCCGGTATTAAAACTCACTTTGTGTTGATCCGCCAAGCGATCGGCAACCCAAAATCCAATATTGTGGCGGGTATCTTCATAATCAGCACCAATATTTCCGAGGCAGGCGATGAGGAATTTCATGGTTTATGCAGCTTGTTTATATATATCAAAAGGCATAAGGCTTGAATAAACCCTATGCCTTATGAGCAAAAAAATGCAATGTGGGCTATTCTTTTGGAGCTTCTTCGCTTTCGCCACCTTCGGCAGCGCCTTCACTTTCTTCCTCTTCGCCTTCGATGGCAGCGCCACGAGCTGTTTTCACATCGATAATAACTGCACTGGCAGGGCTGAGTAAGGTTAGGTTTTCGATAGATAGGTCTCTCACTTTAATAGATTGTCCGATTTGAAGCTTAGAAATATCCACCATGATGTGATCCGGGATATCTTTTAATAAGCCTTTTAAGCGGATTTTGGTCATTTTAAGTTTCAACTTGCCTCCACGAATCACACCAGGAGAGGTGCCTTTGTGCTTAACAGGCAGATATACAGAAACTGGATTATTTTCTGTTACAAGCAAGAAATCGGCATGTAAAAGTTTGTCGGAAAGGGGATGATACTGCACATCCTGCAATACCGCATCATACTTTTTGCCATCTACATCAATTTTAATTAAAAATGTGTCGGGCGTAAAAATAATTGGTTTGAAGCTGGCAGCATCTGCAGTAAAGTGGATTTGTTCTTTACCGCCATAAAGCACACAAGGTACTTTTCCGGCATTACGCAATGCTTTAGCATCTTTTTTCCCTACGTTCTCTCTCAGAGAACCGCTCAATGATACTGTTTTCATTACACTTTAAGTTTATAAATGATTATTTAGTTGAAGACTTGAACAACGAACTGATCGACTCGTAGTTTTCCACGCGACGGATTACTTCGGCGAAAAGACCAGCTGTTGTCAGTACTTTTATTTTTTCGTGCTGTTCGTTCAGCGGGATGGTGTCGGTAACGATTACTTCGGTGAAAGGCGACTTGCTGATGCGCTCGTAAGCCTCACCCGAAAAAACGGGGTGTGTACAAAAGGCCCTCACGCTATTGGCACCGTTTTCCATCACCAGCTCACCAGCTTTGGTAATAGAGCCTGCCGTATCAATAATGTCATCCATCAGGATAATATCGCGGCCTTTTACATCACCAATCAGTGCCATTTCTTCCACTACATTGGGTTTTACCCGTTGTTTGTAGCAGATAACAAAGCCGGTGTTAAGCATTTTGGCATACGAAGCTGCTCTTCTTGTGCCGCCAGTATCAGGGGAAGCCATAGTGAGATTGGGCAAATTAAGGCCTTTGATATAGGGCACAAAAATATTAGAAGCATACAAATGATCCACGGGCATATCAAAAAATCCCTGAATCTGATCAGCATGCAGATCGATTGTGATGATGCGGTTTACGCCAGCTGTGTGCAAGATATTAGCGACCAATTTGGCTGCTATACTTACACGGGGTTTGTCTTTGCGATCCTGACGGGCAAAACCAAAATATGGAATAACGGCAATAATTTTACGTGCAGAAGCCCGTCGGGCTGCATCTACCATCATTAATAACTCAAAAAGATTATCAGAAGGAGCAAAGGTAGATTGCACTATAAACACATCTCTACCCCTTATGTTTTCTTCGAAAGAAGGCTGAAATTCACCATCGGAGAATTCTGTTACGATGGTCTTGCCCAAGGCAGAGCCATAGTTTTCGGCAATCTTTTGAGCCAAATATTCGGAGGCTCTTCCCGAAAAAATACTTACAATAGGCTCTGGCATAGCAACTTATGTTTTGATTAAAACTGTTTGCAAAAGTATAAAATTCCTTACTCTCAGCCAAATTTGTTTTCAATTAAATAATAGCCGCTTAAAGCAATGTTCTGCACAAAAATTTTAAAGGCATTTGTATCTCTAAAAAAAATCGTACTTTTGCGCCTCAATAAAACCAAATTCAATGCCCGGATGGCGGAATTGGTAGACGCGCTGGTCTCAAAAACCAGTGAGGTAACACTCGTGCCGGTTCGATCCCGGCTCCGGGTACAAAGGAAGCTCAAAGGCTTCCTTTTTTATTTAAAGAGCTATGTATACGGTATATGTAATAAAGAGTATTGAAAAAGATTGGTTTTACGTAGGCCAGAGCAAT
>Ga0100391_1001534_pt1 | contig 25510 bp, 15 predicted proteins | sample CryGeymeta201515_FD_81541 | JGI IMG/M metagenome (GOLD analysis project Ga0100391, IMG submission 81541) | Groundwater microbial communities from Crystal Geyser aquifers in Utah, USA - Crystal Geyser metaG 2015-15 | ecosystem: Environmental > Aquatic > Deep subsurface > Groundwater | place: USA... | reverse complement strand
GGGATCACAACTATGGCGCCCGCAGGGCGCCAAGGCCACCCGAAGGCAACCATTGGCACCCCGAAGGGTGACATAGTTGATCACAACCGGACCACACCCTCCATGGAGGAGGATAGGATCTACCGGAAGGAGTTGACAATAATAACCAAACGACGACGATCTGAATTTTAAGGAATTATTATCACGATTTGACGTCGTCTTGCTTCATTATCGCACCACCCAGGAAATGACCCCCGTTGCCGTGGTGTGTCATGCCATGCTCCGAACTCGCCTTCCCCGACTGGCATTCAACCGATGTCGCGTCGGCTCCAGCACGATCGCGGGGGTTGGATTGGGATTGTTTGCCACTCGCGATATTCTGCCGGGAGAGCTCATTACGTGCTTTCCCGGCCATGCCCTGCTCCTTTGGAGTAAGGCAGTGGGCGACTTTAGTGGTGACGTGGGAGTCATGGTGGGGGCCCATATTAGATATTAGTAGTGTCGGCGACGACCAAAGCGCCAAGGAGAAGAAGGATATCCGACAGCAGGTAACATCCGATGCGGCACGAAGTTACGAATTAAAAATAGGGGATCTCGAATCCCTCGTGGCAGATCCTGCGAGGATTGACATTGACGATGCCGCCTACCTGGGTCACATGGCCAACAACAGGGCCATGCTGGTAACGGCGGATCCCGCGTCTCGTCAGGCCTATTCGGCGGCGACACTGGCCGGTCACAATGCCGCCTTTTTCGACATGGCAGGCTGCCATTTCGTTGCCACGGCCACCAAACGAATTGCCAAGGATGAGGAGATTTTCGTTTCGCACGGTGACGGCTATTGGATGAGTCGCGTTTTGTAGTATAGTAATACTAATCAACATTTCCAGCAATGATCAGCAATGATCGACGATGGACGACGACGACACCAGGAGCAAGAAAATTGTGAATGCCCAAAGTATTTCGATTCAAAGCCAACCGAATGAAGAGTCCGGACCATCTTCAAAACTGACGTAATTGCCTACATCTACTGGATGCCAAATAGCTAGGGCTACGCAAGAAAGTTTTCGCCAGTTTACCCGTAAGATATCTAAGAAAATAATATGTCTCCTATCGCATTCAAAATACTGTGTTTCGGAAAGGCTACACCACTCACTGAGAACAATGCTCCGACATTTCCTCCCGTCACTTTTGCTTTGGAAAGAACAACATGGCAGTTACACAAAACCATGCATGAAAACGGACGGACATTGCAACCAGGACTAAAGAACATCAAACAAATAAACAAACAAACTAGCTAAACAAACAATCTACGGGGAAGACTCAATGGCCGTAGCCCGAACCAGGGGAGACACGCTCCCTCTTGGTCGTATTCATTACTTTAATTTCTAAAGCTTTCTTTTCAACGCCCTGCGCCGGTTGAGCTCCTCTTCCAACGCCTCCTCCGGAATGTCGTCTAGCCGAGAGGGAACTTCGCTGCCACCACCGCCAACATAGCTTGGAGGAGCGGAAGCAGCGGAAGAAGCGGAAGCAGCCTTCTCTTCCGGCCATTCACTGACCTCTGGAACCAAGAAAGGATCCAGCCCCAGGTACGCCGCACATCTTTGCATCTGAAGCCGCTTCGCGTAATCACCTTTGGATCGTACTCTCCCCGTGAAAATATTGGGAATTCCGCCGCCGACGATAGCAACCCAATCAGGGTTGGTACTGTTCTTTTGAAAGATGGCCAGCAGCTCCAAATTTCCTTCTAGCCCGAAGTTTTTGAAGGCCAGATTCAACTTGTGGATCGTTTCTGTCTTCAGACCGAGGAGATCATGCACGGAAAGAATGCCGAGTTGTTTGCGGAGTTCTTCCATGGCGACGTTCTTGAGTGGCTGCTCGGTGTCGCTTCCAAGAAAGTCGACAAGCATCTTGATGTAGACGAGTGCACCTCGTTTCTTGTAAGCTTCCATGAGGGAAGCCAGTGTTTCCTCCGCATCGATCTTGATGTCGTGAAGATCGGTCGACGCTTGTACATGGTCTTGACTCGCCTTGAAAGAGGCAACGCGTGCAACGGATTCTCTCGCCTTTGCATTCTCGAGCTCCACCCGTAGCTCCTTTTCGCGCTTGGTTTCCGATTCGATTCTCTTGTCGTTCTGATGCATCTCCGCCACGAGTTTGCTATCCATATTTTCATAGCCCTTGGGTGTCATGGATGCAATCGCGAGATTCCACTCCTTGTCGGGGGCAGTCATGTTCTTGAATACACAAGAGATCACTGCTTTGACGTTTGCCGCCTGGGGAACCTTAGGTTTAAGCGCTTCAAAATGTTTCACACCATACGCAATGAGCTTGGTGCAATTTGTCGCTATGGCCTCAGATGCATCTGAGGCCATAGAGGCAAACGAGGAAAAAGAGTTTTGGGACGCGGCTGAGTTGTCCCGGCGATGCTTCTTCCTAGCACGGTCATCAGGTAAGTCACCGCCGCCATCGTGACTAGCATCCATCGTTACTAGAAAGTTGAGATAATTAATAAAGTTTGTGGGTATCCTTTTATGTTGTCTCGAAAAACAAATCTCGGAAAAGAATGAGAGCTTTGGGCCAATAATTTTCGAAAGCAACAGAGGAGAAAGACTTGCAAGACCGAAAACTGCAACAGGAATACGTAGAACTAATACCAGAAGCATGGGAAAAGAAAATTGCGGGAGTCGTTTTCGAACGCAACAGAGGGCGAAAGACTTGCACGCTGCAACAGGAATAGGTAGACCTAATACCCGAAGCACGGGAAAAGAAAATTGCGGGAGTCGTTTTCGAACTCGGAATTTACAGCTTTTGTCCATGAGTCGGCAACAATTTCCGACCAGTCGGACAAAACAAACTAAAAGAAAAGGACCACTAAGTCCTTGTACGTGTGACGCCCGATCGAGGAATACTGCACCGGGCAGTAGCGGAGCGATCCTAGCTCCGGGGCAAGAAAGCAACTACTAGCTAGCTAGTAGCTAGCTAAGTTGCCTAAATAGAGTTGCTAGCTACCACTACTGTAGCTTGACAAAACAAACTGAAAGAAAAGTCCTTTTGTTGTTTGTCTCCCGATCGAGGAGAGATTTATATTTTTACAGTATGTATAGTAACATACGTAGGGTACTAATCATAAGTATAGTCCGCACTTCCGTATTTAATGGAATGACTCGAAGTAATGACTAGAAGCTTCTTCTTTGCTCCTACGTAGCCTCTACTCAATTCTCGCCCAAAAAGATTTATCGTTGCATTTAACACGGGCTACGTAGAACTCTAGTCAATTCTCGGACAAAAAAATTTATCGTTGCATTTAACACGGGCTACGTAGAACTCTACTCAATTCTCGTACAAAAAAATTTATCGTTGCATTTAACACGGGCCACGTAGAACTGTACGTATTCTCGCACAAAATCATTTATCGTTGCATTTAACACGGGATACGTAGAACTGTACGTATTCTCGCACAAAACATTTCGAAGTTACGAAACAAACGAAAATTAGACGATGCACCATGCACGCCTACTAATAGCTGATAGTAGCTAGTACCAGGTAGCGTGTACCGTATTAAACCAGCTTGAAGCTATCACTCTAGCTAGCTAGCTAGCTAGTAGTAGCTTAGTTTTTTCTTTTACCCAGTACTCTAGGAGGCTAGTAGCTGGAGTAGATAGATACCCACAAGCATGCTCTCGCCGGGTACAGTACTGTCGGTACAGTAGGCTCTTGTCTCTCCTCGGATGGCTACATGCGCTACGAAAAAGCAAGCGAGCGATGTTGTACTGCGGTACTGTACGTGGGTCAGTGTACGTGTGTAGTGCTTCGCAAGACGGGGCCGAGTCATGATGCGACGGAATGTGATTTTGTGTTCTTCTTCTTGCTGTTGTGGTTGTTGGATTGGCCATTTGCGTACTGTACTATTGTACTGTACATGCTTATATAGCATGAGAGAACTGCCCATAGGCTATCTCTCTGCTGCAGCATGCCTGCCCAGAAGGAAAGAAATATCAGCATATCGTTTGCCGTAACTTTTCTTCTCACGGTACTAGTACTACTTCAAAATCAATGCGCACCAGCACCACCAGCCAGGGATTAGCTAGTTACTACACATGTGCTGCTGCACTTTGCTTGTCAATGCAGCAGCATTATTAATGATCATCAGATGGATTTGAACAGAGTAGGTAGGTGTGGAGTAGTACTGTAGCAGGTAGACCCACCCTACTACTACTAAGTCTCTACTACTACCTGGTAGTAGACCGCCCTGCTACGACTAGTAGTAGACCCTACTTCACGGAATTTATTACTAAAAATCCGTCAGGGAGCAACACCTGGTGTTTTAACCCTGAACCCTATTGATGAAGTGCAGTACAATCTTCTATCTACTAGTAGTAGAGAGAGCTAGCTAGCAGAGAGTAGGGTCTTCTACATTTACACTACTACTAGTAGTAGTAGAGGGTCCTCTAGTAGTAGTACTAGGAGCTACTGTACTGAAGAAAGATCTTCCAATGCGAAAAAGATACCCATCCTCATTCAACAAAGGATCTGGCAAACATTTTACTTTTTAGAACAATTCATACTGGGATTATGATGTGCAACCAAAGAAGCAAACAACGTTCATTACCACTCTCAGCTGCAGCCGTGACTGGGCATTGTCCGGTGTTGCTTTCACGCTACATTGTGTATTGTGTATTATTCATCAAATACTAACTATAAAATACTACTACAATACAAAATACAATCATGATTGTTTCTACTACACGCTGCCATTTACTACGAATGCTACAGCTGTCAAGTCTGCTGCTAGCAGTAGTAGTAGTAGTAGTACTAAATGATGCTGTGGTAAAAGCTGATATTTGTTTCATGTTGTATCAAAATGGTGATAATCCTTTAGAAGCCAATGTAAGACAAAATTTGTTCCAATGGATGCAATCATCAGCGATTGAAGATCCTGCGGTACAAACATGGATTTATTTTGATGCCATGAACCTCGACAGCAAGAATGATGGCGATGATGGCGATGATGCTAGTAGGAGTAGTAATATTCCCACAACACCACTGGAAAATGTCTGGACGAGTGACGGTTCTCAACTCTTGACCGATATCAACAATCAGCAACAGCAACAGCAACAGCAACAGCAACAGCAATCCAAATTTGAGGGTTCGTATTATTTGACCTATCAACACGAATGGAACAAAATGATTGTACATAAAATGCTGGATGGTGAACGAAACAGTGATGATCCAGGCACCTTGTGGGGATTTGTAGGATATGCCTTGCAACACTGTTTCCAACAAAAGAACGATACTACTATTCCTATGGAAACAATGCTCATTATGAATGCCTACGGTGCTGGGACTTCGGGATTTGGAGAAGATTGGCACAAGGGTAATGATGGTAAGAATGGCAATGGTGGTGATGATACGACGGACCATGGTGTTTCAACGAGACGGATCTTACAAAAGCAACAACAGAAAGATGCACACAAAGAGGAGGCTCAACAAGAAATACAAGAAAGTACAACTGCAACAAGAATCTTCCAACATATGCCACCAGAACTGGACAATGGTCGCACTCTATTATTAGGACTCTCAGTAGAAGAACAATTCGTTCAACCCAAAGGTCTCCGGGTAGTCAAAGAAGAAGTAATGTCAAACCAACAAGACCCAAACGTGGAATCCAATTCGGATATTGTCATGGCACTTCAACGCGTCTTTATCGATCTGAATATACCCGATTTCAACAATAAGCTTACTGTTTTGGGATTTGATGGACATTTTATGCAAACATTTGCCAATGTCGTCGACTACAGTCTCGTTGCTGACTACGTATTGGCAAGCGAATCACTCATACCTTACCATGGTACGCCTTTTTTGTTTGTTGTTTTGTCTTGCTCGGTCGTGAAGTGTGTCGTTTTCATTGTCGTGTGGGTAAATTTGTGATTTTTTACAGGAATGCAAACCCTGCGGTTCGCACTGACGCAAAATGTTTGTCTTTCTTCAAATCAATGAACAACAACAATGGACAATAATAAGGCTGGAATTACCAAACACTCTCAGAAACATCCTCAGCCAAAGCATTGGCGGAACAGATTCTTACAGAATTTATTGAAACCTCTCAAAATGACGATCATGATAATACCCACAGTGCACCCAAAACTCTTTCTCTGGCAGATACTCGTATGGAAGAGGGTATGCCATTTCCAATATTTTTACAAGCTTTTAATGAGTACTTGGGGGCTCTGACGACATTACTCACCGAACAACGTGATACTGCCTTTTTTGCCAGTCTTCATCGAGCACGATCAGAAACCGTGTCGTACGATCGTGATACAATGGTCGTTGATCTCGGAGTCTTTGTGGAAGATATTGTCAAGATTTGTAATCCAATACCTGGAAGTGACTTACAGGTACAGTCGCGAATGGTGTGGCAAACCTACAACCAAATGTTTGTTGATCAGAAGGAAGGACCCGGAACAGAACGTGGCACTGGCATGACATTAGATTTACCTCTTATTTCAACCTACCAAAAAAATCCTCAATATTGGAAGAAAATACTGGAACAAATACAACAGCAGCAACACATTCCAAACTTTCGAAGATTCTTTGAAGCATACGTAACCTCAACTTTACCCGCTGATGTCGTTGCTCCTACTAATGATGGAGAGAGAGTGTGTCGGAATCGAGGAGTTGCACTTCCCACGGCCTTGAACCCATATAACAAAGATACTTTGCCTACCAGAGGATCATTGCGACTGCCGAATGCAACTTTATTCTTAAAGCCGAGACTCAGTAAGCTCTTGGACGATCAGGCAGTCGTAGAGACAGATTTAAGTGTCGTTGGAACTGCCTTGAATGTCTACTACGGAATCAACGTTACATCACTAGTACAAGAGGCAATGGAGGTCCGACAAAGTAGTACCAGCCCACACTTGCGCAAATCAACTCCTCCAGGACAGCAATTTTTTTTGATATTGTACGGAGGATCTGTTCAAGGAGAATTTGCGAAGCAAGACAGTGATTTCGACTTTGTCGCGTCTTGGGATCGTTCGTTTTATACCATTACACAACCGGACGGCATCAGCAACAGCGGCGGCGGCGGAAATGACGACGGTGACCATACCTTTCACGCTGTATACGTTGAAAGTCACAAAGATGACGAAGCTGTAAAAAAATTGCCCGTCGTGTATTTTCCATCGTACAATAAGGACGTTAGAGAAAAACGAGCCATTCCTGTTGGCACCGATGTGAAAGCAGCAGAGTTGATGGGTGGCGAGCCAGGATACTTACTGTTCCAAAACAATCAATTTACCGGAGATACCAGCTTTACACTGTACGTGCGAACATGCAGACCGAAATTACAACTCACAGGCGTTTCTGCGGCTTGCAATGTATTAGAAGAAACCTCGGAAGGATTTCTTGCACCCATTGTTCCAGTTCGAGGGATTGTGAATGGTAAGGAAGTAACCGAACTGGTGGGAGGCTTTACGGGGAAGGTTCTCAGTTGGCTTCGTGGAGTGCCTTTGCAAGTCGAAGTCATGTCAGATCAGTCCTTGTTGGATGCAACAGGTGCTGAGAAAGTGGTACTTGAAATGGTAGCTCAATCATTCGATGGAGATATAGCAGAGGTGCACACGTTTGATGTGCTGTCGTCCTCTCAATTGACCCGTGTGAGCGCCCCATTCAGTCCTTCTGATCCGGGCGTCATCCACAATGACATAATTCCGGAGGGCTTCAATGTTGCCAAATGTAAACCTGCAATCCAGTCTACTACTAATGGAACGAATCTAGGCAGACACGCACTAACCGGCGATTTGACAACCATGGCCGAAACCAATTGCGAAAATTCGCCCTGGTGGATTGTGGATCTGTTAACGGCACGTCCAATCAGCAGTGTCAAGATTGTTAATCGTCAAGATTGTTGTACGGAACATCTTGAAGGCCTTGTGATTGAGCTTCTGGATTCAAACGACGTGACAGTTACTTACGTGCAACACAATCCCAAAGTCGACGGGCCGATTGGAGCCTTTTATATCGGAAACTTTGACAACCAGGATGCTCGCAAAGTTCGAGTTAGTGTGCAGCGTCCTGTGGGCATGTGTACAATCCTCAATCTGGTCTCGGTCGAGGTCTACAGCAACACTTGTACCGAAATCGATTCTTGTGGGACAGGACTGGGATGTAACTACGGTGACATCGCCCTATGTAAACACGCGATTCAGTCTTCTACCAGTGGTACGATGATAAGTCCTGCTAGTTTGGAAGCGCAACGATATACATCCAATGTCGATGCCACGAATGCAGTATCCGGTAGCATGACATTGTCACAGACCGATTGCGAGGCAGAACCATGGTGGGAAGTCGACTTGAACCAAGAAAAACTGGTATCGCACGTTGTAATCAAGAATCGCGAAGACTGTTGCTATGATTGGTTGAATGGACTCAAGGTGGAATTGTTCGACAGTGCCAATGAGCTGCGAGCGTATTTTCAACACAGTCCTGAAATCAGTGGTGCCATTCGCCCCATGTTGATTGTCCATTTTGATAATGTTCAAACCCGCAAGGTGAGACTATCGTTGGATTTTACCACCAATGGCAGAAATAACAGCAACACAATCATGGTAGATGGCGACAACAGCAGTGAGCCATTCTGTGGTATTTTGAATTTAGAAGAGGTTCAAGTCTACAGTGACTGTACGGAGGGAGATGCTTGCATGACAGGGGCCTCCTGCGAGACCCCAGTATGATAGAGCGGTAGAATAGTCTATGGTCTTGAAAATTATCAAAAAATAATGAAAATAATCTTCTTCCCAAACTTCCTACCGATCGCTACACTAGTCTCATAGTAAAACTGATGGTGTGTCGTTGTGTTCAGTGTATTACCTGGTACAGTACTACTGTACCTGGTAGTAGCTAATACTCAGAGGCTTGAAGAGATGTGCGTGATTTTATAGCCCACCCATTTCTGACTTATAATGACTGAGGCCTCCAAAAACCTTGTTGTACCAGGTACGGTACCTGGTAATCGTAGTAAGAGATGTTGAGCCATATTCTTCTTCTTCTTCTTTATTTGTGTTCCGGCGGTCTGAGTTGTAAATGCCAGCACCGAGCACTCTTCAAAAAAGTACTCGGAGTAATAATGCCGTAATCAACCAAAAAAATTTGACAGGTGGTAAAAGGTTTAGTAACAGTACAAAGCAATTAAAAAAATAGTAATCGGGATTAATAAGCAGCAGGTCTTGAATGACTCGGTATTTTCTACACTCTTTTGATTGGCCAATGCCCCCCTGACGTTGAGAAATCAATGGCGAAGGTCTCAACGGAAGCCACCTGAGTAGAAAATTACAACTCCACCAACTTGCTCACAATTTAGGTATTTCTAGAGCGAAGCTGTGACGCTGTAGGAAAACCGGCAAGAGAAATTATAAGTTGTTGTGGCAACTCAACAACTCAGAATAACCTCATCTCACAAGTTAAACCCATCCAACCAACTAACCAACCAAGGAAGCAACACAAAACACACTACAATGAAGTTACTGCTACTACCACTCCTACTTTCGTCCCTGTTGGCGTCGTATAATACAGCTCACGCCTTTCAAATCTCTGCCACAACTGGTGCTACTACTACTACTACTACTACTACATGTACTGCAAACAGATTTTCGTTTTCAGCTCTGCATTATTCCGTTGCAGCGGATATGCCTCGAACTTCACGAACTCCTACTTTTATCGAAGAAAAGATGCGTCATTTAAAAACAAAGGACAAGAAGACGACTGTAGTTGTTGCCAATGAACTTCCAAACAATATGATGGAAATTTCCAACCGTTCTGACTTTGAACGGTTGGTAGTGAAGGAACCTCACAGATTGACAGTGGTACGGATTCATGCTCCGTTTTGTCGTGCCTGTAAGGCCATGAGTCCCCTGTTGGAACGATTTGCTCGTGATTCACCAGATATCAATTTTGTTCAAGTGGCATGGAACAGACAAGATCCGGAAGTTACCCAATTGATCCGGTCTTTGAACGTGAACAAAGTACCGTTCGGACAAGTGTACATGCCACAGGTTGGTTTGGTCGAACAGACCAATATGGGAAAGAAATATTTTGCTGATGTTGCCAAGATTGTAGAAAGCTACGCTATGGGATTTTGCGAATTGCCAGAACAAGTCAACGATCATTCCAAAGTGTACGAATCACCTTACGTGAGCTTTCAGGGACCCCAAGGGCTACTAAATCGCGCGGACGTTGCACTGTAACACGCGCCAAAAAGAAACACAACCATGGCTAGCTAGGTTAGTGTTTCACTTTTACACACACGCACACATTACATCACAAAAACTAAAATTAACCAAATAGAGTGTACATTTTTCAAACATATATTACTACTGTATGTGACTTAACAACATGTTCGACTACAGTTTTTGAACTCATTACTCACGTTATTCCTGGCTCAAAAAGAAAGCCCCACCCATACAAATTCATTTTTTTGTGTTTTTTTTTCTTCTTCGGAAACTACCAAAAGAATCGAGCATTCATAAAACCACCCAACAAGATAAATACAAAGAACACGATCTTTCCCACAACAAGTCGTACGTCGTCGTTTCTAAACGAAAGACACGCCAGAGATTCTTTCTTCTTCTTAGGAGGATGCCTTCAAATCGAAACTCTTGTACACATTCTTGGCTTCATCTTCATTACCATTCTTGTCGACGAGAGCTTTCAGGAATTTAGCAACTCCTACAATGGAACGCAATACATGTCCACCAGGACTTTTCCAATAATGATCCACGTGCGTTTTACTACCACCAGCACCAGCACCAGCACCAGCACCGCTGTCGTTGGTCTGTTGGGAACTTAGAGGACGCTCTACAGAAACTTTGGTCCATCCAGGAATAGGATCTACAGCCAAGCGAGTCCAATCTTCGGCTGGTACTGGTCCATTGTACACTTCCCGGTTTGTCCTTGTTGGCACAATTTTTTTGGGAGGACGTCCACGACCGCGATTCACGGTCGTTGTCGTTTCCGTTGGTTCCGTCGTACTGTTGACCTGAGATCGGTCTCTGGGAGCTGGTCGAGCCTTCTTGGCTACCGGCGATTTTTGAGTCGTCGTCGTCGTTGGTGGTGGTGTGTTGGCATCGTCCTTGCGTGGACGACCGCGTCCTCGCTTGTTGGTTCCTTTCATCACCTCCGAACGACCCCTGCTGGCCACCGTAGATTTTGTAATCGTCTTCTTCTTCGTCGTTGGTGTCTTGGCATTGGCTTTACGAGGACGACCACGTCCTCTGCCTCTGCCATTACTACTAGTAGTATTAGTAGCAGTAGTAGTAGCAGCTTTACTACCAGAACTTTGTACGACGACAGGTCGACTTTTTTCCAAATTAATGCGTGCCAAATCTTCCAATCTGGACGTACTGGTCAAAATTCCATCATTCAATAAAAAGGTTGCAATAACGTACAGTTCTTGTCGCTTCATGAGAGGCAAATCGATTCCTGCCATTGGTTCACCCTTGCCATGATCACCACCAAACAGTTCAAGTTTGGAAATATCAGTAATTCCAGCAGATGTCAATTTTTCAATGGACAATCCATCATCATCATCAGTAGCAGTAGCAGTAGCAGTAGCAGTCAAACCAACCAGACGAATCATGTGATTCAACATTTCTTCTTGCAGGGTCTGGTACTTGGTATGACCATCCAATACTTCCTGACGTTCCAAGTCTTCTACGTCACCATCGCGGTATCGAATCTTGTACAGATCCAAACCACCATCATTTTCTTCTCCTTCACCCTTAGTCCCCTTCCTCGCGGCACGGCGGGTACTCGTAACTTCTCCCAAGTATGGTACACCATTAAAATCTTTGGCAATCTTGGTTCCAATCAATTCATCCCGAATTTTTTTGGCTTCAGCAGCAGTAGCAGCAGCAGCAGCAGTAGCAGTAGCACTAGCAGCAGCAGTAGCAGCAGCACTAGCAGCAGCACTAGCAGCAGCAGCTGGAGTTACGGGAGGTGTAATATCTGGAGGAGGCAAATCTGCCAAATCTTCGACGTCAGTATTATGGTTTGCGGTTGACATTATCAATAGAAGTATTATTGAATTTGTTGTATTCTTTCTTTGTTATTAGCTACCAGTACGAGTATTGTCCAAGTTATTTTTATTAAAACCAGTAATTATTATGACAGTATTTTTTTTTGTATTTCAATGATATCCATTATTAGAGTGCACCAATATGTGTTTGTGCTGCTGGTGTGTGAGCGAGCAGTAGACTACTAGTAGTCTAATAGCTAGTCTAGCTACAGTAGCTAGCTAGTAGACTAATAAAGTACTAGTCTGCTTTGCTGCTACTACTACTAGAGCTAGTAGTCTTGTAGAGTGGTGCAATAGTAGCTAGCTAGTAGTCTTGTAGAGTGGTACGTTAGTAGCTACTCCGAGTACAATCCGCCAATGCAGACATTAGTAGTAGCTGTACTACTACTAGTGCTACTACTAGCTAGTAGCTACTGTAGCTAGCTAGCTAGCTAGCTCGTAGTAAAATACTACTACTACTAGCTACTACTAGTAGTACTACTAGACTAGTACTACTAAAAGTAGAGTAGATAGCTCGTCTACTAGAGTACTGAGTACCAGGTAGCTACAGTACTACTACTAGGTACTAGTACGAGGCTTCGGGACTACGAATCTTGATGAGAGCTGTTATTTTCAGACGGGATTGCAGAATTCGGGACACAAACGTCATTGTAAAAAACGCCAAAGCGAACGGATCTCGTTACTCTACGTTTGTAGGAGTACAACCTACTACTACTACTAGTAGCTACTGTAGTAGTCTAGTAGGCTACTAGCTAGTAGCTACTACTAGTAGTGCCCGTAGCTAGAGTAGTACTCTAGGAGTAGCAGTATAAAGATAACAACTAGCTAGACTACTACTGTTGTCATCTAAAATACGAGTACCTGGTACTTGTACATACTATTAATATTAATATTATTATTATTATTATTACTCGAGTCTCAAGTATATAGTTGCTCCACCGACTAGACTATTCTTATTCTTTTGAATATGAGCAATGACATTATGGATAAAGTAACGAACACTACTGACGTCAATACAGCATCTTCTACAAAAGGATCAGTGAACAAGGTAGAGGTTGCGGACGAGGAGGAGGAAGAGGAAGAGGAGGGAACATCTGCATCTGTCTCAAAAGTGGTGTCTACTACTAGTAGTAGTCGTACGAAACAGGCTGATAGTCCAATGAAAAACAATTCCAATCCCAACAAAGAAGACGAAACAAATGTGTCGATAGCAATTGAAAAAAATTCTAAGGAGGAGGAGCAGCAGCAGCAACAGCAGCAGCAGCAGCAGCATTGGAACAGCAACCGTTTCAACAATAATAGCAAAAAGAACAAGGAAAAGCCAAATTTTGTTCCTGCTACGGATGACGAAGAAGGAGAAGAGGGTTTGGAAGATGTTGCCGTTGTAACACCCGCTAATTCTGCTGACGATACTGCTGCTGCTACTACTGCTGTTTTTGCTGAAACTATTACAACAACTACTACTACTACTAGCACTGCTACTGCTGCCGCCGAATCTTCTACTAATACAACAACACCAGCACCAAACCAACAACAACAACAACAACAGCATCACAGTGATAATGACAAAAAATTGAACCACAAATTGGTTGCTGGAGATCATGTGATTCGATGGGAAATGTTGCCCATTGTATGGCCAATTCAAGTTCGTAAGTGATAAATGAATAATGACACTCTCGTGTCTCGTGGTGGGAAGGGCGTTCATTTGAGTTTTGATTTGCTTCATGGCCGTTCTTCATCGTAGTGTAACAGAGACCCTCGTGGTACCGAATTTTGTATGTTTGCTCATTGGCCTTTTTTTTTATAATACTTTTCACACTCTCTCCCTCTCCCTCTCTGTAAATGCAAAAGATGGAATTGTTTTAGAAGCAACACCAACATACGTAAGCATTTGTGATTTTGGTTTAACGGCAGCACCACGAAAAGATCAGCAACAACCACAACCACAACAAGTTGGTAATATTCATAAAGACGCAGCAGCGAGGACAACAACGATGATGGAACAACAACAAAAACAACAACAACCACCAGCAGAATCGGATGCAACATTTTGGAACAAATTGAATCAGAAATTTAAAGGATCAACAAATCATTCTCAGAGAGAACGTATTACGGTTCATATTATAACGGAACAAGAAGAATTGAAAGCTTGGCATAAGATAAATTATGGTGGTGCACTTTCGGGACTGGTAGGAGGTGGTATACCAGGAGAAACGGAAGCTACTGTGGACCACCAACAATCAGAAGGAGGAGGAGGAGGAGGTGATGAAGCAAAAGAAAAAGAAAAATCTAGTAGTGATATGAATGGTGAATCTGATGGAAAACATCATCATCATCATCATAATCTAGGAGGTGCTAAACTGAAAGAAACAATGGGACCTTGGTGGAACAAAGTGAAATCTTCCGTCGCTAATAATGTTCAAAAGGCTCAACAAGCCAGAGAAGCACACGCAGCTCGACGACGAAGACAACAACAACAACAGCAGCAGCAGCAACAACTACAACTACAACTACAACAGCAACAGCAACAAAAATTGAACGGAACCAACAGTACCAAAAATACGATGAGCATCAGCAGCAACAATAATGATGATAATGATAATCATGGTGATAATAATGTTATTGATACGGATGATTATAATTCCGACAAGGAAGCCACAACGAATTTTGCTGCTTTGGCCGAAACGGCGGCAAGTGATACTAGCAGTATTCCTTCATCTTCCCAACACGACACCACGACAACATCAACAGCAGCAGCAGCAGCAGCAGCAGCATCGTCGACAACATCTTCTTCCACCAAAGAACCAAGGCGCAAATTGCCCAAGAGTGATCCACCGAAATTGGTTTTGGCACGGACTCGATTTTTGCTCGAACACGGTGAGAATGTTTTACCACCGTACCATATTTTGAATTCCAACAGCGAGTGCATTGCTGTGTTTTGCAAAACGGGTGTCTGGTCGACGTTACAGGCCAGCGTCTTTTTACATTCGACGGCTATTGGCAACGCCAAATCAAGCATGGCAGTTACGTTGGGCGTAGCGGCATCGGTTCCCTTCTTGGCTCCCGTGGTGGGCGGGATTGGTTTGGCCATGGTCGGTGCACCGTACGTGCTGTTGAACCAGTCCAAAGAAAAGTGGGCCGCAGCTACAGCGTCATTAACGACTGCCTTCTGGGCACAGGCACCCAACGAAGTTTTCGTAGAATGCATCGAACACTGGAGTAAATTAGATTAAAACAAAAATGCTATGCGATACAGTAAGGTAGGTTTAAAATATCGCACGTAAAGCTTTTTAAATACTGCACTAGACTAGTAGTCACTAAAACGTTTTTATTTTGTTTGAGTTTGGAGTAGCTAGCCAAGTACTTTAGTTGGGTAGGAGAAATAATCGGGTAGCTACCTACAAGGTGCTTTGGAGTTGCCCAACACTGTCGCTCTAACCGTATGAACAATATGCAGTGTTCTTCTTTGTCCTTTGTTGCCGTTCGTCGATGATTTCGCTACGCTACTCTATTTGCTGGATTTCTTCTTCGTTCCAACCAGGAATTTTCCAAAGAGTCCCTTTTTTTCTGTGACTGGTTTTCGAGCTTGACTGTAGCGTTCTTTTATGCTACTGAATCGATCTTTTTGTAATACATCACTACTACTGCTGGTGGTACTGATGCTAGGTGTGCTTGTAGTCGCACTCGATATCAATGTACTTGAACTAGTAGTAGAAGCAGCTGCATTGCGTTGATTCGTAATTGAATTCAAACGACTGGATCGATCTCGTGATTTCGCATGAAAATCACGTTGATCTTCTTTGCGACGACGTTCTCGCTTCATGTCTTCCACTTTGCGGGAACCAACTGTATTATGGTAGGAATGAATTGGTAAAAGTGTGTTTACTATGAGAGTTGTCAACGAGAAAGCAAAGAGCAACAACTACTACAGTAGCAACTAGAAACTAGCAACTAGCAACGAGTACTCACTCACCATGAACTGCCTTTTCTCCACCACGGTAGGCACCATACGCAGCTCCTCCAATTAAAGCTGTTTCAATAATGACCATGATGTACTGTACGTCACCTAGGTGTAGTGAGATTGACACTGACTTTGTTGCTTTATTCGCTATTACTTAGTTTCTGCTTGTTTGTTTTGAATTTATTTATTCTATTCGTTGCTGTTTGTTATTGATTAACAGCATTTGTTCAGTGAACAAATGAATATTTCCTCGTAATATTTTACCAAATTCTAATTTGTGAACTTATCGAACCTAAATAAGACTACCAGGTAGTAGAAAAAATAGTGGAAGTAATAATAAACAAAGTTGGACTGCAGCGCTTCTGACACTAGTCAATAAAATCCAGCTGGGCAGTACGGGGAAGCAGCTCTTTGCGGAAAAAATGTCATGCTGAGATGCTGTGTCTTGCGTGAACTTGGCTTTGGTAGTTTGAGTTGACAGCAGTGCGCTGTGCCAAATACTTTGCTTCGTCATGCCGTCTCCCTCGTTCATATCCTGAATTTACAAATGCCAACAATTAGATCAACAAAACCTTCACTTGTTTAATTGCAAAGACTATTGTCACATACTTTATTTCCTATCACAAAACATAACGATACCATCATTGCTATTGATACATTGAGCGCACATTGCCTATGCTGCGTCGTCTTCGCCGTCACCGTTAGCAACGCCCATCGCTTTATTGTCGTCGGCTAAGCAAAAGCTAAAGTCTCGAACAGAATCATGTTTTGCATTCGTCCATTCTTCAATTGCATCGTCTTCTCCATCCAGAACAACCAGTTCCCAACCATAGAAAAACGTAGGAAGAAGGTAGAGACGCGCCGGTATGCACAAAAATATTATAAAGGGAAAGGCAATAGAAATGGTCTCAATATTCATCACTGCAAAGATTCCACAAAGAAAGAGCAATTGCAGGACAGTGTACCGGTGAACTTTCCTCTTTTCCATAAACTTTGTAAAGACAGTTTCTGGGTACCGACTAGGTTGCTGGAAGAAGAGTAAAAATCGGTTCCATAATTGTATTCTTGGCAGCGATGATAAACCCATAGATAGAAAAACACCATACAGTACTGGAACAGGAAGCAGTTTCAAAGCCCCAAGGAATAGCATGGATAATCCCAACAGCAAGTGGCTAAAGAACATTGTCAATCGTGTTTCTTGAATCTCCAGAATGTGTCCTTTGTTGTCCTTGTTTGCCAAGGCCTTGATATGAATGATGGAAGGAACTGTTGTGGCGACCAACCAGGGAAGCCCCAGTAGTCCGTTGATGCAGTTGAAGATTCCATTCAAGCAGAGATCATAGTTGTAGGCTGTGCCGTGCTTAATGTTGTTGCTTTTGTGGTTGACCAAATGCCAAGTAATTCCATTGTCCAGGTAGAACAACAAAAAGGCCATGAAAGCTGGACCAGCAGCTGCAAATGGAGCCCAAGAAGGAACATTTGATAGATCCACAATCCAGGGCCGGATTACTGCTGGGGCGTCCAGTTCTGAACAATCCTCTGGCCAGACAGTCTCACAAGTCGTGGTACAACACTGTAGGGTAGGTTCAAATGTGTCGGGTACTTTCAATTTTTCGGTATTGATGCCTGGAAAGAGCACATAGTTAACAACAGTCCATATCACAACAGAAATAATCACACTAGAATCAGAAATGGCAGTTCGAACAGTATCGTTGCAAAAGAAGGAACTGAACTTGAAAGATTTTAGCACAAAAACGAGCCATGTGGTTCCAAAGCCCAAAACCATACTGAGCAGTGCCACGCTCATGTAATCATAATCTTCTTCATTTTGGTGTTGTGTGTGAAAGCTGTGATCTGGATCAAAGTATCGAAGAATACCTGATTCACTGAATGGATTACCCACGGCATCCATGACGAAAATAAGGACAATCAACAGGGCAAATATTTCATCAGTGAACCTGGTTGCCAGTTTAATAAACCGAGTAAGATCAAAGAATCCAGCCAGGACACAGTATCCCAACAACCATATACTGATCCAGGCATTCCAGTGTAGGTAGTCTACCCCTGCAGTATCCGACATGTTCTTGACAGCGGTTGACAAGGCCAATATTGGAGCCGTAGAACCAATGATGCAGAGAGGCATGCCTCCAATCACAGAATATACTACTCCTACCCAAGACGTTGCCAAAATTGTTTCAATAGTCCCAATTCTGTTTTCCGACATTTTTGAATAGGATGCTCCAAAGGCCAATGTTGGAGGAATAATGATGATCAGAATTTGCAGTGACACTGCCACAGTCTTTTTATTAAAGTTAGAAACTTCATTGCACCAGTGAGTTCCCACCGTTCGTTTTACGTCTGCAATAATTCCTCTTCCCCATGCTTGCGATGGTGCCACTTTGATGTTTCCCTCGTTTTCGACCAATCCTTCGTTCCGTTCCTGAATCATGGCAAGGTCCAAGCTCTGATGAAGTAATAGAAACGTTCAAAAAAGTCGAATGTGATCAAGCGTGAGAAGATTAAGCCATTGGTCGAGATATTTTAATGCAAGATATCAACAAACAGTACCGACTATCGTAACAACTTACGCCGTTCTCGCTGCTTTCATTGTTACTGTCATTATCATTGTTGTCTTTTCCCAGCGTTAGTGGCATGATAATAACGTCGAATTAATATACTCCTGAATAATTCGTATTGCATTTATTTGATTTTGTTTTGCGAGAGTAGTAGAACAAAACGATTATTATGAAAAAACGTGAGTAATGAAATAGCAGTAGTAGTAGTAGTGATAAACTAGTACTGTAGATGATAATAATATTACTCAACAGAGAATCGAGAAAGACGAACATTCATGCTATCATTATTTCAATAGTTTCTTCATGATGAGGATGACAGATTGACGTGTTCTAAATTTACACCCGGGCAAGGTAGTTTGTGCAATGCTACTGGTAGCCAAATTTTAAAGTTACCCGGTAGTACTATACCAGTTCGGTACTGCGGTACCTTACTGGTACTGCTATTTCGGGCAACACGAACTGTAAAGCATTGGTTGCTGCTCCCACAATTAACTACCTACCAGGGTACTCTACTACGGTAGTCTGATGTGAGCGAACGAAATCAGAAAATAATCATACTGTTTAATTTTCTGTAAATCCTGGAAACAATTTTAGTGCAGAGTGGTAGTACCGGGACTGACTGGTAACTGGTACTGGTAGCTACCAGTTAATAGTCGTAGTAATATTGATACCATCCCCGCAAACCTACCTATTTATAGTACCGTACCGGTACCGATTACTTTTGTAGGACTGTAGTCCAGCCACTTACTAGTTGAGGAACTTTGCGCTCTTGTTAATACCAGGTACTTACTACAGTACCTGGTACTACTTTCCTAAACAAATAGATAGGGCCTTCTTGGGTCGTCTACTGTTAACTGTCGAAGCATGACTCGGAGTACTGTTACCCGTAGCTGGCTCACCTGTCGCAACTGGTATCAAAGCAGGATATAGAAATCACCAAAAAGCATCACCAAAAGGAATAAAAAGCAATCGTGCCTTCTTAATGAATGTCAAAGCCTATTCTCATCACGAGCCTCTCATTATCAACGGAGTATGGTACCAGTTAACAGGTAAGTAGATCTAGTTACGTAGACCTGATGCAGGTTGAAAGTTGACAGGTTCCCCCCCCCCCCACACACAATAAAACAAACAACAACATACCTGGTAACAATAAAACTTACTAAAATCAACTAACACAGATACATCTTTTACGAGTATTATCAGTATTACGAATACCATGACGATTTCCCGCACTTATTCAGCCCCTTTGCCTTTCATGCGAAATAATCGTTTGATGAGTTTACTTGTTGTTCCGGCTACCAAAAAAGGAAGAGAGAATGTGAATGGGAATAATGGGAATGGTAACGAAGATCACAGTGAAGAAAGTACCTTTGCAACGGCTGACGGTACGTGTACGGACGAGTGTACGCCTTCTCTGTTCCAGTTACCCATTCGGACCAAGAGCTGTAATGCTGTGACAAGAGAAAGTCGTTATACTAGTACTGCGAATGGTGGACGACACAACACGGACCATGTTGGTGGTGGAACTCAATCAACCGTTCCTTTCACTCCACGTCGTCATTATTGTCGTCGAGGTCTTCGATTGTGGCGTACGACAGCAAGTAACAACATCAACAACCAACGGATGACGAATTCATCTGGAGAAATGACGGAATCCAATGATAGTAGCACTGCACCACAATCACAGTTACAATCCCAGGCACTAGCAGCATCATCCAACCACAATCACAAGAAGAAGAAGAAGAACAAGAGGTGCAAACCTCGTGTACAGAGTGGAACGGCCGTGGATGGTATTCAAACACGACGTGATTTTCAAGCCTTCAAGGCACGGAATCATGATTTTCCTGTTATGATTCTTAATACGAGTTTTCGACAACTGATGCAGCTGATGCAGCACCAGGAACAAGAAACAAACCGTCAATGCATTTTGGGATGGTAAGAATTTTTTATACAAGGTTTGTACCAGTAGGTACTCCATTCCAGCTAATCATATATATATTATAATAATATCTATTTAACGGACATCATCATAATAGTAGGTGCATCAGGTGCATGTGTGCATGAACACGTGCAAGGAATGTAATGGATTGTCTAAATATTATCACACTGTTCTTTTTTCTTCGGTTTACTTGTACAATTGCTGATCAGAGATTGAGCGGAAAGCCAAAACCTACTTTTTGAGAATTATCAATCAATGTTGTTGCTGTTGTTTGTTGTTATCTGCCAGTTCATTCAAGATCATGGCATGCTGATTGATGTAAAATGGTTTTTGTCTGTTCTTTGGGCAATCGAAAGGATGCCATGCGTGATTGTTCCTTGTGTTTTTGCATAGCCCAACAACGACGATTCTTCTTTTTGACCATCATGGTCCGTTTGTTCTTATTGGCAATGTTGACAGGAGCAGGAGCAGGAGCAGGAGCAGGAGCAATAGTAGGAGTTGAAAAAGAAGAAGACGAACCAACAGCAACATCTTGGTCGTTGTCACTATCAATGTCAATATCAACGTCAACGTCGTTCGTATTTGTCACAGCATCCATCGTCAAGAGGTGATGCGTAAGTTCCTTGGGAAGACGAAAACTGGTCATTTGTTGTTTTGTACAGCGTAACAAGGAACTTCTGCGTCGTTCCAGTTGTTGCAAAGCGGTAGTTGTAGCCGTTGTACTTCTACTCGTACTTGTACCTGTACTTGTACTGATATCAGGACTTCCTGTGTCTGATTTCATGGCCAACAAAGACTCTTTCTGGTGTTGGTATTTTTGTTCTTCGTAGTCTTCTTGTTGGTCGGCAGCATGAAAGTGAAGTAGTCCAGGTGTCGTTTCTTTGGGCAAACGGAAACTGGTTAAACGATGATTGTTTCGCATTTGACGCCGTAAAAGAGATTCTCGACGAAACGCGAGGCTACTAGTCGTAACATTACTGGTCATCTTGTTGATGGTGGTAGTAGTGGTAGTGGTAGTGGTAATGGTGGTATCGTTGGTGGCAATGTTTTCTTGGCACATTTTCTCTAGGGATTACGTTCTCTGTATTACTTTTTGACTTCTAATAAAGAACTTGATTTTCAATGATCTATGGACACAAGTACCAGTAATTCAAACTTACTCAAATTTTTCAAATTCGCCGACACTCATTTAATCGTACTTTAGGTACAGTAGATCTACTCTTTGTTTACCAGGTACTACTAACTCGTCGTCCACCACAGACAACTTATTAAGGAGTACTTATTGGTTGTTATGGGTAACAAGATTCTTCAGCTCGTGGAAAAACTGATACAGTAGGTAATACTACGGTAACCTACACTGGTATTTATGTCTGCGATGACTTGTGAACCAAATCAGTGAGACATTCGTATTTAAGCATACCTGGTAGCAGTCATCACGAATGATATCTTGACGAAAAAAGGGTATTGAATCGTACTACTAGTGGTAGTACGTTACTGGTACAGTATGTCGGGCGAGGAGTTGTTAAATTTCATATTTCTACTAACGGTATGGTCGTAGATACTAGCTAGTACCACTACCTAGTGAACCTTATTTTCTGGACATCGCGAACACTATTATTAGCTTTCTACTAGTACCAGTAGACTAGTACTACTACTAGACTACTACTACTCTACTAGCTACTAGTACAGAGAAGTGCCTACCACCAGGTATCAAAGAGTTCGCTTCAGTCACTTTTTGAGAATCTTGGGGCTGTGGTTGCTGCAACAGATGCCCCCAACACCATACTAGCCACTGTTCGCTACTGGTTTCTTACTGTACTAATATGATTTTCATGAACTACTAGCTAGTAGTCTAGCTTCTGCGAATTTTTGGTCCTTTGTTCAGAAACTTCTGTACTTCCTTCTTCTTCGTTTTCTTCAACAGCCAAGCAACAGTTGCGTTGCACCTGGCTTGTGAGAGCAGCAGCTGGTCGGACCTCCTCCGAAAGAGCTACGACGATGGTACGAAAGGCTGGTATCTGAGAATTATTCGTGAACCGACTAGGCTACATACAACTACTAGTAGTATGCTGGTGTGTGCTATTTTCGATAGCACTATCTGCAGTGTAGAAATAATATTATTCTTATCATAGCTATTGCTACAGTTATAAATATTGGGAATAATAAACAATCTCAAATCCCATTTCTAACCCTGACAACACATGCGAAGTCATGTAAACTACTAGACGAGTCTAGCTAGCTAGCTAGTGGTAGTTAGACCTACTAGCTACTCGTAGCTAGTACGGTAGTGCAGTAGTCTAGTCCAGTACAACGTATCTGGAGCTATTAGTAGTAGACTACTAGTCTCGTAGTCTAGCTAGCTAGCTACATAACAGTAAAAAGAAAAGTTAATAATAGTTACTGTATATAATACTCGTGTTAATATAATAGTGTAATTCAACATTCAACATTTAGCATTCAACACAGCGATATGAACAATCATGTTGTGTGTCGAACATCAAGAGAACGATCCTTATCCGGTAACTACGGCATGTCAAGATAACCAAGACGAAGACTTATCACTATCTGATACCGTGACAAAGAAGTCTAACGATCAATTATCAACAACAATTGCAACAGCAGCAACAGCAACAGCAACAACAAAGGCAGAGTTGACGAAGGAATTGCACATTGCTCCCATGTTAAACTATTCCACAAGAGAATTTCGTCAACTACTGCGCATCTTGAGCCGACGCGTCATTCTCTGGACGGAAATGGTTGTAGATGAAACCATTCAGCATGCCACCAATTTGGATGAGCATTTATTATTGTCGTCGTCGTCGGATGATGATGATGATGATTATACCGGTTGTCAAACGGTGTGTCAGATTGGAGGAAATTGTCCGGAAACATGTGGTCAGGCTGCACGGACTGTACTGAACACGTACGGATACGATGAAATCAATTTAAATGTCGATTGTCCTTCGGAACGTGTCAGTCAAAAAGGAGAATTTGGTGCCATCCTCATGACCAAAGCAACACTCACGGCTGCTATTGTACAACAAATGCAACAGAGTGCTACTGCTGCTGCTAGTGCTGCTAGTGCTGCTGCTGGTAAGAGTGACAATGACAGTGACAGGTCTACCACCAAAAGTAGCACACAAAAGAAGAAGAAGGAAAAACAAGTATCTATAAAGTGTCGTATAGGAGTTGACGATTGGGATGATTTGGAATTTGTTGCCTCCTTTGTTGCTACCCTTCGACCATTTTGTAAACGATTTTATTTGCACGCTCGAAAATGTGTTCTGAATGGACTCGTAACAATGAATGCCCGACAAAATCGTACCATTCCACCTCTCAATTATCCACGTGTTTATCAACTGGCAGAACGATTTCCAGATTGTGATTTTTGGATCAATGGTGGTATAATGACCTTACAACAAGCCAAGTACATAGTGTACGGATCGTTATCAGCAGCAGTATCAAAAAATAACGACGACATAACAACAAAAGAATCTGATTCTAGTAGTACAAACCAAACAACCACTGACACCACCAGTTGCTCCTACAAACACGAGGTCCCATGTAAGCTGTGCAACCAATGTTCAAACAGCACTAATGGATCATGTATTGCCCCACCTCTACTGGCACCGCCGAATTTGAGAGGTTGCATGATGGGACGTGCTGCCATTGACGATCCCTGTCTGTTTTACAATGTCGATACATATTTTTACGGAGAACCTACCAATCCATGTCAGAATCGTCGTCAAGTTTTGGAACGATATTGTCTTTGTTTGGAACAAATGTATCCTCGACGATGTTGTGACAATGATAACACTCGTTTGACGTTTGAATATCCGGCACCATCCATTATTTTGGAACAGGATGTCTACTGTCCCGTGTGTGCACCCATGTACAATGGCAAGATATCAGTACCGGCAGGTTCTATTGGCGGTAGTAGATCTAGCGCTACGGCACAAACGATCAAAGTCAAAATATCATCACGAATCATTGGACGTTGTCTCCGACCAGTCCAGGGTATGTTTCGTAGTGTTCCTGGTGGTAGATTGTTTCGCCGGGTTTGCGATCAACTGGGACAGGATTTGTTGGTACGAAATTGTGGACCCGGATTCATTTTACGAACTGCCATTCGAGAGGCAGGCATTTCGAACGAGGTTCTAGATCGTGATTTCGATGATCGCTCATGAGAGCGATGCTGGCAAAAAATCAGCAAGAGTTTTTTATTCGACTACCAGGCCAGTACTCCGAAATAGGAGTACGTTAGTTTTGGTTTGCTAGTACCAGGTAGTAGGTACTACTAGTAGCTAGTACCAGGTAGGTCATTGATTCGTCCAAGAGAGCTTTTGTACTCTAGAGGTGAACCTAGTAGTATCACGTACTACCAGGTACTGTACTACAGTAGTAGTGTTACTGGTACTAGGTAGGTACTAGTACCAGCACTAATACGGTAGCTACTCGGTGGTTGAACAAAATTATATTCATTTAACTCCTACTACTAGTTGCATTTGTTATTGCTACGGTACCTAATTACTAAATAGTATACTATGGAAGCTAATGTTTCCATCGACTGTACAATACGAGTAGTATTACTTATCTCATGCATCAATGGGTGCAATATTGCATAAATCACAATTAGTGTAACTACGAGTATGCAAGACACTATTATTTATTTCCTTTTTTTTCCCGAATATTCTTCGACATCTGTTAGTCTCAATACCTAGTACCAGGTACCTGGTACTACGGTAGTACGGAAGATAGAAACCAAAACATAATCGTAATAGACCTACTAGACTACTACATTATTTTAGTGAAGAATCGTTTGCTTCGGTTCCACCAATTTTTAGCTCATAAAAATACAAAACTAGTGCTAGTTAGTAGTTCTATTTTCTTTACCCTTCGGGGTGCCAATGGTTGCCTTCGGGTGGCCTTGGCGCCCTGCGGGCGCCATAGTTGTGATCCCCGTAAATTAGATGTTCAATTTTTTT
>Ga0100391_1001532_pt1 | contig 25532 bp, 19 predicted proteins | sample CryGeymeta201515_FD_81541 | JGI IMG/M metagenome (GOLD analysis project Ga0100391, IMG submission 81541) | Groundwater microbial communities from Crystal Geyser aquifers in Utah, USA - Crystal Geyser metaG 2015-15 | ecosystem: Environmental > Aquatic > Deep subsurface > Groundwater | place: USA... | reverse complement strand
CAGTGCAACACCTACAACAGCTGCTCCCACAAACATTCCTAGTGTTGAACCTACTGGCACTCCTACTTCAGAACCTACTTCAGAACCCTCCTCAGGACCAACTGCAGGTCCAACAAATGGACCAACAGGAGCTCCCAGCAGAGGGCCCACTGCCAGCCCTGTTCCAAGTGGGCTACCTAGTTTTGCTCCAACAGCAAGCCAATCTCCAAGTGCTCTACCCAGTGCAACACCTACAACAGCTGCTCCCACAAACATTCCTAGTGTTGAACCTACTAGCACTCCTACTTCAGAACCTACTTCAGAACCCTCCTCAGGACCAACTGCCGGTCCAACAAATGGACCAACAGCAGCTCCCAGCCGAGGGCCCACTGCCAGCCCTGTTCCAAGTGGGCTACCTAGTTTTGCTCCAACAGCAAGCCAATCTCCAAGTGCTCTACCCAGGGCAACACCTACAACAGCTGCTCCCACAAACATTCCTAGTGTTGAACCTACTGGCACTCCTACTTCAGAACCTACACAAGCTCCAACAGATGTGCCAACACACGCTCCAACAGACACCCCCACAGAGTCTCCAACATACACTCCTACGCAGACTCCGACAGTTGCCCCCACACAGTCACCAACAGTCGCTCCCACACAGTCTCCAACAGCGCCCCCCACGCAGTCTCCAACAGAGGCCCCCACGCAATCTCCAACAGACGCCCCCACCCAGGCTCCAACAGTCGCTCCCACCCAGGCTCCGACAGTTGCCCCCACCCAGGCTCCAACAGATACCCCCACTGGTGCGCCAACGAACTCCCCGACTCAGGCTCCAACGTATACCCCCACTGATGCACCAACAGATTCTCCTACTGCAAGCCCCACAGATGATATACCGGAAGTTCTCAGTTTCAGCCTTACTCGCACAAATGGAAATACCATCAACCCCCCTGACTATGCACCAATTTTCAGCACTTGGGCCGATGGTCTGTTTGACGTGTCGAAGGCTCTTGTAAATACGAATAATATTCGGATCCGCGCTGATGTGTCTTGTGAGCCAAACAATTGTGGTGGTGCCAACCCTACACACGTGCGTTTTGAGAGGTTTACCGATGCAACAGCAAGTGACAGGGTTTTCAATAGTATCGAGCTCATCCCTACCTATGATTTTCCCAGTACCGGCGGGAGCTTTAATGTCCAAAACATTATTTCCGGCACAGTTATTTGGCTCCGAGCAACGCCTACAAGAAATGGAGTTGATGGAATATCCCGTGATATTGCTCTTCGTATCGTCAATTAAGAGTGCGAAGCACGAATAGAAAAGGTTTTTGGCTTGAAAATAACGAGATATTAAGGCAAGGATGTTGACGTGGCAAAACTTTCGTGCACGTAGTAGTAGACATACACAAGGAATTAATCCTATATTGTCGACACAACATCATCGGCAACAAATTGTATGCAGAGAGTAGCTAGCTAGCAAATATTTTTGAACATTGCTGTCCCTTCCGTCAAGGTTCTTCTACGGCACCACCTCGTTCTCCTCCAGAAGTGATGGTACTGCTACTGGGTTTCATTGAGATTCCCGAATCGGCACTGTCCAATTGCAATATTCGTCGAGCGCGTGGTAAGACGCACAGTGTAAATAAGAGAGCCAATGCAAGTGCGGCAGCTACTGATCCTGCAATGATACTTAGCAACAAGTGTGTTTGCTCCGTATCGTCGCCGCCGCTGTTGTTGGCAGTGGTGGTGCTGGAATTTCCCGTCGTCTTGTTCTGCTCACTACCCCCGTTCGTCGTGACAATGCCACTATCGATAGAAGAAACGGACGTGGATGCTACAGGGGGGGCAGTCGTTGGCGACGATGTGATAAGAAGTGACGAGGGAGCTGAAGTACTCCAGGTTGGGGCTTGCGTAGAATTATCATAACTAGTCGGACAATCAGTGTTGCAAGCTTCTTGACAGCATGTGAATCGAACAATCTCGGGATCTGCCACACAACAAGGATCCAACTCGACGGGAGAATCGCAAAGGAAATTGTTGGTCAAGACAGTGGCAGGACCTGTTGTGACAGGTGTTGTCGATGTGGACAATCGAAGCGTCGGCAAACAGAGCGTTTGATTCATGGCTTGAGCTCCCTGAAACATGGCTTGAACGCTGACAGCCTTGGCCAGAGACCAAGTTGACAAGTCCTGGTTAAAGGATGCGGCATTTCGAAAAGTATTTTGAAACGATACCACAGACGAAGTATCCCATGTCGATAAAGGCGCATTAAAGATCCTCGCGTCACTAAAGGCATCATTTAGCCAAATCACATTGCGAGTATCCCATTCTCCCAACCCGCCACCTGTGAAATTAGTCGTACCCTGGCGAGCAAACGAGTGCGACGCGAAAGAAATGTAACGAAGGAGAAAATAGGAAAAGAAAAGTGAGCAGACTTTTTAAAAACCCGACGCCAAACATTGGAATTGACGTACATGAAATGCATAGGACAGATCAGTGACCCTAGACACGTTCCATCCGCTGAGATCTCGATCAAAAGTTGACAATCCTCGAAAAGTCCCCGCCAGGCTTGTCACTCTCTCAACGTTCCAATATTCGATGGGAGGATTCAGGACTAGTGATTCCGCATGGTTTTCTTGTTCTAACTCTGCAAAGAGACCCGCCATGTTGGTGACTCGTGATGTGTCCCAATCTTCGATCGGTCCTCCGTACAATTCTCGCGCGACAGCTTGATCGCGAAAGTTACCCGTGAGGATATCTTGTACGGCTTGTCGAATATTGGAATCGTCAAGGACTGTGAAGGCATCGTTTTCTTCTACTTGCTGCAGCTGCTCTTGTGCGAAAGTTGTTGTTACTGTCATTTCTATGGAGGCAAACAGGAGCAATCGTGCATAATAAATCCAAAGCCTCATCGTTGTTTCCTTTTTCCTCGCCCTCCTCTCTGGGCGGCCTGTCTTGATGAGATACACTCTCGACTTGGGCTTCCTTCCTCTCTTTTCGTTCAGATGCGGCTGTCTTGACTGTGAACGGGATGTGTGATTGGTTTAGCAACAGTGATGACTAATAATTATTACTAGTTAGTAGTCTATTATTAGTGGAGTAGTCTAGTAGTCTAGCTAGTAGTCTAGTAGTCTAGTAGTCTAGTAGACTAGTAGACTACTGATGTAGTCTAGTATTAGTATTTGACCAACATCATCATTCATTTCCATCCACAAAAACATACTAGCTAGCTAGACTACTACGTAGTGTAAAAAATGCCCCAGAGCGCCAAACAAACCGAAAAAGTGAGGTGGAGTTCCGACGATCTGTTTAAATGGAGCATGGCCATTTTGGCTGTCGAGACTGCCTTCATTTCCCCTGGTCTAAGTAGGGATTATCTACTTACAAGAAGCTTTTTTTCCATCGATATTTTCAAAAATCAATTAAAGTGTTTTCAGCCTAACTTTGTCCCTAAATGAAAATATCCAGAAACTGTTAAGCAGTGAGCATGAGCTTGACTCTTTTGGATCTTGTTGTGAGAGGGAGGAGTAATAAGTACCGTACTGTAATGAACATCGAGCCAATCAGCAATCAGCATACAGTACTTCTATCAACAATGAGAACAAATAAGACGTGTTATTTTTGTCAAGTTTTGACCACCGGTCAAAATGGGTCGAGAATTTTTTGACCTGGACCAAAATAAATAATATAAGTCACAACAAGAAGAGTACGAGGACAATGATAGTTCTCAACAGTAGGACAACAATGACAGGGATGAGGAGAGTGCCTTGTCTATCAGTGAACACAGCGAAGGAGCCTCTACCGTGAATGTGAATGTGAATCTGGCAGAAAAAAGAGCGCATAAGGTTGCAAAGACCTCTCCTCTTTGCATTGCTTTCTGCTTGTGGGATCTTTGTCATTCAAACTTTAAACTTTAATAGTAAGATTTGGGAACTGTCTCTCCAGGGGAACAAACGACAACAATGGAGTTCTCTTGAAGAGGTTGTTGATACTTGATACTTGATACAGTACAACAAACAACAACAAACCACTTTGGCTACAAATACAGCACAGACGACAACAGCCATAAGCCATAACACAGCAGATTACGATAGAAGCCGCTTCTAATGCGACGACGTTCGTGGCAAAAGGGACGTCTGCAGCTGCAGGAGGCGTCAAAGGAGCTACCGCTGCTACTGTTGGATCAAGTACGGGAACTTTAGCAGTTGTTGCGTCTTCATCGGTCACGGCGCAAGGTATGGCTGTATGGCTTTTATTGTTTGTATAGCGTACATCGTACACCACTTTACATATTCCACATCGCACACAGACACTACTATTTCTTGTCAGAACAATCCCAACAGCAATCAATGACACCGATTCCGTTTTTTTTAATATTGTGAATGACCTGTCCGAAAAATACGTTTTCGATAATAAGACGTGCATCATCAATGGAGATCATGGAGAAGTGCATCTGGGACGGGCCGATCTTGTGTTTGCCAATTTGCCAGAATAAACATTCCTGCAAGACCAACACGTACTGGAAACCGTGTGGGCCAATGCTTACAACTCTTTGAGTGGTACAATGTAATGGTTGGTATCGACGAATGGTACAACAAGCCATCCTTACGAGTCGCAATTTTGTTTACGCTGCGGCACCGTGAGGCGAGGCAGCTGTGTACACGTGGACCGAGTGGATTGAAGATGTCAATTGTCATGGATGCCTTTCATACGAACCTCTCTTCTCGATCAACACTCTGGGCGAAGCGATGTGGATCGATATCGCCAAGATGAGCGAGGAAGAAGTCTACAAGGCAACAGTGGAACTATTACGGCGGAGCCAGAAACTTTTTTAAGGCTGATTTGTGAGCATCTTTTCTTCTTTGAAAACCCTATCTGCTCAGTATACGAGACTTCAACGAGATGCTGTCGTCTACGACCCCTCGCGAACTACTGACGACCCAACACCAAACCCGAACACTGCTGCACCTACGATAATCCCTACCACCGCTTTTCCAACTGCCCTCTCAACGTCCGGCTTCGAGATTGTTGGTAAACGGTCACCGTCATTGCCACCTAGTACAAGCGCTCCCTCAACGAGTGCCCTCACAAATGATATGTCTCCTTCACTTGCAGCGGTGACTTTTATTGCTCCTACAACGTCTGCTCCTACTACTCGAGGCCAGGTTGTCAGCGCAGCGACAAACGTGTCATCGGGGGCAGTAACTAATGTTATTCTTCCCTTTTCATCTCCAACTTCAATTCCCACGGCTGCACCTGTCACAACTCTACCGACCAATACTCCTTCAACAGAATGACCGACACAGCCTGGAGTTACTTCCCCGACACCTTGACCAACCCCATTACAAACTTTACAACCAACGCTGCTGCCGACTCCTTCGCCAACGAAGGAATAATCTTTGATCCCAATACGTGTTCCCACGTCACCACCAGCTAGCGTCCCGACTACGCCTCCGCCACCTACAAATTCGCCTACAACCAATCCTGGAGCACCAACAATTCCTTCCATTCGACCATCATCAGAGCCAACTGTTCTACCTTCTGTATCAACCCCCCTCAGTCTGCAGTCCAACCGACTTCCAGTCACGTGCTTGCTACTGCTGCGTCTACTTCTGAACCTAGCTCTGTTGTCACGGGTGCTCCATCGTTAAGACCGGCCACAATTTCCACTGGTGCACCAACAGATTGACCAACTTCAGTGCCCACCAAAACTCCAACAAGAAGACTGCCACCTGTTCTTGCTGACAGATCGAGTGCCCCGTCCATCACGGTGAAGCCAACATTTGACTCAGTACTCAGGCCTAGCTCTGCTCCAACCAGCAAACTTGCAGGAGTCCCATCTAGAGAACTCAGTGATGCTCCAAATCGTGAACCTGTGTCTGCTTCTTTCACTGTAACCCCCACCACTGATGTTCCAACAGTAACAGGTGGCTATCGACGTCAACCTTCATTTTTTGAACACACCAGCCGACCATCTTTTGGTCCCACTGTAGTTTTTACATCTGGCCCTACCAATGATCCAACACCAGGACCCACCTTCGACCCAACCAATGCACCTACATAGAGGCCAACTGTAGGACCAACCAGAGTTACTACCAGTGGCCCTACGTCAGACACTACGAACATCAATAATCCATCCAGAGGGCCAACAACTGGACCCACAAGTGACCCTACATTGGAGCAAACATATGAACCCACAACTTTGGCGCCTGCCGCTAACGCATAGGCGTCTGCCAGTACAGCCAAAATGGTAATCTCCGACTGAATTTTGTTTGATCCTATTCGCTGATTTTTCCCTCTTCATGTAATTTAGCCAAGGTTCTGTCGTTGTAGTGGAACACATGCTGCTACCAATAGCATTGAAACAGAATTGTAAAAAGGTAGTGCAGTAGTGCTTTGCTGCCGTACCAATCTCCAGAACTTGTGTTAGCTACTTTTCAGAGTACTAGACCTACTACTAGCTAGACCTAAGAAGAGACTAGTAGGAGTGGTAGACTTTTACTCTAGTTTACCAGTACTCAGTAGTGTATCACATCTGCTGCTGTTGCTTGGTAATGCTCAACGGTAAAACAGTTCATGGGATTCAAAATAACTAGGGACTCGTTTGAAATTATTACTACTAGTACTACTCTAGCTGGTAGTCTAGCTACCTACGGCTAGTAGCTACCAGTAGCATTCCTACAGTATTTAGTTTTCAAAAAATCATCCTTTTGTTCAACGAACACACTGAATTCTTTTCAAAGAAATCAACCACGCCACTAAACAACACACCGCCAACAAAGTTAGCCATGGTCTCAACTCGTTCCCGCGGTCTCCTTTTGGAGTCCATTGACGTGAACCAAAACGTTTCTGATGTCGATGACAATATCGAGCAGCAGCAACAGCAAAGAAAGAAGAAGGAGAAGCAACAACCTTCCAAAAGGCCTCGAAAGCCTCGTTCCAAAATCAAAAAGTCCTTGGCAGAAGAATTCGAATTAGAAGCTAACGAATCCACTGAAAATGAAGGAGAGTTTACGTCGGTAGCAGAGTCAGAACCAGCAGAGCAGTGCGTGTGGAAGCATACAGACTTTGAAATTCTCCAAGCATTGGGAAGAGGAGCTCAAAGCGAGGTTTTCAAAGCAAAACATTTGTTGTCGGAGCAGTACTTTGCCATTAAGATGATCAATTATACCCTCAATACCAAGTACGCTGACCGAGAATTGGCCATTCACTCAGCCATACAACAGCAACAAGTGCAGCAGCAATACGAAGAAGAAGAGAAAGCACACCTTCTAGGAGGACAAGGCATCGTGAAACTCTATGGTCACTACTTTCTCAATGGAAACGGTGAAACTATTTTGAAACAAGGTGATGAAGACAAAGAGCAAAAAATAGCATCAGAACAAGAGAAAAAGACACTCTGTTTGGTATTGGAGTATTGTCCCCTTACTTTACTGCAAAAGGTACAAGAAGAGGGACGCATCACTGAACCGGAGGCAGCCCGGGTCCTCCAGCAACTTGTGAACGCCCTGAAATTATTGCATTCAAACAACATTATGCACCGAGATATTAAGTTGTCAAATATTTTACTGACCACGAATGATTTTGAGGATGATGACAATGATCCCGAGACACTCACCATTGTAAAGTTGGCCGACTTCGGAATTGCCACTACCCTTAAAACAACTACTCTCCGCAATGCCAAAGCACGTTATACCATTGTAGGAACATCAGCTTACATGGCACCGGAAATTGATGACAGTACGGATCACACCGAAGTTGGTCGGTCTGTTTGGGAGAAGCAAAAACAAGATGGAAAATTACCGGAACTGCCACCCATCGGCGTCGATTTACTGGACAGTCACTATACGACCCAAGTGGACGTGTTTGGTTTGGGTGTTACTCTGCACGCCATGGTCACGGGAAATACTCCCGAAATAAATGATGACGACACGGACTCTGATTTTTGTTTCGGATGCTGCAGTGTACATTTGGAAATTCCTGACTTTCTATCAAGTAACTGTATGGAACTGCTGTCGGGATTATTGGAAGACGATCCCAATCGTCGATTGACACTAGAACAAGTGCAACAGCATCCATGGTTGCTCGAACATTGTCAGCAAAGCAAGGAAGAACAGTTTGTCTAGAGATGCACAACCTTGCAATGTGTTCTAAACAACATTTTCTTCGATCGTTCAGCACCTACTGGTTTTTCCAAAAAGGTTTGGGCCATTCAGAATTTCTGTTACAACTTATTTTGTTGTTTATCAGGCCCCAACCTTCCTCTTTGGAACATTGCTACTGGTATAGGTGATGGGCTCGAAATTTCAACTAGCCATATCATCCCTAGAATATGCTTGACGAAAGGGAATGTTGAAGCCCACCTTTTTGTTGCCCACAATTATAATTATTAATTATAATAGGCTTTGAGTTTCATTTTTCTGTAGGGCGTTTGACGACATTGTAATGAATACGAAACAGCTGCCTCCCTTATCAGCATAAAGCTCCGCGTTTCCTTCCCTAAATAGGTTCCAACCAAAGCTATTCAAGCGGAAAGACGATGATTATGCAGCGTTCAACAAATAAAACACTGTATTTTAATTGTACAGCACTTTCCATGTAAGAAAACCTTGGATATTGCTTGCTCCTTTGGTGAAAGGTATCGTGTCAAGAAAGTTTTGCTATAGCTATTGTCCATTTTTTGTGGTGTGCTTGAGCTAGTGCTGATGCTTGAGCTGGTCTTTGTATCTTGTACAACTGTATTTACAGAGTAGTGGTAGTTGAGACTACTACACGAGTAATTATTAACAATGAGACTACTTCGTCGAATCTTTTGTCAGATATCTGGGACCCTGGCCAGGCGGTTCTTACCTGGTACCTGGTACTGCCCTAGTATTTAAAGAGTGCTACTACTACGTAGCTAGTACAGTACTACTAGCTAGTTACCAGCTACGGTAGTACTAATAGCTAGAAAGTCGAACCTGGTACCTGGGACTTAACTGGTACCAGGTAGCTAGCTAGTACCAGGTAGTAGTCTACTGCCGGTACGTACCACTAGTCAGGGGGAGAAATCCGCCTTTTAGTATAATGGTAATAGTACTCGGAGTAGTAGTTATTATACAGTAGTACTTTACGAATCATAGCTGGAGTAGCTAGTCGAACCTACGCTACTACTACTAGTAGACTACCAGGTACCACTCCCTGGTAGTATGGTACTCGTACCTGGTACAACCTGGTAGTCAGGAGGAGAAATCTGTCTTTTTAGGACCAGTACCCCATTAATTAGTGAGTACTCCGAGTATTATTTCTTAGAACCACTGCCGCGCCATAATAGGGACTGCTACTACTGTAGCTAGTAGAAAGGCAGGACAATCGCCGCAGATGACAAGAGAATGACTTCTGTAATTTGGAGATTAGTAAGAATTACTGGTAGACCTTCTGTACGGGTACTGGTAATGAAGTCTTCCGAAAGAAGAGGTCATTTTCTGACCCTGAAGCGTATCAACGGAAATCCCATACAAGCATGCATTTGCTTTTGTAAGTACCAGGTACGGTACTGTACTAGGTAGTAGTTGCCTGAACTTCTTGTCTGGACATTTCGACGAGATTCCCTGACTAGAGTCTTGGTGAATCTCTGAATTTAAACTCTAATTATTTCTTTGAATTTTCTCGCGAAATAAAATTCAACAGTGGTAGCAGAAATTCAATAGATTTTGGAAATTCTCATTGATTTAAAATTTAAAATTCATCTAATCCTGTAACCATGGAAGTTTTGAGTTTGAACAACCGCGCTGCCGCTTTGGCCGCTCAAGGAAAGCACGAGGATGCTGCTGTTTACCTTGAAAGAGCACTGGTGGCATTCCGTGATATACTGGTAAGACGAGAAATCCCGTCATCTTGTCAGCACCGCGATCGTGGTGACAGTGAACTACTCGTAAAGTGGAAACTTGTCAGGAATTGTTGTCAGTCTCGGGGAATTCGTGTGCTCTCTTCTAATCACGACAATCCTTCGACTGATAATGCAGGTAGCAAGCCTAACAATAAAACTACACTCGCTTCAAAACAGCCGCCGTCCATTGAGGGCGCCTTTGAGTTCTATAGTAGCATCTTTACGTATTCTTTGGATGTTGCCGATGGAAGGGAGCCCCAATACTGTTGCGAATATCAATGGCAAAAAACGCAGGATCTCATCCTTGCCCTTTTAAGTAAGTTCATTTTCTTGGTTGCTATGTATCTCAATCCCAGGTCAACTCAGGGCTGTCCTATGATTCGTCTTCGTTTTCTTTGTACAGCATGTAATTTGGGAATCATAAGCCATCATCTGGCACTGCAGCAAGTGCAGTCTTTTCACTTCGAAAAGGCCAAGCATTTCTATGATCTCTCCTTCTCCACGATCGAGAATTTCATCCAAGACCACGGGTACGACGAAAACCTGGTCGTACTCATCTGCGCTCTCTACAGCAACATGGGATACATCCATTCTCGATCCCATAACCACCAAGATATTTCGTTTTGCCTCGAATGGCTCACACGGATCGTTGCTGGCGAGGAATTCTTTACAGCACCCATGACAGAAAACGACTACTATTTCTTTTCTTTTTACATGTTGTTTGGTCGCGATGGGCTGCAGCTCAGCACAGCTCCAACGGCGTAAAGGGTGGAACAACAAACCAGGACGCGATTATAGAGTGCATACTGAATAGATACAGTATTAGATAATATATTACCTACATTCTATCTTATTCCGTAAAATAAACCTGGATACTTTCATACAACGAATTTAACAACATACCAATATAGGAAAAATTGACACCCACGCCACAACAACATCACTAGAGAGTTTTCAACTAGATTTTCGATCAAGTATGGAACTTCAACTAACTAATGCGACATCCCCCCACGGCACAAACAATAACAGATACCTGGTACCTACGTCGAAAAGCAAGGAATTCCTGTTTTGAGATTCGTTCTCGCCTCTCTTTCTATTAACAGTCAGATCTGCAGATGCACATTGTTCTGCAAATTTAAATGGGTGTCATCTGCATTCCATTTTTCTTAATTACCGTACCAAGTCTTGTTTTCCTTCTTTTTTTCCCTTAGACGAGGAGCGTGAAAAGACAAGTCGTATCGACAGTTCTAGTACTCTAGTACGGTACTACCGGTACTCTTTGTACTAATAGTAAGTAATCCTACTACAGTAGCTCCTCGTAATGGTAACCTACATTCTGTATTATCACACGACTGGCTGCTACTAGAGTACAGTATTTATTTTTGTACTCTTGGAAGCGGGTCCTGTGGTATTAGCTCTCTCTCTCTCTCTCTCTCTCTCTCTCTCTCTCTCTCTCTCTACTGTCAGATTACTCCTCCTACTCACGCTGCTACCCGCTGCTGTTACCGCCGGTGCCGTTGCAAATCCGACAAATGGATAACGCTTTTGAGGATTTTTTAGCGATAGGCAAAGATTGATGACGAGACAATCATCTGACGAGCCTCCTGTAGTGGATGTATGAACTCAGAATTCTCTGGTGGTAATTATGATCAAATGGACTTCAGACTGTACTGGTAGTATAGTTGAAAGGGAGGACTTTTTCAACCTGCGCGCTCGAGAACTGCATCACACAGCAGACCACCAGCCACGATGGAACCGTATTATAGTCGGGACCACCACAGCTTAGATTGTGCTAAAGCGGCCCTACTCACGGGTAAATAACGAGGCGTTTTGCACCTGCTATGGAGGCCCAAGGCATACCAGTAGTCTACTATTACTATGACTAGAGGTACGGTATTGATAATAAGTGCCGCGCCATGCAGTCCTCGTGCACTATCTGATGGGACAGCAATAAGTAATTTTAGCAACGAGCAGACCTAATTCTAGCTAGCTCCCACTAAAATAATATTTGCTACCTGGTACCCTGGTAGTCTAGTAGTGGTAGGTTTCAGGTTGATACCCTGGTAATGTTGTAGTATGGGTTCTCGAATTCTGTCTTGTCCATTAACCCAGTCATGTGTCGCAACAAGATTACTTTTAGATGGATCAATGTTGCTTTCATTCTCGAGCGGCACTGATTTTTATAATCCCCACTGGCTTCTTTCATCTGCATTGATAAATTCTCACTGGCTCTTGGCATGAAGAATGAGATCCTCGACAGTCTCACTCAAATTAACATAACGAAAAATGTTTACTTTATTACCGTGGTACTTATTCACCTTTAGTAGTCTAATACCCACCGGAAGGTGTCATTGTGATTCGTGTTCAAAAACTTTAATACTGATACTAAGAAAAGAAGAGAAGTACTACTAACAGGTAACTGGTACCGTACCTGGGCGGTAGACCTAGTCTAGAGTCTAGACCATTTTTTATTACTTACTTATTGTTTTTCAAAATGAGTACCATAGACACCATCTATCTTTCTATGAACTAAAGAGGTTGAATCGACTGGTACAACATGGGCTGCACATCGTCCAGGGCTGCACCCTCGGCGGTAGTGCAACCTGGTGTCAAGCTGGGTGTTCATCTGGGAAGCAAGGAACTGGAATTGGCGTCCGTCTCTGATGATAGAGGAGGAGATCATCATTCTGTGACCAGTAAAACCGAAGATTTAGGTTCCAGCAGCAAAGGCACGTTGACAGCAGCAAGACAGGAGCATCAGGAACATAGTGCCAGTGATGCATCTCATGCGTATCATCAGGACCCAGAGGCTTCAGATCCTATACACCAGAAGAAAGAAACGCGGGGTTGCTCTGCCGATGGGGGCTCTTACCGCAGAAATTTGCATCACAGGCTTGAGCATGGGCATGGGGACCCTGCCATAACAGATGGCAGCCGTCCTAGGAGGGGAGGAGCACATCATCAAGTCACGAGAAACCGTGGCACTGGTCAGAGGCGATCTACATCTCCTCGCAGACGTTCGACATCTCCTCGCAGACGTTCGACATCTCCTCGCAGAAGATCCAAATCACCTAGGTCAAGCATTTTACCAGCCAACGAAAGTCGTGCTGGCTCGGATAAGATGAGCCACAGCCATTGCACTCATTCTCGTAGGTCAGCTGCATCGATAGATAATTCTTCTTCCATGAGAAGAAAGAGAAATGCAATGATCAAAGATGAAGAACATCATGCTGAAATCAGACGAGACTGCTCTCCTAACAATAACGTCACTTCCATGAAGGTTGATACTAGCAAGGACATAGAATTGGATGTTTCGGATCTAGGCGCCTCTGGTTCCAGTCTTGGGTTTTACAACTCAATTTCAACCCTTACTTCTGCTGGATTTACCACGGATCAAAGTGCTGATCACACACACGAATCACGACCACGCCAAAGACGAGGAACACCGAGAAAGGTTCGGAAAGACACAGAAGAAGACCGAGATGTTTCTGTTCCAGATCGTTCCAGTAGTAAAAAAAGTCTGGATGTATCTGTTTCCGCTTCAAATTCGAAAAGAAGCGACCACTCTAGAAGAAGCAACCACTCCAGAAGGAGCGAGAAGAGTAAAAAGAGTTACAAGAGTAGCACTACTACTACTACTACTCCTGCGAAGAAGCACGAACACAAGAAGCCGAAGCGACTATTCGTTGAGCGGACGGGAACGTCATCCTCCACTATGCCTACAGAAATAAAGTCACCCGACATTTCTTCCTTGTCTACTTCAAGGCAAACGGCCAGTTCCAAGCGTTCGAGGAAAAGCAAATCAAACACGACGGAAGGCAAACCAAGAGTACATCGTAAACATAGGACTGGTCGGATGACCTCCTCCAAGGCTGCTCTCACGATTCCCGAGAATGAACCACGTGATGGTGATTCTGTGAACCGTCATCGCAACGACGATGCCACTAGTGACGGTCCTCTGACACCACGGTTGCATTCTGAAACACCTTTCCAAGTTGCTGCAGGTGATGATGGTGAAGCGCTTAAACACACACCTGAGATTATCAAAGCTCTGGAAGTTCCCTCCCAGCACTCGCTGGAGGTACCCTCTCAACATTCGTTGAAAAGCTATCTCCCAGTAACAATGAAAGGACCCTCTGACGATATGGCTACTGAAAGAGCTGCTGATAGCAGTCAAGAAAGGTCTTGTACCATAGGTGATAGTGATGGCCGCGAAGGCCAACCTGCCCACGCGGATACTGTAAAAAACACTTCCCAAACTGTTGTCGATGGCGACAAGAGTTCGCGCAGTATCAGAAGTAATGGTGTTCTGAAGGATGTATTAAAGCAAATCAAGAAGATCCCCCACACCGGAACGAATGAAAAATACGCAATGACAGATGATGGTAGTGGAGACGACGACGAGTCGTTGCGCAGTCTGGATATATTTGACAAGGAGCCAGCGCAAACCAAACTAGAAGACCCGAGAATATTTCAATTTGATGCATCGAATCCTGGCATTGCACAATTTGATCCAGAAGCAGCGCATAATTCTCTGAGCGCCTTTGATGACCTGCAGAAAGAACAGATTTCGGTGACAAAAGAAAAACAAGAAGCAAAAGCAGTGCAGAAGATGCATGCGTCTTGCAGCCAACTTGTTGCTGAAGAAATTCCATCGTCGAGAAAATCTTACTTCAAATCTCGTAGGAGTAGAGGGAATAGAGACGAAACCTAAAGCCAGAAATCTTCTATTGGGTCTTCTTTGGTCAGGTCGAATAGGACCGATAGTAAGTCTATGAGATCTCCCACTAGTGTCGCCTGCGAGGAGCAGTCTGCAGCAGAAGCATCGTCAAGCAAGTCATCGACGAAACGAAGGAGACACAGAAACAGCGTCGAAACGCGTCCTCGAAGCGTACATACTGACCCGAAACCTCCTCAGCATGCTCCTTGGAAAAAGAACCCAAGAAGTGGAAACAGTCGCAGGAGTAACTCTGGCCGACAACGGGAGCGAAATTGCTTTCAAGGTAAGGAACGCGAGCTTCCCGCCGTGCCGGCATCCTTGGAAGACGAAAAGTCTGGTGAAAAGACAACGAGGAATCTTCTAGACGAAGAAAGCCCGCCTCCCCTTGTACCAGCATGCTTGGATGACAGCCTAAACATTCCTGTAAAATAGGTTGTGTTTTTGTATACGTGCACTGTAGCCTTCGCCCGTCTACTAGAACTCAATGTTGTAATGTTGCGATGATGTTTTCAATCGAAAGATCTAAGGAAAGCCTACTCTTCTACCCGGATAAAGTTTACAGAAAACCAAAGAAGCTGGTTCTCACAATGATGGCCATGTCAGGAAGTCGTATGAGGAAGGACACGAAGACAAAGCTAGAAGAGAATCTCGCTGGCTAAATTGATTTTCAATACTTCGGCCTTTTTAGGAAGCCCCATATTTGATAAGTATTCAGTATTCATCACGCTCCAATCTCTGTCTGTACTTTTTGTTTTTCTTTTGTTCACTTTTTGGAACGATCTTTTTTCTTCCGCTCTTTTCTCCTCTTCCTTGTAGCAGCGATTCAGTTTGACGGCGTTCGTACTCCTCCAAAATTTTTAAATTTTGCTGGTCTTCGGCTGTTAATTTCTGCCATCTGTCCACTCTGTCAGGATCGATTTCTTCTCTGTTGATAGCGTCTCGAATGGCACATTCTGGTTCCTCCAAGTGTCGACAATCTCGGAATCCACAGTGTTTCGATAACTCCATCAGATCCGCAAAAACTTTGGCAATCCCGTGCGAAGCCTGGATTAATTGAATCTCCCTCAAACCAGGGGTATCTAAAATGGCACATCTATTCGCCAAAAAATGAATTTGACGAGAAGTAGTCGTGTGCCGTCCTTGTCCGCTATCGAGATGGATATCTCCAGTTTTGGCGACAACAAAGCCGCAAAGGGAATTGACCAGAGTGGATTTACCAACTCCCGATGAACCCAACAAGACAACCGTATGGCCAGGTTGCAACCATTTTTGAAGCTTATCACTAGGTTCGTCGCCACGTGCATCTAAAAGAACGACGGGTATCTGTCGGTCCCCTAAAATGCCACTCGCTTGTTCATAATAGTAATCCAACATGGATTCACTCGTTGCTTCGTCGTCGTCATCGTCCAAATTATCTTCATTTTTCTCGTCCGCGTCCATAATACCTGTATCATCCCATTCATCTCGTTTGGTCAAAACAATCACGGGTTCCACCTTGGCCTCCAAGGCCAAGACGACGTACCGTTCTAATCTGGCTATATTGAATTCTTGATTGCACGACGATACCACAAAAACTGTATCTACATTGGACGCGAGATATTGAATTTTGCTACCCCCGCCCTTACCAGGTGCCCTGCGCTTTAGTAAACTTTTCCGTTCGAAAATGTTTTTAATTTGATGACGGGAATTTACTAATAGCCAATCTCCCACTACAACTTGTTGTGGTTCATTGGCAAGAAAGGTGTTCTGCTGCTGCTGCTGCTGCTGCTGCTGCTGCTGCTGCTGCTGCTGCTGCTGAAGTTTAGGAGGATTATTGGGAATCAGTTCTTTCAGGTCAACACCAACGACGGAAAGGCCTTGACTGTGAACCTGGGTTACGCGGAGCGGAATCAGATCTTCTCTTCCTGCGTTGGCATTTTCGACTGCTGCTGGTATCTGTATCATGGATTGAAACTGATTATGAAAGAATGGTTGCCAACCATAATTACTCAATTCATCACTCTCTAATTCATCTTGTTCTGCTACATTATGAGATAGGTCTATGCCTCTGTTTCTGTGCAATAACGTATTTGCAAGATTGGTCCGTCCACTTCTTATTATTATTGTGCTGCTGCTACTGGTGGTGATTGCACATATTGTTGGTGGGATTGAAGCTGGTGGTACTGACAATAGTGAAGGAGGAAGGATAAAAGCCCACGCAGCTGGCAGCATCAACCAAAGTCTGAACCAAAGCAGCAGATACTTTTTCGGCATCATCGCATTTCTCGCAGAAAGGTTTTACTATTTATTTGGAATCTGGAGCTAATAAAAAATGACGTTCTGCCAAAATACAAAATATGAAAATGTAGACGCAGCAATAGAAGCTAGCTACCCTGGTAGTCTAGACTCTAGACTCTAGACTATTCAGAATTCAGATCATGGTTTGCTGTTTCAATTTTTTGATTTGACCAGATTTGAATGGGTGTGATCAGATGATGACAACTGCTGTAAGTAGACGCATAGTTACTCCAATGAGGGTTTAAGGAGGGCCAAACAGAAAAGAGAACCCAAGAAAGCGAACGCCTTGTCACTTGTCACGGATATGCAGTAGGGAGTACAGAACAACGAAGGAACGTCTTTGTTCCTGATACTTGTACTCGCAGCCATCACAAGCAACGCTACAAACAACAGCAAACACCCATCAGTACCTTGACCAAAATTTAATAGTCATGACTGAACTGCATGTACTTTGCCGTGCAGAGCCACTGCATACCGATTATCATTTCGAAGCCATTTTACGACGGATCGACGAGCATCCCGAAGAAGTCTCCGTTGAAGATTACGAAACAGCAGCACTTCCTCTACACTTGGTATTAAAGTCAGATCCACCGCTTCTGGTGATCAAAGCTCTTGTGGAACTCTATCCCGAGGCTCTACGGGAAGAGAATAATCTTGGATTACTCCCCTTGCACGTGGCATGTCGGTACGGTGTGTCGCCCAAAGTTGCCTCGTACTTGATTGAACAGTATCCCGATGCTGTCACGAAACCAACTCGTACCCAAACCGGGTTACAGGTATGTGAACACTCATTCCAGGATCCCTACGAAACCATTCACTACTTGGCCACGGGAGGCAAAGGTCTCTCGTGTCGTAACCTGGTATCCAAACTCCCCAACGATCATCCTCATCGTGCGGGGTTGTTGGCATTGCTGTCGTCTAAAAGTTTTAGTACCACTAGCACACCTACAATTTACTAATAAACAACACGGAAAGTGAATGGAGAGGATTGTAGGGAGCGAGACGAGAGAATGGTACCAACCGGTATTACCGTACAAACAATACACATTGAGATCTCACGAGGTCTCTTGTAGGTAGATGGTTTCATTTCATTAACATCCTTATATTAATATTCCTACCAGGGGTCTAGTACCTCTCAAAAAGTCCCTTTCCAATTGCAGAGAACGTTCAATAGGACGTTGTTGAGTTCTTCGTACACCCAGGGATAAAAATGGACCTTATCCCAGAATATTTCAATACGTTCCTGCGTACTGGATAAGTTGCCGGCCTCTTGTGTGGGTGGGAATGGAAATTGAAACGGCATTTCGGCAAAATCTTGTGTCAGGTGCCCAAAATCCAAAAAGGAACAGCCCGCCTTGAGGGTAATCGCCTGAATAGCCCGACGTTCGTGTTGATGTTGATCGTAAAATGCCTGGGGTTTACCGTCGGCTGTCGTTGCTTTGTATAAGCATCGTCCGGTTCCCTTTCCAGTCCAATCATACATGCGTGGCAAGATAATATCCGCTTCTTTCTCTGTAAATTGTCCCCAAAGACCTCGATTGTAAACGGCGTAATCGACTGGTGGCAGCATGTTGTGGAACGTACCGTTGTGCCCTGCTTCCAATAATATGGCATCTTCGAATGATTGTTGCCACGTAAAATTATTTGCAGTACCACGAACAAGCTTGTCTTGTTGTTGTTGCCGCGTCAACTGACAGGATCCATTATATGCACAATTTGTAAAGCCGAACCCTTGGAGTGGTTGTCGATGTGGGGATCGACCAATTTCTTGAAAGTTGCTTAGTATCACACGGTTGTTGTTCCTCGTGCTTTTGCTAATATTTTCTGTAGGACTGATTGCACTATCCACTGCTTTTACCGGAGTTGATACGTATATTTTGTTTTCGGTATTCACTGGACCATCCCGGACACAGTCACATTCCATACGTCCTCCAAAGATACCACGACGACTACCGATATTGGAATAAAATTGAAACCAAGATTCCTCTCCGTACTGTTTCCACCAATCTCCTTCCATACAAATATTGGGTTCATCGTGGGGGGAACATTGTGACTGATTATTGTGATCTAGGTGCTGACAGTGTAATTTTGGATCCGGACGAGGATTACCGGGTCTTGGAAAACGAGGAGGATATTTGCCAGTATCTATAAAATGCACCAACGACATATACTGGTACCGCGTAAGGGAATCTCCCACCATGCTCAAGTGTCTTCCGACCAAACATTGGCGTGCCTCTGATGCTGTATATCTGTGCAAGGTGCACGTAGAAGTCCGATCCAATTCCCGAGAACCGTCCGATCGAGGAATCCAAGTGTGGGGTGTTGTCGTACGGGTAATGAAGCTGCCATCGGCATAGGGTGAATTAGGTCGAGACATGAGCTCCAGGCACGACATTCGAGTTGATTCATGAAGAAGTTGTTCGGCTCTTGCGAGACGCTGCTCTGTGTGATTTAATCGAGTTAGGATATGCTGAAATTCTAGAGAATGGTGTTGGTGTTCAAATTGTTGTGCAGCAGACGCAGACGGTACTTTCGCTGTCGCAATGTGTTGAATATAACTTGATGCGTGCATACCAAATTTAGATTGCAGAATCTTGGAGTTATGTATGGTGGTTGCAAAAATCACTACCAGACAAAGTCCCACTACAGTGGAGAGGTAAATGACGCTACCTTTTCGACCCATCAAGGCAATTAAAAAATAATGATAATAACATCCAAAAGCTTGAGATAAATAATTAAGCGAATTTGTCTTTTGATCAGTAGAATTGCAATGCTTGGGCATCTTTGACGCTTGTATGATCCTATCTATCTTATCTTGGCCATGGTCTCCTGGAAAATGGAAAATAAATGATACTATTATTAATTATTACTATTAGTTGCTAGAGTAGTTGCTAGTAGTTGCTAGTAGTAGTAGTAGTAGTAGTTGGAGTATTACTCAACTACTACCTTTTACTAGCTAGGCTACTTCTTGTAGCTAGCTACTGTAGTAGTCTACCGGGTAGTAGTACTGATAGTAGGCAGTACTTCAGTCGACTACTACTACTACTAGAGACTACTCTAGAGTAGTCTACCTGGTACTGCTAGTACTAGCTACTAGTCCTCCTACTAGCTACTCTAGCTAGTCCTCCTACTAGCTAGGTAGTACCCGGTAGTATTGGCGAACCTATTATCGTTTCACGGTGTGCTCTAGCTAGAAGTCCACTACACAAGTACCCTGCTAAAAGAAGTATGCGAGGCCGCCAATTACACTCTCTAATAAAAGATTGGAATCTGTTCCATTTTTAACGATAGATTGCATTACCTCCCTCCCACCTGGACATGTTGCTTAGCTACAGAGTCTATGAAGATGTTGTGGTATGCTGGATTTTTTAGAGCAAATCTCCCGAAAGAAAAAAATCATAGCTGAAGCTCCACCGGTACCTGGTAGTGATGGAGGCCATAACAGTTACTACTTTCAAGGGAATGGAGCTGATTGAGTGGTGTTCCGTTGGTTGTTTTGCGAGACTCAAGAAGTCTTCAGCACACGCGAATACAGCTCCTTGTCAAGGTTTCCTAGCTAGCACAAGCAAAACGGAACGGGGCCATGGAAAACCTACTTTGTTGTTCAAAACTGACCTGCTGTATTAAGCTATCCAATCAATTCTGGGGAGAAGGATCAACGGACATGATGGCGTCAACGTTTCTCAACCACACCTCAAATCGCTTCACATATCGCGAAGCAGAACATCTTTTGTTGCTATCCACCCGGCAACCTGATACGTGGTGGATGATACATGAGCATGACGTTGGCTTCGTGATCACAAATGCATGAACCTGACGTCGGATGCAAATCCTTCGTCTCTTTTGGACGAGAAACATCATCTTTTATTATTATTTCGTTTTCAGTTTTCAGCATAAAATACCTTACATATTATTGCAGCATCTTCTTTCTGGAGCAATCAAAAATTCAATTTTATCATGTCGACATTTAACCAGACATTTGCCTCGGATGCTCTCAAGGATTCATCATTCAGCTGGATGACGGAAGGTTCCATGGCTGATTTCCTCTTGATGAAATCGGCGAATATCAGATATCTTTGCATGTTGGCGTACACTTTTTATCACGGTATGTAAATGAACAAAAATAGCTTGCTCATATCTTTGTATGAACTAACGGAAACATATTTTTGACACTTCAATGATCCAATTGTTTTGAACATTTTCTTCGCAGGATGCAAATTGTGGGGAAACCTGAAAGATGATCAATCGTTGCCATACAAGTTTGTTCGAATGATCTTTCAGTGTACCGGAGGAGGTATCTTGGTGCCCATCTTTATCAACGTCATTCCTGTTTCACTAGGAAATGATGCCTACCCCATTGCCATTGGTATTTCTTTCCTATTGCACATGTACCTTCCCGTCCTTCGTGATGTTGTGAAACAATCACCAGCCGTCAAGGCGGCACTTGTTATTATGTTTGAGACCCAACGTGCTTCGGTGGTCACCAAGCTCACTACCGCCGCAGCTGCTGCCATCCCAGCCACCGAGTTTGCTTTTCCACTCTTCGGACCCATCTTTTGTGGTGGAGTGGCTGGTTGTGGAGGCGCCTTCCTACCAATGGACAAGGTCTTGCTCCCATTGAAAAGGGACTGGCAGCCAACATGTCGACGGCTCTTTTTGCAGCTACCTGCTACCATTTGTTTGTCAGCACGTCTGTGAGCGAAGGTGTTGAAGACGCCTCCCAAAAAGCCCAAGTTGTTATGGCCTCGTTCTTCATCGCCTATAGTCTGGCCACAGAAGTTGGTTTTTCCACCATTGTCAAGTCCGGTCGAAGTGAAGTTGCTACTGAATCCTCCAAGAAGAAGACCAAGAAGGCCAAAAAGGCATAAGAAATGAAGTTGCTACAATTAGCACCACGCTGATAAAATAGCTTTTTTCAAACGGCAATCGACCACGCAAAAAGATTATTCTACATGAAAGAGATGCAGGTGGAAAATACATGTATAAAGAATGCATTTTTCATAGAGTAAGCTTCTAGATAGGTATATATGGCTGCGTGTAAGAATAAAAATGAGACAACTCTCACTACTACACCAAGATGCGCTGCATTATATCAGCTTCATGGCAAAGTAATTGTGCCGGAAGCTGAAATTGATCGTGTACACCGGACGAAGTGAAAGCAAAGGGATCTATTGGGTGTCGATATATGCAAGTAAAGCGATGGACAGAGCAAAGTAACTAGAGTGCTGAGTAGTAGATCCTATCCTCCTCCATGGAGGGTGTGGTCCGGTTGTGATCAACTATGTCACCCTTCGGGTGCCAATGGTTGCCTTCGGGTGGCCTTGGCGCCCTGCGGGCGCCATAGTTGGGTTCCCCGTAAATTAGGTGTTCAATTTTTTTTTTTTTTAACTAGAGTGCTGAGTAAAAAATAAGAAATTGAACATCGAAGTTACGGGGATCACACCGGGCGCCAAGGTCACCCGAAGGCAACCATTGGCACCCCGAAGGGTGACAGAGTTGATCACAACCAACTAGAGTGCTGAGTAGTGCCCAAAAGATACAGCGAAATGATGTATAGAGAAGCAGAAAATATATTCAAACGAATGTACATTGATAGTTTATCCGCTTTGTATTCGACAGTGACAACTCCAGGTACTTGCTTCATCCACTATATTTACAAAGGATACCAGCTAAAAATGTTGAAGAAAATGAAAGAAATCGTGTCTGGTACTACTTAAATCGGCAACATCTCTAACCATTATACTTTTCCTGAACCTTCCTTGTATTGTAATTTGCAATATTTCCGACTTCACACAACCTGTACTCTGCTCAATCAAGGACATTTATTTGTCAATATTTTCGTATGGCTCTCTCACTCTCTCTCAAGCACATTCCTCCGCCCAGCGTTTGGACAAACACACGCAATTTTTCCCTTTTTTCTTCACTGTTCCAACAATTTACGGCAGTGATTCGGTCGATGCCAGAACAAAGCCATCCCAGAACCCGGTGAAAAAAGCGTGCAAGTACAAAACAATGCACGTCCAAAAAATAGCAATCAATCCAAAAACGATGCACCCTTCGACGGGATCCATATCCCAAGGATTGAGACTCGTTAACAGAGTGCGCTGGTATTCCAAACGCGCCAAAAGACCCTTGGAGGTGTCGCAACAGGTGGAATCCAAATTGGTGTGGGTCAAGGGTTTGGGATGCAACTGCTGTTGCTGTTGCTGTGGCGATTCATCACTGGAGGTGCTGTTCTTGCTGGTTGACCTTGCCATGGTTGTGGTTAACTTTTGCTTGCTTATGTGTATCGTGTTATGGGATACAGGTAACTAACTTATTACCACTTGACACGGTTTTTGTCGTACCAGTGGAGTGGATGGGGCTCTCTGTTCGATGGTTGTTTCTCTCAATTGCGGACCTGCTTGTTTATATAAATGAAGACCGTGCTTAGGGATGGTGTTAACCTTTAAATTTCTCCACTACTACTCTAGCTACAGTAGTAGCATATTGGATACTACAAACTGGTCGCTCCGTTGTGCAGTAGCAACTCTTCTGAAACCTACGATACTAGACTAGTAGTCTAGGTCATTATTCCATTTATCTATAAGAAGGTTAGCAGAGGTAGAGTGTCCGCGATAGTTGTGGTCCAGCTTATTGTAAGACGACAGTATTCATCACTATTATATTTCTGGTTGAGCAATAGTCACCATACATTTCTGGAGTCTAAAAATCTCTTGCTGGTTGCTTTTCAAGACTTTGTTTCCGAGTGTGTGTTCAGGCCAGGCGAGAGGCCAGGGCGTGCAAACCAAAGAGTCAAGGTCTTATCCAGTGAGCTCCTGGTGTCCTCATCCAAACAGCAATGCAGGTGTCATTTCAACTTTAAACGTCGAACAGTGCTCTCCTGGACTTTTAGAACGAAAAATCCAGCAAACAAGAGTGCCTAGCTGGAAAACAGATGCAGCCTATTTTCATATTTTCGTGCTTAAGAATTTATCCATTATTATTACTACTTCTGTACATCTTTAAACTCAGATTATTCCACCCCAGCTTCAAAGTATCAATCTTCCAGCACATAATCCATACACCAAACATTCATCAAATTGTTGAGAATGCGACGGACAGTCCGTTGGGACTTCCGCTATTTCAGAAAAAGACCGTCTCCATCTTTGGACGGTATGGCGCCAAGTTTTCGGGAAGTAGAAGGAGCTGTCAGGATTAGTCTTCGTGATCGTCGTGGTGGTGGTGGTGGTGGCGATCGTCGTTGTTGTTGTTGCTGCTGCTGCTGTGTCGTTCCCTTTTGGGCATTGGGCATGCTCTTGAAGGCAGACAGATCTGGTCGCAAAAAAGGAGCCCTGTTTCCAGTCGCACTGGTCGAAGAAGATGAGTGGGAGGAAGTGTTCATGCTTCTGGCGTTAATTTGCTCGCAGGCGGTGCCCGAGGATAGATCATACGATCTCGAACGATTTCGACGGGCACTCAACCCTTCTCCCATCGTTACGGGTCGACTTCGAGTAGCCGATGTTCTGTTGGAAATGCTGCAATTCGCAGGTGAATCTCGATGTGGAGAGGAAACAGAAACTTTTCGATGGTTCAGAAAGACAACCATGGCTCAGGAAATGGTTTGGTGGGTCGACGAAAGAAAAGTAAGAAATAAATAATAGTAGTGGTGTTTGAGAATAAAGGGGAAAAAGAATAAGCGCCTCAACGAGACTTTCCGGATTTTTCTCTGATGCTATCAAGGCGTGTCATTATTAATACTAGCTAGACTACTAGTATACTTGGTCAAACTTTGTGGGCTGGTAAACTCGTCCACTGTCCACTCTATCAGAATTCTCTTGACCACCGTAAAATTTAAGTGACAAAGTATCTAGTAGTAGATTACCAGGTAGTACTAGACGACTACTAGTACAGACGTTTTAGATACTACAAACCAGTACCAGGTAGCTACTAGTAGTAGTTGTCAATATGAGGACGAGAAAAGTACCAGTAGAATGACTAGTACTAATAGTACCTACCTTGGTACTACTAGTATACGGTACTCCAGTAGTCTTTCTGTTTACAGTCATCGATTTAATGTTTTCCCTTGTATGCTTAAGTAGAAAGTTGTTCCATAGTATGAGTACTAGTTACCAGGTACCTGGTATTGTACCGGTGGGTACTGGTAGTCACCATCGAAGCATTATTCTTTTTCGAGTGTTTGCAACGATCGATTGTGTGCTTTCATGAAAATATTATATTAATTCTGACCAATACCGCGATCTTAAAACTCTTTGACAATTGTTGCTTCTTAAATAAATAGTAAGATTCCTCAATATCATCTTCAACAGTAGCCAAAGTCACAGAATCCAAAGAGATCTCGTCGACTATTCATAATAAATTTGATTCGCCTAATAACGATGTACTGGTAGTACTGGTAGCTACCAGGTACAGTACCAGGTACCAGGTACCTGTTAGCTAGCAGGGTACAAGTGCACTAGCTAGTACCTGGTGGGATAGTAGTAGTACTACTAACGATTACTACCAACTATTTTGTTACGAATGCTCTGTGTGTACTACCGTACCGTAGTAGGTAGGATACAGCTACTGGAGGGTCCGCCAAACCCCTACTTTTAACCCTAATAGAATTTTAAACCAAGAGGTTCTTAAAGCTTTAAATACTGACAAAGAGTTTGAGTCATGTTGAAATATGTTGAAATAAATCGTGAT
>Ga0100391_1001528_pt1 | contig 25570 bp, 19 predicted proteins | sample CryGeymeta201515_FD_81541 | JGI IMG/M metagenome (GOLD analysis project Ga0100391, IMG submission 81541) | Groundwater microbial communities from Crystal Geyser aquifers in Utah, USA - Crystal Geyser metaG 2015-15 | ecosystem: Environmental > Aquatic > Deep subsurface > Groundwater | place: USA... | reverse complement strand
CTACTACTACTACTACTACTACTACTACTACTACTACTACTACTACTACTACTACTACTACTACTACTACTACTACTACTACTACTACTACTACTACTACTACTACTACTACTACTAGCTACTCTAGTACCTGGAAGAGTCTACTACTCCACGAGTACTTTAAAAAGACCCTATTGTAGCCAAACAAGATCCAGATAGATAGTAGTGCCTGCTACTGTAGCTCAGTTGTACCTAGTAGTAGTAGTAGTACTGTAGGAATTAAGGCCACCACAAAAGAAAATAGACAATCATTTCAAGAAACTCGCCGCTTAATCTGTACGAGGAGAGAGTTTCTTGCTTGCGAGTACTAGGTACAGCTCATGAATTTGCATCCTGCTAGCTACTCAATTTCCCTTGCGCTGTACACACAATGAACGATGAATCCATTCGGTTGTACGACGATGAAATTCCTCTCTCCTTAGAACTGATCGGATCTTCACACAGTGATGGTCAAAAGGAACGAGGTTTACACCAGAACGTAGAACCCGCTAGCACTCGCCCATCGGTCTTTTCGATTGAACGAATAGAAGAGGACGCCAGCCACGATAATCTACAGCATCAGCTAATAAAGAATGATAGCGACACGGCCACTGCTGATACAGGTCCTAAGGTTCGGCTTGTCGTGTCAATCCCCGGCAATAAGATTGATACAGACATCGCCAGCCATCTGGTGGACCGTCTGCTGGATGAATTATCCGAAAGCCACAGTAGTTGCGGTAGAACGCAGTACGTTCTCGAAAGCCTTTCCATATCCAATCTGCGTTTCACTGCGGGAGGCATATCTGCCATGAGCAATTTTTTTGTCATGCAAAATGCTCCCGAGAGCGTGCGAAAGATTGTCTTTCGCAATGTTATCAGCTTCAACGATACAATAGACGACAAAAATCATTTGGCGGCTCTATGTCGCATTTTTGTAGATTCCTCATTGATCAGCATTGATGCGAGCGATAATGTTATTGAACCTTTCTTCTGGGAGGTATTGGGAAACCAAAAGGATCTGAGAACTTTGATTTTGGAGAATGTGACAATGAAGGATACCAGTTTTCAGCAACTGCAGTCAATATTTGACAGTGGGGATACATTAAACGTCTTTCATATTTCCAATACGGTCCGAACGGGGAAGCCAGCTTGCGAAGCTTTAAATCAGATATTAGGATCGTGTCATGATCTTCGATCGTTTTGCTGGGAAATTAAAAGCGAGGAGCATCATCCGGGATGTTATCCTCCCGTGGTTGGACTTGCTCAGCTCTCCAAGAATATATTCAAGAGCGAGCATGGATACATGAAACACTTGGAACTTACAGGGGGGCTCATTATCATTGGTGAAGACGACACGAATAGCAATCACTTTGGAATCTGCGCAGCCCTGGAAGGCTTTCACAAATTGCAACACCTGAAAATATCTCGAGCAGGGTTGACTTCCGAAAAAACCAAGCGCATCATAACAGCTCTGCGGAGTGCGAGACCACCATTGGTGGCAATTGATCTTTCCTACAACCAGATTGATTGTAACGGCGCCTCTTGGATTGCACAGCTATCTTGCCTTCGAGCTGTCACGAAAAATCTTCGTCTCTTGAATTTGCAGCACAATCGCATTGCCCAGAAGGGTGCTTTGGAGGTTATAGAATCCTTTGCATCGAAATCGATCGACCTTCAAATAAAATTGGAAGGTAATGCAATGGAATCAAGCTCAATCTTCTTGACATTAGCTAAGTACAAGTACGAAGCTGAAACAGAATTGCAAGATTTAAAGAAGGACTGCGATCGGCTGCGCGCAGACAAGCAAGATGCACAGAGTAATATTCGGGAGCTTCTCACAGCACAATCTGCGATGATCAATGATATGGAGAATTTAAAAGCAAAAACCAAGCATCTCGAGGAAGGTGAGTTAAAGCCGGGCTCTGCTGAATTTGTCGAAGCCAATTAACTTGTCTAGTGCATTTGGCCTTGATGTATCGTGGAACAATGCTGCACCAATGAGACTATTACATGAGCGTATTGCACTTATCTCAACGAAATTCTGCTCCTTCATCACTAGATCGTGTCAACCTGATAAAGGCCTTTTCTGTCATGGGAATGGTGCAGCACGTAGAGGAACGCGACAATATCTTGAAACGCCTGGCAAAATTGGAAGAAAGTGTTCACGGAAATACAAGCACCAATGGAAGAAATACCAAATCGGACTCGAGTACTTCAAGACTTCGGTCATTTTCTCCACCGCAACCAACAAATATCAGCCGCACACCTCAGAGATATCCTTCAAGTGAAAGTCGGCGACGATCTCGAAGCCCCGCTTGTCTATCAATAACTGCAACAGCATTATCATCTACTGGTGCCGAGAAAACACAAACTCCAAGCCGACAAGTACCGTCACGTCCAAGCCGGGCCGGCAAAGCGACAAAAGCCAGAGACTTATTGGTCAAAGCTGCCAGTGAACGCTGGAAATCAATTATCAAGAGTGATGACGAGGAGAGCCCTACTGGCAAGCAGAATGGTCGCTCCAGTCGGAAACAGGTGAGCCGCTCAAAATCGAGCAAGTCCCTCGCGGAATTCTTGAACACCTCTGCCCCGGAGGTCCGTGGCGAAGAAAGCTTTTCGTCTTATATGGACGAACGGTCTGCGCAGACAACGCCTAGTGTCTTCGGCCTAGAGAAACCAGCCCCTGTACATTATTGGCGTCGCATGGGAGACAGATCGGCTCCAGCCGCAATGATGACACCTGCAACACTTGGTAGTGCACGACGAAGGATGCGCCAGAAGAACACGAGGCCGACCCGAAATCTGCCACAGAGGAAGGAACCACTTTCGATGCCCACAGGCATGGACAACAGTAGCGTTCTTCACGAGAGTTCAGCTGGAAGCAGCTATGAATCTTTAACTGTTGAGGACTACACCCGCAGGAAATGATTGGCGACTACACAGCCTTCCAATAGTTGGATGAATTAAAAATACGTTTTTTTTGCTGTTTTCTGTTTCGATGTTTGTTCCTTTTAAAGAAAAGGACCCGCCGGTAGAGCTCATGCAATAGCGCAGGTAACACGAGTGTAGAGAGCACCCAAATACAACCATTTTAGATGGATAACTCGGACCCAACTGGTTTCTTTCTTGTCCACAAATCGATGACTCGGCAACTCGTGGCTCTCTTTTTCATGCAACAATTGCTCTATCGGCTGGCCAATCATAGCATCTACTTCACATTCATCCCCTGCAAAATTATTCCTGTATCGTAATCGTCATCGCTGATCGAATTGTAGCTGAGACAAAATCTCGTATCATGATGGCGATAATCGGATGGCTGTTATGGCTTATAGTAGTTCCCTGACCAAGGACCACCAAATGATTGAGATATCTTCATGGATATTCTTTCATCAGCTCGTCCGTATTGTAGCGCCAAGTCTCGGAAGATAGTATCGTGGATAATCAATCATGGATCACATCAATTACGAATCATCGATCACCAAATCTGGATCATATCAGTGGTTCTTAGTACTGATCTCTACGGAAATATCCGTTGCAATGGAAGCATCGGTCAACGATCATAGGTTTTGTTCGCTAGCAGCCGAGATGAACCCATCTGTTCCGTAGAACAGCAGGTTCCACGTCATTGTTGTGCGAAGTATTATTATTTATTTTTGCAATTCTTGCTACTGTAGCTATTTGTAACCGTTGTTGGTACTTGATACCTCATGGCTTGATTGATTTCGGCACTCCCCAGCTAGAATACCCGGAAGCCGTGGACGCCCGACGTGACCTTGCAGCAGCAGTCGCAGAAGGCTTGGATGCCGCTTTGACCTTTCGCTTTTTAATAGGCGAAGGGTTGCCGTCGCTTACTTTTGCGTTAACGGTGTTTTCATTTCCAAATGAAGCCCTGCTGGTATGAAGCTTTTTGTTCTTCTGTATTTCGACGATGGCATGGCGTTTCTGCTGGCAGTCATCGTTTTTCTCCTCGTCAAGATCCGTCGAGGAGTCACGGAGCCATTTATCGAGCACCATATGAATGTTACTCAAGGCCCTGGTTTTAACAAGCATTTGTGGATCTCCTACCAAAAAGTATCGCAGTTGTGACAGAGAAAAAAGTACGTCGCCTTCGTTGTCTCCCCGAACAGCAGCTGATGCGGCAGTGTCTACAATGTCCGACAAAACGTCGTCCACCGTCAACTTTCCGGATGACTTACTCACACAAGCTTCTATTCGCATTCGGACCTGAGCTGCACACTGCAGCTGTTCTGGTAGCATGTGGTGTTTGCTCGCTACTCTTGATGACATCCGACGGCTACTACTCGCAGCACTATTCCCAATCGACGCAGCTTGAGAAGACTCGATACCCTTGCTCAATTGCAGTAACTTGTCGCTGGAGGTCTGATTCCACCATTTGGCTGTTATGATTCTTCTGCATTCCGTATTATCGACACCATGCTTAACAGTCATTGATGCAATGCCTTTAGTCTTTTGGTTATTGTTCATCTTTGGTTCGCTACCGAATGACGCAGCCTTGGAATCTTTGAGATACTTCTTCATTGGTTGTAATTGATGCTGCCGTCGTTGTGGTGGTTTGGACTGTTCTTCCGTTGCACTGACGTCGATCGAAACACTGGTGGGTTCCGAACGAGTGGTGATTGCCAAAGTTGTGGTTTCACGTCCTCGTTGTCGTTGCTGTTTAGATTTTTGTTCAGATGTTTCTGTTGTTGCTATTGTTTTTAATGCCTTTCTTTGCTTCTTGGATGAAGGACCTTTTTGAAAGGTATCCACAAGCATACATGTCTCTGGATTATTGGCCAAATCCAGTTGTGCAGCCTGTATTTGTTCCCGCACTTGGCGGACCTGTTTCATTCCAACCCATTCTTGTTGTTGTTGTTGCTGCTGCTGCTGCTGATCGTTGGACGAACCATTATTATTTTGTAACTTGTAGGCCGATACAGGTCGAAAGGTGGGATTTGCGAGGGTATTCAATTTCCCTCGACTCATGTGTGCTAAAAGCTTAACGCGATCATCTCGTTGTAACATTTGTCCATTTTCCAAGTGCAAGACAAAGTCTGCATTCCGATGATTTGTCACTTGACTGACCTTGGACTTGCGTATATTCTCTTTGCTCGCCACAGCATTCGGTACGTAGTATTCCACAGTGCTTCCAACATTGATGGTTCGTTTTGCTGGCTGCTTCTTGTCCTTACCATTGTCATTGTTGCCGATGCAACTATTCGTAGCGGTAGTTGTACTAGCGAAGCGTAACTTGGCTGCTGTAGCGTCCGTACCAGAGTTAAATACTGGACTATCGTCGTTCAATAACATATCCGTGTCTGGACGCAGTGTATCGTTTTCGTTGTCATTGTCGTTTTCGTAGTCGGAATTCGGACCTTGTTGTTGTTGCTGCTGCTGTTGGTTGGGATTGGCTTTGGTTTTATTGGTGTTATCGTTTCCTTGTTTGCACTGTACACGTAAACATTTTTCCACAATCCCTTCGAGGCAGCATTGTTCAAGCACCAGGTTGAAAGGATTTTCCTTGTAATACTTCTGAAGTCGAATTGTATTCAAGAATATATTCATGTGATCTTTTGATATTATTGCTGGGTTTTTATTGTTATTGTTGGAATCCACCATTGGGACCAAATGCTTGGAATCCTCCCACGAAATCTTTCCTGCATATGCAAGCTTGACACCTAAAAATTTCACAAGCCTTTTTCGACTCTTGTCAGTAGCAGGAGCATTATCATTATCATTAGTCGTAGCAGATGGCGGTGGTGGTGTCAAATCCAAAAGTTTGGCTTCGTCTTCGTGCGCAATACGACAGGGATAGACCTTGGTAGGCTTTTGGGATTTTCGTTTTGGTTGCTGTATCCACCAGAACAATTGATCCGTGTCATTGTTTATCGCCTGACAGTGGTGAAGAATGTAAATGCTTTCATTGTTTTGGATTCTATTGCGCGCCTTTTGTTGCAACTGCATTGACAAGTCACTATCTTGACAAGTATCGGTCACTCTTCTTCTTGTTGTTGTTGTTGTCATCGCATTGGAAGCAATTGAGTTGTTCGTTGAGTTGTTCGTATTCGTTTTGAAAGTGTCAGTAGCAGTTGTACCGAGCAGAGCATCACTATCAGTATCATCAGCAACATTGCTCGACGACGACACGGTAATAGAAGACTGAGAAAAGATCACGGGCTCATACATCTCTTCATCACTCGAATCGGACGAATCTTCCATTAATACCTTTTGCACAATGGCTTTGCATGATTTATCTGAAACGTTTGACATCATTGTCATTCCTTCCTTTTCTCGTTGCAGTTTTGTTGGTACCGTACTAGTAGTAGTCAGTTAACGGTCAGCACAAATGGTCAGGGAATGAACGGGCAGCGCGTCTAATTACTACTGGTAATTTTTTATTTTTACTGCTTTGCACCGCTCTTTTTTTTCATTTTTTGTAACTGGTGCTCTACCACTGGTGGTGTAAAGTATGTACTCGGAGTATTATTATTTAATTTGTTTTTGCCGTTGTCATTTTTTTCTTTTGGTTACTACTAGCTACTCTAGTACAGTAGTAGCTAGCTAGTACTTTTCACGCACTGTATGTTTGAAATAGAGTTACTGTTATTTGTAAGGTTTACGTTACCTGGTAGGAAGCCAAAAGATTTTTTTCCTCTTGCATCCAGCAGCAACATGCAAAAAGGGAAAAAAGTCACAAAACCGTAACACTCTCGCGCGCTCGCATACTCGCGTCTTGTCGGCTCTCATACTTCACCACACGAAAACGTCTATTGTACTACTAGTAGACCCCCCTCTAGATAGTACTAGTACTAGTACTAGTACTAGTACTCTAGTGTATGACTTTAGAGGAACAATGAGTATGTTGATGCTTTGAACAACCACAGAAACAATATGTTAGTAGAAGAAAAAAAGAATGAGAATGGCAGACCATTTCCCCGCGTATGGGGAATACTGTTCGGACTCGAGTTCATGCTGCTACTGTTACTGCTACTGCTACTAGTAGTAATAATGTTCATACAATTTTCTTCTGGGGGAGAGTTGTTATATAATAACAACAACAACAACAACACCGGTATTATTTTTCCACCGTCGTCCAGTAATTTTTCATTCCCGTTCATCACATCCACTGTGTCCAACTCCGCATTTCGAATCCAACAACGATCCAACACTGACTCCACAGTCGCGACGGCTGTCATTATGCCTACCGCCACTGAAAAACAACGACAAAGAAGACTTTTACAACAACAACAACAGCAGCAGCAACAACAACAGCGACGTCGTCTTGTCGCAAAAGACGACCGCTGTTGTCGCGTTTTGTACACTATTACAAGTCTTGCCGAGTACAATACAGGATCTCGAGCTACTACGAAGGGATCTGATCGGTTGTTAGAAACACTAATACCGGTCGTATCGGAAGGTGTACGAAGCATGCAACAAGTTGGATACCATGTTGATGTCTTTTTAGTATCACACTACAAACTATTACCAGAACGAAAACAATTGATACAGGACAGTCTTCCGAACAATGTTTCCTTCCGGTACTGGGACAATGGTAAGACGTAAAACGTAAAACGTGCGCAGTGCAGGGTTTGAATTTCGAACACAAACAAATGGTGTGATTTTTGTCAAGTCACACGAAAAACTGTGCTCACACAGCGTACTATTGCTACTTGCTACTACATCTATTGTTACCATTTACCATTATAACCGTACTTGCATTATTATTATCACGACGATTCGGATACGTACGAACGGACGTCACACCACACCACAAAACACACGCACCAACAAAACAAATAATAATGATAATTATTCACAATAATATAGCCATGCCACTGGGGTACGATACTGGCAAGTACAAAGAATATGATGGCAGCAGTAAAATTGAAGAACGCAGCATATCACTGGCACGTCAACACAGGTTTGTAGTTCGCGATCACTTATTGGAGTACGATGTATTCCTTAACTTTGAAGACGATATGCTCGTTACCGGAGATTTGGTGCAACACTACGTCAGAGTTAGCAAAGAAATTGAACAACTTCAAGCCGCGGCTCCCGAAGACTTGCCCGACAATCATAATAATAGTATTGGTAACGGTAACAATCCCACCGCTTCGAAGGCAACGACGACTACCTATTCGGGTCCCATGACCAAAGGACAATTACGTCGCATCATTCCCGGTTTTATCCGTGTAGAGGTTTTACTCGATCCGAATACTACGGCTTCGGATTCGACCAAAGGATCCCCTGTGCCGGTCGATTTCGTTTTTGATAATGACAGCAGCAGCAAAAGCAACTCGACCATTGATCCTGCCTCTTGTTGTCACGTTTCTACCGAGCGATCTTCATCGAAGCGACCCAGTCATCCAAAACCAGAACACCTGCTGCTGTGGGAAACGGACATACAAGCTCTGGGAGTACGAAAAATGCCACAACAACAACAACAACAACAACAACCCGACACACTCTTGGATTGGGTGGCATTGTTGCGAGGACCAACGTATAACAAAGATGATCCACCCAATACCATTATTAGTGATTATTGGGCAGGTACCGATGGACGGTACTTTACGGGAAGGAGACCAGGTGGTAATTCAAGGAATTTGATCAACAATATGGGCGGTTGGATGGCAACCCGACAACAGATCTGGAACTGGCATACTCAGATCTGTCCCGGTGGCTTTCTCCCACCCTACGAAGCCCCACACTACCGATTCGACGGATTGGACCTGAGGGACGTGGAATGGTGGAGCGGAGGAATGCACTTGGTCACCAAGCGACACGCTTGCAACATGCAGCGAATTGTAAGTTTGAAACCGGATCATTTTGGCAAGCACCTGATTTATCACACGGCCAACAACAAGCAAACGCAGCACGGGCTCAAGAGGTTTACGAGAGCACAAGATCTGTGGGGACAGCTCAATACAGTACGGAAGAATGCACAAGCTGCTATGCCAAAATTAATACTATGAAACCAAATGTTTCTTTTTAACAGAAAAGAACGGATTTGTTGCTAGCGACAATCGGCGCCATTGCTGTGATCCTGTCTCTCTCTCTCTCTCATACACACACACATATAAGAAAGTTTTGTGGTGTTTTTTTTATGTTTGCCGATACAACATTAACCAGTCCATTCAAGAAACAATTGCTTTGAAAAAGGCACGTTCTTCTGCTTTCCACAAAAAGCAACACTTTTGCTTCTCTGAGATATTGCGCAACTCACCGCCCGCTTTTTGTAAAGATAAAGTGCGTGCATGGATGAAGTTGAAACCGCTTTTCTCTACAACAATCCTCGTCTTTTCATTTCGGCACGTTGTTTCTCTTCTCGTTCTGCTAAAAATTGCGCCTTGCGTGCTCTTGCAATATTGATACGAGTCTTGTCGGTTAGACCCATGCCATTGTATTCACCGTCCACTTTGCCGGACGGGTTATATTTTCGTTTTCCATAAAATACCTCTCCTGTAATGTTGTTTAAAAAAAAAGGTTGTGGTACACGCGTACACGTACACACGAACAAACAACACGAAAAGATCATCATGTAAGGATGGAAAATTACAAGTCGTCATTGAAGAAAACAATCGTACCATTTCCCATCCGCTTGTTGAAGAAATCATCAATCTGCTGATCAACATTTTTCATAAAGTTGCTCATAAAGCCGCCACCACCACCACCTGCAGTAGCAGCAGCATCTCCAGAATTCTTTTCTTGCCCGTCATCGTCCTTGATCTGTTGCCGCTGCTTTTGAGATTGGAGCCTACTACTACTAGTCGCACGAGGAAGGGAAAACGTAGAGGCAGTGATAAAAGCTTCGGTGGCGTGGATAAACAGCAAAGCTGTGCAGAGGCAGAAGAAGAAAGCAACTGGGCGCATCCTGTTAATTTTTTTATGGTAATCCTTTGAACTCTGTTATCTATCACTAGATTTTCTCAGTTGAGAAAAACAAAGTGCGATTTTGTTTCAATTATTATTATTAAAATTTTTGGTTTGTTTAGATGAGTCAGATTAAGTCAAGTGTGCGTCTCTCTGAATCTTCAGTTCGATCGAACTAGCTAGTATTTTTACCAGCTGCCGTGGCCGAAGCCGCGTATGGCCTTAAGCCACGAGAACCACCGACCAGAAAATGAAATAATGAAAAATCACAATGAATAGACTAGTAGACTACTCGAGTATTATTTTTTGTGTTTTGGTATTATTCCATCTCAGCCCCCGACGCCCAAAAGAACTACTGTACGATCGAGTATTATTATTTTTAAAGAGTAGTAGCTAAGGCCTAACTAGCTGCTCGTGTTGCACTTGGATTTTGACAGGGTACACACAAACTTGAAGAAAATTGGAGTGTACATTTTTTTGGCTTGGAACTCTTGGTGCCTAGCAAAACAAAAAAACCTCAAGGACACTCACCTCTTTGCCAAGAAAAAAATAAATTCAATGCCGTGTATCATTCTCACGGGCCATCCCTCCGTGGGAAAAACAACACTTGCCAATCACATCAAAGAACAAGCCCTGAAACATCCATCGCAACGGATTCAATCAGTGATCATTGTCAATGAAAGTACGGCCTGTCCTGGTTTGACGCAAGCAAAATGTTATTTAAACAGTCACAACGAAAAGAAAACAAGAGCCGCCCTCAAGGCGTGCTTTGATCATGCCACACAGCAGCAACAACAGAAAGCGAAATCAACTTTGGTGATTCTAGATTCTCTCAACTACATCAAGGGATACCGGTACGAATTACACTGCATATCCAAGGCGGCAGGAGAACAACACTGTGTCATTTGGGTAATGAATGATCCGGAAACGGCTAAATGTTGGAATCGCGAACGCAATCGACAAGCCCTAAAGCAAAAGCAACGTCATTCATCCTCATCCGTTAATGATGAGGAACATTTACCATTCTACTCGGATCGTACGATGGAAGAATTGATGCAACGATACGAACCACCCGATGAAAGAAATCGGTGGGATAAACCCTTGTACAAAGTAAATATGCGTCCCATGGAGTTGAAGAAACAGCAGCAGCAACAGCAACAAACGCAGGCCAATACGGAAGCAGGAGGACGAGGAGGAGGAGAAGGGGAGATATTGGAAAAGAGTGTTTATAATATGCATGCCCTGAGCGACGTTATGGGAACAAAGAGCAGCACTAGTCAAACGAAAGAATTGGCACCAGACACGGGTGAGAATGGTGACACTGTCAGCAATAACGCCCACAACGACGCCACAACAGCCAAGCCAAAAAAGTCATTCAAAGGATTTAAGCGTGCTTGCAAGGTTACCAATAAAACAGTAAAGCCGACCATGATTTCACCAAATGCAAATGTTTCTGCTTCCACTGATTTATCACAGGCTGATCTCCTGAATACCGGTCGCGAGGCAGCTGTTTTGTATCCCAAAGTTTTTTTGTATTCTTCAGGTCCAGCCAATCGAAACGAACCATTGCAATCATTTCAGTTCCAAGACAATATCAAAATCAACAGAAGCGACATCACCAGTGACGATGATGAAAATGGTACCTCACATCAAGACAATCGGCCTCATCCAAATCATACCCCAAGACGCCACAAAAACAACAAATCACCATCACTTCATCCTCCACAACCTGACCCAGCATCGAGTGTGGAAGATCAAGTCAATGCTATTCTCGACAATTTTCTCTTGCACGTTCGTCCCCTCACTGAAGGAACTTCCACTCAGCAACCTGTCGTGGCAGGCAGTGCCAACGTCTTGCACGAAATGGATGCCGTCACACAGTCTGCTTGCGATGCCATTATACATGGACAAACCTTGGGAACGGGAACCAGTGGAAACATTCCTGTTGTTTTGACTTTGGAAGGAGCAACAACAACAACAACAGCAGCAGCAACAGCAACAGCAACAGCAACATCGGCTGCGATGACTCAAAGTAGTGGTATTAACAATCCATTGTTTCTTAAGACCAATCGTTACATTTCGCCAGCAGAATTGCAACGTCTTCGGCGTCAATATTTGCGGTGGGTGGCTACTCATCCTCTTGACGATTGCGATACGGAATATGGGATTGCCAAATCCTTCTTGACGTACATTGAAGCTCAATTATAGACGAGAATTACAACATGTTGTAGCTTAATAAATGGATAATACTCACTGTGTTTTGCTTGCCAGCTATACGTGCTACAGTCTACTAGTACAGTATCTAATCGTATAAATAGCAAATGTATTTGTTATCGTCCATGGATTTTCTACCGGTTGCTGCGATGGCTTTTTGTCAGTTCATGTATGAGAACTCCTTGATTAGGTCAGTGTCTGCCAGCTGCCAGCTAAATATCTTAGTAGACTGGTAATCGTTCCTCTTTGGATTTTTTAGCCCCTTTCGTGGAAAGGTTGTACTTCAGGGGACCTTGGTGAGGCACACAAGGCGATCAATGCAGTCGACGTTCGTGCTTACGGATAAATGCAGATTATAATTGAATCAGTCGATAAAGATGTGTCTACTCTAAACCCTCTTTTTAGCCGTCACCACTGTTTTTTAAATTTTAATATCAATTTCAGCTGTTGCGATCCCCATTCGAACGCCTGAATGATTTGCTTGAGCGCAGAAATTCGATTTTCTACCAGCATTCCACTCGCCGCTGCGATCCGAGCCACGAGCCACGAGCCACGAACCACCTAGGAGCTAGGTGTGTACAAAAGAAAAGCAACACCTTGGGTTTGGAACCTCAAATCATTTAACGTGAGAAAGGCTTTCTTTCCAAAACAACCAAAAATCAACACCATCGCCACAATTGAAGAAATCGACTGTCTTTCCTGAAGTGTGATTAGTAGGATCGTGTGGCAAGGAAAAATAGAGCAATTCAACTTGTTGATACTATAAACTATATAAGTGTGAGAGGAAGAGAGATTCGGACATCCTGATGTGGAACCGGAAACCAAACCAATGAGGAGTCTTGGTTTCCTCCAAGCGTCCTGGATCAATGTGACTATCTTGCACCATTCATCTCGCCTGAGTTGTTTAAAATGGTTGCATATTTGTTTATGCAAACAGGTACGACCTGTCTGGTTGCGTCAAGTGCAGTGTTGTTGTGAAGTTGTTCACTAGTAGCTACTACTACTACTAGTAGTAGACCTAGCTACTACAGTAGCTACTTTTCGTTCTGTGTCCGCGTATTCACATGTCACACTCGTGATCAAATTGAAGTCTTGGAAAGTTCCAAAACGAAACCAAATTCCAGATTGAGGCAAATAGGCACATACCCGAGTACTCGAGTACTTATTACATGTAGAACAGCAACGACATCTACCATCTACTAATATTAAACTTCATCATCCCAAGTAAACCACCAACCACAAGGCAGACATCACAGAAGTGTCACTAAAGCACCATGTCAGACGACAAAAAAGTTACTGCACACTCTTACGGTGCCTTGGATACCGAGGATGTCCACAGCGAGTGCTGGCTTGTTAGAATCCCACCCAGTTTAGCCCACGTTTGGAATGCCGCGCCGGAAGGAACTAATTTAGGAGATTTAGTGTTTACGAAGGGCGGTCCTCCTCCTCCTGGTACCAACAAAAGCGCCAAGCCAACCAAACCGGCGCTCGAAATTCGTGTAGCACCAGAGATGCTGCAAGAGCTAGACGAAGTTAATCCTGAGGACGACACACCAGTTGTGACGGATACCCAGCTCACTATTCCGCTCAATTACAGCATGCAGGCCATGACCAAAAAGATCCCGACACTGCACCCATTCTCGAGGAACCCACAAAACGGTAGTGTCAAACTGTGGGGGACTGTCACGCGTACGGCTAACCTCCAGGTCGAACAGGATCAAAATTATAGGCAGCTGCTTCAGCAGCGCCTCGTTCAGACCAATATGAATTCTAGCCGGTTCGTTAAGCCTGTTGATGCTCCGCAGAGTGTTGTTGCCAAACAACAGCGAAAAGTAGTTCCAAAGGTTACTGGAAAACGCAAGAGCACAGATGATGACGCTGTCGCCGAAGAGGAAGAACCGCAGTCAGCGACGTTTGCCAATGCCGTGTACCAATTTGGCAAAAAGAAATTGGAAGCCCAACAAATGAACGAATCGGCTCACAATTCCATGCTTGCCGGTGCCCAACCCAACAAACGATCCCGCCAGTTCTCGCCGGATCAACCCCTGCGATCCGTTATTTTTGAACTCTTCGAAACCCAAAATTATTGGACCGTCAAGGACTTGAAGTTGGCAGCAGCAGCAGGAGGAGCCACGGTGGGTGCCAAGAAATCGGACACGGAAATTCGAGATATTTTACGAGAAATCGGCAACTTTCACAGGAGCGGCGACCACAAGAACATGTGGGAATTGAAAAAGGAATTTCAACAGCAATCGTAAATGAATTAAAAGAGAGAAAAATATTGTTTCAACCGACTTTGTCGTTATTGTTTGTAGTGTTTTCGGTTAAGCAAGAGCCCTGGTTTCTCCCCAGCTACAATACAAGCAACGCGGCGAGACACATGAATTTGCAAACGGCGTGTTATAAGAATGGGCAAGACGATACTAGTTGCTTGATCATGAAGTATACGTTGCGTATTTGCGGCATTATTAATTGCTTTGGGTCTTCGGTCGTATCGGACAACATCATTCATGCGGAAAGGAACACGACGTTAGTCAGTAACATCGACACCAAACCAGTCCTCACAGCAAGTCAAGCCTGCAAAATTGTCAACTACAGCAACAGATGCTGCTGCAACAACCTAGCGTGTGCAGAGCGGAATCAACTTTGTTCTGTCTTTACATGTCCTCTCACTCCTGGGAGGCAGCTACTAGCTAGAGTACTAGTTTTGCTGAGGAAATTTCTCAGTTTGTAGTAATGAGTTGTTAAGGCTTGATTGTGAGACTGAATTGCAATTTCCACCCTGAGTCACGGAATAGTCGTCATTACTAGTACTGTAGAGTACGCACGCGCTTTCTCCATTATTTAATTTTCTTTCATCACACCACGCAACCAATAAAAGAAGGCAAACCAACCAACCCGGGTTTGCAGCAGCGACAGTAGCAATTAGCATTGCTTTTCTTCCTCACAACGATGAGAAGAGCTCACGCAGTGTAACTACTATAATAATCATTATTTTAATAGCAGACAGCCCCGCATCAATAAAACTATAGCCATGGCAAAGGAAGCTGAAGAAAAGAAAGAGTACGATCTTGAAGAGATCTCCAAGCATACAACCTCCAAGAGCTGTTGGTTGATAATTGGGAATGCTACCAATGGTAAATTTGTTTTTGTTTTTGGATTGGTTCCAGACTGGATGAAAATGAACACCACTCCTTTAGAAAATCGTACTTTGTCTTCTTTTGTGTGTGTGCGCGCGTATGCTTTTAAAAATTGTCCTGAAACCTGCAAGCCCAACTAGGTAAGTAAAACCTCACCTTTTCCTTTTTCGAATTTTTAAATGCCGGTGCTTTCAAGGCGGACCAAAGGTGTACGATGTTACCAACTACTTGGATGATCACCCAGGAGGTGCTGAAGTTATGCTAGACGTTGCCGGACAAGATGCAGACGAATTTTTTGAAGATATCGGGCATTCGAAGGAAGCGCGAGAGGAGCTTGCTAAACACTATATTGGAGAATTCCACATGGACGAAGAAACCAAAGCCAAGCTTGCGGCACAGGCTGAAGCCTCCAAAAATGCTGCCCAAAAAACACCCGTCGGTGTCATTGTGGTCGTCTTTCTGTTCGTCGCTGCTTTGGCGTACCAAGTTTTTTTGGCACCGAGCAACGACAATGAAGCTACTAGCGAGCTTTAAACAAGTATCAAGAGACGATATAGAAATATATTTAAACTTCCTCGTGACAAAAGAACCAGAAGGAATCACCGGATAACTGTATAGAGAAGGAGTTCTTGTTATCTGACCATATGTTATTGGAAGGAAATGGCTGTGATGTCGAAACAGTCGTGGGAAGTGGTTGCATACGTTGGCGGGAGCAAACTTTGGATGATACTGGAGCTTCTAGTGAACATGGTCGGATAGCAGATAGCAGTGTTTCTTTTTTCGCGACTTACACTGGCTGTTCTTTCAAATTTTGGTTTCTACTAGTTCTGTTTCCGTCCACTTAAAAAGTCGGCTTGGTTTCAATTTTTTAGTGTCGTGCACCATCGTTGTCGAATGGGAGTACGCCAGGAACAGGAACCCTTCCACTGTCTGTGTGTGCAGGTGTTGTAGCTATTGGACGTTCGTACTATTAACACATTAGCGCATCATTTGCGGCCCCATTCAAATACAGCGAGCCAGCGTTTGATAGTACTGCTGTGTTCCAACATCAATTGACGCTACGGTCGATACTTTCACAACTGCAAGACAAGCGAATAGACTTTTCGTGTACGGTATGTTCACGTTCGTCGTCGCAAGAACTCGTTCGGATGGTTCAATTACATGCATGTTGTCACCCAAGCATTGGCAGGCTAGCTACAGAATGTACTGTGTTCATTCATGTACTAAAATATGGCACGAATTACCATTTCAATTATCATTGTAGGTTTAGATTGCATTGTGTCTACGAGAAGGTACTTTGTGATGCTTAATGGTCCTTCTTTTCGATAGTCAGCTTCATATCATCGTCATTGCCAAACAGTTCTCGTAGAGACTGGCCCTCTACCATGTGTGTCCGACCTGGTCCGACATTCGACTCGTGACCCCCCATCTCCAAACTACGCCGGTAGCAGGCCCACATGGCATCTTTAATGACAGTTCGGAATTTGCCGTTTTCCAATTCATATAATGCACTCGCAGTAGTTCCTGATGGGGAGGTTACATTGTTTCTTAAAATGGCGGGATGTTCTCCAGTTTCCATGGCGTACAGTGTGGATCCAAGGAGTGTGTGGTACACCAATGTTGTCGCCTTGTCGCGAGGAAAACCCATGTGCACACCGGCATCAATCATTGCTTCCATGAGTATAAAAATGTAAGCTGGACCCGATCCACTAATACTTGTTGACATGTCCACATACTTCTCATCGTCGACGTAGATCTGTGAAGAGAAACAAGCCAAAATATTGTTAGCTCCTCCATTTAATCCTACTTTTACTAAGTAATATTCGTAAACGTCTGACCCTGCATTTTTGCAGTCCTTACCGTCTTTCCAAGGCAACTCAAAACATCATTGATGACATCGCGTTCTTTCAGAGTCAAATTTTCCGTGCAGCACCATACCGTCATGCCTTGCCTTTGATATTGATAGAATAAGAGAAGTTGAGAAATGCGCGAAAAGATTGCGACGATCTTCGGCCTCGTAAGGCAAGGCAATACAATATGGGTCAACACATTTTTTCGAATCCAATTGACTTACCCTATCATTGCGGGAGTATTTGGCCTGGACAAGCACAGAGCAGCAAGCAAGAATACAAAACAAAGTACCAGTTAGTCTTCCAAAGAAGGCAAAAGCTTTCGAATAAACAAAAGGCTTCGCTCGAAACTTACATGGACCGTACAATTTTCTTGTAACCTGTCGAATAATATCTCTCCAATGGAAGTCCAGCAATGACGCTCAGAAATGTCGCATTTTCGGGAACGTTACCCTTCTGTAGCTCAGTGCACAATCCGGCATTAATGTTATGGGGTTTGACAGCACACACGACAAGATCGGCTCCATCCACCAGTTCCGAAATAGATTCTGCCATGATAATGCCTTCGTGCTTGGCTTGAACGACTTTCATTTGGTTGACACTCACATCAAAAATTGAAACCCTGTCGACTGGCTGAAGGCCTGTGTTGATGATGGGATCAATGATCGCTTGCGCCATCTTTCCAGTACCAAGAAAAGCCACTGTAGTTGTTGTACAGATAGATGAAAAGACAAAAAAATTAAAAGCAGAGAGTACTGGTAAGTCAACAATCCTGCAAACACTGGAACCTCATAAAACGAAAATAATGACCCACAAGTGCTTTCATATTAATATGTGCTCATGGCTCATGGCTTACCCTTTTCAAAAGCTCGCTCTCCATCTTTCCGGGCCTTGGAACTCGATTTTCGTAATGCAAATGGTATACCATGGTCTGCTGCTGCAGTTGTTGGTGCCGTCGTTGAATCAGACACGGTCCCTCCTCCTCCTCCTCCAGCACGGAAAGCAGACACATATCGTGCCTGAAATCTTGTGGTCAGCACTGAAGCTCTACCAGTGTGGGAGGCGAGTCGAAACATCTTAAATGGAACGAATTACTGTCAAAAATTAATAATGATACCGTGGCTCGATGAAGGTTTAAAAAATAATGGATTTTGTCGACTCGGCTCAATCGTTCTACAGTAGAGTGCTGTTTTCCCGGAAGGAAAGTACTGTAATGATAATGGCTCCCTCGTTTATTAGTTGATCCGGAATCTTTGATCTTGATTTGTTTTTTGATATCCTTGCACTTTTCCGTGATTGTGATTGTTCTACGGTCATCTGCTCTTCCAGTGATTCCACGTGGAATCTACGACAACAATAGAGGTACTACTACTACTAGCTAGTACTGGTAGAGCTAGCTAGCTCTACTACTAGTAGTAGTAGCTATTAGTAGTAGGTAGCTTAGCTAGCTACTACTAGTCTACTCTAGTAGTACTCTACTAGCTAGTAGTAGCTACTCTACCTACTAGCTAGAGTAGTAGTAGCTAGTAGCTGCTACTAGCTAGAGTAGTACTGTAGCTACTACTAGCTAGCTAGCTAGCTACAGTAGCTACTTGTAGAGAGAGCTAGAGTAGCATGTAGACAATGCTTCTTTAAACTACTACCGGTGCTACTCAGAGTACTACTACTCTAGCTACAGTAGCTTGTATCTTACATCACTAGTACGGGGTTCTAACTCTTATTATGGACGAGTAGACCGAACATGATACTCTTTGGCTACTAGAGTTGGGCCTTCACTCTTTGTCGTCATCGATGGAAGCTGCGATACAGCTAGCACACGACTAGGGAAGACCCTACCGTTCAGGGAGTCGGTAGATAGATTGTGAAGTAGTTGGGTGGAGAATAGCAACGAAATCCAAGTAAAAAGCATAAAAATGATGAATAAATGAAAACATGAATGATTGAAAATAAATAATGAGGCGTTCTGTCTTAAAAAAAAGCTGTATCTTTCCAGGCATTGCAATCCTATGTACAAAGCTAGAGTCTCACCACGGCCAACCGAAGAGCGCGGGTTTGTATCGTTCCTTCGTCCATCACTCTATTATAAGTACTAAGCTGAATACATTAGCTTTACCACGGCAATGTCACTGAATCGCTTCATCAATTCCTTGAGCTCGGCAGCACGGAAAGCGCTCAGCGTAAGATATTCATCGGAAGAAACAACCTCGGCCACGTCCAAGGCCCTCTCCATCCAGTATCGAGGAGATAAAGAACAGGACGAACCGCTAGCATTGTCCAAGGCATCCAGTACCTCTTTGGGGCTTGCTCCCAAGTTGGGTGTTCCATCCAAGAGCATCGTCCACATCCATTCGGCCGTACCTTCACAGACATCGTGAAGGAGTTTGACGGTGTGTGGCAATAACCGGGAACGAAGAGTTTCCATCTGAATTTTGCGCAGACTGTCTTCATTGCTCGCAGGTTCTTCGTCTCCCTCCTCGAAATCTACAAGCCAGCCACCATCATGGAGGAGCACATTCAAATTAAGTCTGCGCGCGGCGTCTGCAGCTTTGATGACAACCGCACTATCTTCTCGCTTCTGGAGAATTAGATTGCGACGCTCCATCGACTTAGCGATCGTTTGTTCCGACTCGTTCAGGCCCATTAGCTCCACTTTCTCGTCGGCGCACTCGTTTGTAGCCGACACACTGGCGACAACTTCATTCCATACTTGGTTGGCACGAAACGCGTTGAGATAGGATATATAAGCAGTATACTCGGCTCGTGCTTTACCAATGGTAGCCTGGTAGCGCTCATCGTCGGCGATCGCATCTTCGTTGTCTACGTTCAGTACCGTAGACTTCAAAGAATAATTCAATACAGTGTCAACAACTTCCGATGACAGAATATCCTCTACAAACATAATAGCACTGGCAAATTTGTTTGCCAACAGGAACTTTCGAAGGAGAATACTAAAAAAGGTCGAAACAACAAATGAGATAAGCGTCAGACAAATGGAATTTTTCATACAGCAAACACTCTACACAAAGTATTCTGACTCAACACAACTTACTTCGCGGCAACCAGGGCATCACCAAAATGCTCTTCGTAGCAGCACAACCATTGAATCGATTTCATCTTTCGTACATCAGAAAAAGATGGAGTCTCACTGGTACTGTCATCAATTGCAGCCGCCACTTCGAAGTCATTATCACCTTCCGCTAACAACAACCGAACAACGGATTTCAAGACCTTCAAGTCGAGATCAGCACTAGCAAAAAAAGATCGAGCTTGCTCTACCATCATTTTACGTTCGTGTAATCCTTCCACACGAACTAGTTTTGGGGGGAAGTATTCCATGATCACTGTCTCTGGCAACAGACTTGCATAGAGGACGAGAAAGCACCATAGGTCTTCGTGGCGGGAGAGATGATCCACGTACGCAAAAAGAGCTCGATTTTTGAGGTCTTGTATTCCCTCCAAGGTAATAGGAGTTGTGCAAGCCCCCAAAGAATCGAGGTAGAGCAAAATGTGAGTAATGAAGCGTAAGTGATACATATCTTGATCCACTTGTCCATCGTTCAAGCTGCTTGAAGTGGTCAGTTTCTGCGTATTATTAGCAAGAAAGTCGACCAAGGAATATCGTCCAGTCAGCAACGCGCCAGTAGCCTGACAAGAAAGTACGCGCCCTTTCATTTCGACAAATGGCGAAGCCGCCAGCATTTCGACAATGCCTTTTTCCGTCATATTTTTCAGCTGACAGGTTGCCTGAAGCTGATCTTTTTCTTGCTGTTCGTGTATCGTTCCTGGAAATGGCGTAAAAGCCTTGCGCCGATTGTTGTTCTGGAGATGCAGCAATTCGTCTTCGGTGCGTCCCCACTTGGCATGCATCAGAGCGTAGAGGCCCTTTTCCCATGTTCGTAATACCGGATTCTCCATGGCATTGCGGTAATCGTTCGCCAGTAAATGGTGAATTGCAGCCTCTTCTGGAGTGACTTTACTTTCATCGCCATTGCCACTGCGACTACCACTAGTGCTCATCTTAGCCGAGAGTTTCCACATTTGGCGTTTCCACAAGGAGCGATTGGCATTACCGACCTTAATATCTTCTACTATCGTTTCACTTCCACCCTGTCTCTGCCCGTCAATGGCCTTTGCCGCACCTGCGGGAGCTCCGCCACCCAATTTGGCTGCCATCCACGGTTGCCCTGCCTTTCGGAGTAGTAGGCATGCATCATGTACACGGCCCGCAAGAACAAGAGAAAGGCACGACTGCATCACCTTGTCCATTTTACGACTACCAGCGGGTACAGCTGGAGTGCTGCTACTAGACATAAATCCTTCTTGTCCTTTGGAAGCCGCCGCGGCCATGGAAACAGATGCCTTGGTTTCCGCCGTAACGAGTTTTTCCATACAGTGTTCGAGCCATTGTAAGACACGTTTACGCCGCTTTAGGACTAAAGGAGCATCCAAAATAGTGGTATGTTTTGAACCCGCGAGTTCGTCTACAAGTTGTTTGGGTGTGGCATCCGTACGACTTGCCTTGTCCTCCAAGTACGCCGCTTCAATACATTCATTTTGACGAATGGAAGCTTCATCGTCGGCCCACAACATGGCAGCAAATCCCAGGGTCCGTAGTTCCAACAAAAGTGCCCAAAAGTTTCCTTCCCGACGAGCTCGTTGGGATAGATCTTGTCGTTGTTCCCAACAGGTCGATTTGAGAGCACCAAGGAATTCCAAATCAACCGAGATTTCTTCCTTCCACAACTCGGGATCGGTGGTGGTTGACGCAGACGTAGGAGCCAACATTAAGCCTTCGAGAGTCAATCCTTCACCTTCGTCGTTACCGGTATTCTCTTGCATGGTAACATCGTTGTCTTGGTTGTTGAGTGCAGCCTCTTCACGATCCATTCTGATACGATCGGAAAGCTGTCGTCGGGCTTGCAAGAATAACTTGAGGCTGTCATGATACCGACGATATTCGTATTGCTGACTACGAAACGGTGCAATTACTCGCGGTGTGTTGGTACCGCTGTCAGAGGTTCTTGGTGTTATGGACGATCCTCCAAACAAACCGCGTCCAGCAGTGTTGGCCGTTGCCAGTGACAACGGAGCAATGTCGGTCATTTCTCCAGGAGTAGTATAAGCGTAGCTGCTCCTGCTAGCTGCAATGGTCGCAGCCGGTGTCTCAACTCCCAATGGTGTCATGTCGGCTTCTGGCAGTCCTCGTCGTTCATCACCCATCATCATGATTGCTCGATTCGCCTCTGCAGCAACGATCTTGGAACGATTATTGATTTTCTTGCGCGAAGAGTTGCTCATAATGGGTGTAGCAGCTCGTTCTGCTACGGCGGTAGCTGTTTGCTGCTGTTTGTTAGGAGACAATACAACCGCAGAGGTGGACGTGATACGTAGTATACCAGGGCCTGCAGCATTGAGAGGAGCCACCTCGTCTTCCTCCTCTCCCCGTGTTGCCGTGTCTGCTGCTGAGGCGCGACTGGTTGTTGAATTTCCAAACAGACTGTTGGCATTTTCGTCGCCACTGTTCCGGCTAGCTCTCTCTTCTTGATCCTCATTCTCGTCGTCGTCGTCGTCGTCATCATCATCATCACTGGCGGATTCATCGTACTCGGTATAGTTGGAAACATCGGTCCACGGAATTTGCTTAGCAGGACTGCGAGAAGGGGCCCACTGTTCCATCTCTAACTTCATCTTATTGTACGCCTTCATGGCCGGATCGTCGTCGTCCATGGTTATGGTTTGTGGTTGTGGTGTTGTCCGAATGTGCTCCTCGTTGCTCCTTTGTTTTGACTTTGGTCGTTCCTAAAACGGTACGACTCTATCTGTTTAAAGTTTACAGGAATCAATGGTTCGTAGTTCGTATACTGTACTTCTGGGGGCGTGTACTATCAGTCGCTTTACAAAGCTGCAGAAGCAGAGTGGCAGATGAGTCTCGCTTTTGTGTGTGTTTGATGGTCTGCGCGTACGATGGAAAGATTGCTGTCCGCTGTCGAAGGAGTAATTGTAGCCCAGGTAGACGTAGAGACTGTTGAGTGGGAGCGAGCGAGAACCGGTTTAACGAAATTCAAAATTCAAAACTGTCGTAATTAAACGTCATTATTTATTTAGTATTTGTTACTATACTCTATGATCAGCTATTATTTTATTATTTTATTAGTAGCCAGTACTCTAGCTAGCAGCTATCATTAGACTACTACTAGACTAGTAATTTCTTCTGCGCTGCAGCACCTACCTCCTCTTCCTCTCAGACAGTACCAACGTACTAGTAATAGTCTAGTAGTCTACTAGTAACTGGTACCAACAACTTTGCTACTACAGTTGTAGATAGAACTACAAAAACCATTTCCTATCACCATGTCTTCGGCTGCTCAACTCATCCTGACCCTTGTGGCCGCATCCACTTGCATGCTATCATCTGAAGCTCAACTTCCACCAGAGTTTCAAACTGTTACTACACAGACCCAATATAATAACTGCACACCTTGTGATATTCCCCTTTCGGAAGAAGCTGGTGCCAAAGTCTTTGGTGCTTTCAATTGCAGTTCCTGGTACGATGATGCCACCTACGATGATGCTGGTTCCGAAATGTGCAAATTGAACCGCATTGCCGGAGTTGCCTTTTGCGGTTGTGGTATTCCCTCTCAAGTTACGGAGAGCTGCTCCCTCTGTCCGAATGGGAGCATCGACATCGACCTGGCACGAGAACTGCCGGATGTGCCCGGTGTGACCTGTGGAGATATTCTCTCCATCCCCAAAATTGATGGCGACGAATCCTGTGATTTGTTACAGTCCAAGTATGCCTTTTGGTGCGATTGTCCCAGTGCCAAACCTAGCTGCACACTCTGTCCCACGTAAGTTTCATAGTTTAATGACAAATCTGTGCCCGTTCTTTGGTTGAGTACCCCTACACTTACTATTATTATTTGTTCTCATTTCACACAACTGATCCGTTTCGTTACTTTTATTCAGGGGGTCGTTTCCTCCAAAGCCCGAAAAAGCGTTGCCCTTCGATGCCAACATCTACTGCGGAGATATTGCGGTACGTCATCACTATAATACTACATTACTTTTCAATGACGGTATCAGGACGAGCAATACTATGATTATGGCTCACGGTTAGCACCCTGTTTCACTCCACCCTCCGCAAATCCCATTTAACATAGACGGAATTCTTGATTTCCACATCCCAACAATGCTCCGAATTGAAATCAGAAATCCCCGTAGATTTGGCCAGTTTTTGCGAGTGTCCCAAAGCTACTGCACCGGAAACTTGTGCACTTTGTCCGTCGGGTTTCGCTATTAATGATGACGTTGTCGTAGAAAATGATATAACCTGCAATAATATCCATCAAATGGCACGCTTCTCGTTGGATACAAACATCTGCGATGTTTTGGCGGATGTCCAAGACAAGTGCTGCACACCATTGTTTGGCGAAGAAGGAGCCAGCGCGGCGCCAACATCAGTGCAATTTTTGGGTTCTGTCATAATGGTACCAGCAATTGCCAGTTTCATTACAATTTTCTTTGCATAGATTTCGTTTCAGTTAACAGAACGAAAGTTGTTGCTCATTGTGAACTGGTATTGAAAGGCGAGACAAGGCGGTGAGGATTTTGTCAACTGTCGACAGTATCGTTGCAACACCACCGGACCAACGAACGCTCATAAGTGTTGAGTTGGCTGCCACTTTCCGACATTTGATAGCATTATATTGGCATACAACCAATATATTTAATTTTTTCATTTTGGTACACATTGACATGAGATTTGCGATTTTGAATGCATCAGCCTGCAATCAGCACATTTCAGTTTGCTCAAGTCAACATTCAAATGTGTCGAGATGCATATCCATTTAGTGCTTATGGTAGTTGGATCTATTGACCCTCGCACTCTGTACTGCCTCAGTTTTTGCTTTATCTGAAAGGTGGAAGAAAAAATTGGTCTGGTTCCAAGCACAGTTCCGATTGACTAACATTTTCATATGGTTTTTTCAGGTTCGGTTCACTCATGTCCAAGGTCGGCTACACGAACAAATCCAACTACTAGACTAGGACTACTAGTCTAGTACTATCGTAGACTACTGCAGTACAGCAGTAGAGTACGTAGTAGCTACAATAGGGTCTACTAGTAGCAGTAGTTGCTGCTCTACTACTACAACATCATCTGATCTACTCTACTCAGTAGACATTATCGCTAACCCTAGTGAATCGGTAACGCTTTTTCCAAAGATCTGATCGGTTATCGCGGCTAATTACTAGTAGTGCTTTTTTTTTTCCTAGCAAGTTACCCGCGGTAACCGATCTTTTGAAAAGCGTAACCGATTCACTAGGGTTACGACTAATATTTTTGTCAGCGCGAGGGAACGCTACCGCGTTCTCTCGACTATGCCAGCTCTCTAGGGCTACGTTCGGCTAGGTAGGGTGGTTTGGAGAAACTCGGCAATTTACTAGGGCCGACCTTTTCTCCGTTCCGAGGCGCCCGGG
>Ga0100391_1001525_pt1 | contig 25582 bp, 19 predicted proteins | sample CryGeymeta201515_FD_81541 | JGI IMG/M metagenome (GOLD analysis project Ga0100391, IMG submission 81541) | Groundwater microbial communities from Crystal Geyser aquifers in Utah, USA - Crystal Geyser metaG 2015-15 | ecosystem: Environmental > Aquatic > Deep subsurface > Groundwater | place: USA... | reverse complement strand
CAACATTCATGAGAGCATTCTGCCCTGTCGAGGACGAAACGTGGTGCTGTATTGGCATCCATCTTCGTTAGCTAGTACTAGCTAGACAAAGCAACTTTGCTACGAGTACGCGTCTACTCAGTGGTTACATCTTATCATGATGTTCTGGCTATCTATGAAATAATATAGTCAGCCAATCCCAACACCCCAAGGTTGACCTTCAACTGACTACTACTCTACCTGGTACCTGTTAGTACTCTAGCTAGCCATCCGCGTCATCAAGAAGACCTAGAGTACTACAGTAATGAGTAAAAATTACTGTATTGTTCCCTTAAATGTAGTACTGGAGGGAGTGGTCATTATTATTTTGAGCAATTGAGATCTTCAAGTGCGCGTAGTCTAGATACTAAGCTACTACTGTAGTCTAGTAGTACCAGTGTACTCTACTAGTACTACTACTAGCACTAGACTAGTAGTACTTGCAGTACTACTAGTCTACTCCACCCAGTACTGTAGTAGACTAAAAGATATTCCAAACGTAATTTTATGGGTGGCTGTCGTTTGTGGTGTCAAGTTACGGTACATGTAAGTCATCAGCGTCGCTGAACACGAGACGACACGTTTTCGTTTACGCATTACCAGGTACTCCGATTATTAGTAGTATCTACTAGACTACGTGGTACTCTGTCGTTGATTGGAAACCATCACCAAAAAAATTCCGTCCAATGTTAAGATTACCATCAACTCAGCATGTATCATTGCTGAATCCACATGAAAGCTAATAGTAACATTAGCTTGAACTCACAAATTCGAAATGCTATGATACCATCGACACGCCAAGAATTAATTCCATTACAAACTACGAAAGCTAGAGAAAATAATATATATTTTTTACCACGATGAGCTCGATTGCTTCCGCTCTTTCCATAGCGAGCAACGCGCATCTAATCTTCTTCGATTTGATGCTGGGGCATCAATCGAGTAAAGAAGTGGACGCCTATGTTGGCTTTGCAACACTTACTTTCATCTTATGGCTCTTTTTGCGTCCATACATTGTGCCCTGGCTCCAGAAAATCAGGTCTTCATCGGCCGCCGAAAAGACACCGAAACACGCCACGGAAGCATGCGAAGTTCCCAATACTTCTTCCGAGCAGGCATTTTCTTCAGACAACAATAATATAATAGACAACCCCGTCATTTCTGCTGAAGCTTCTAACAGGTGCCGACTGAGAGGTTTCTCGTTAGCTACATGCCGAAGAGTGCCACCAGAAAATGATCTTGAAATTGTAATTTCAAGTCCATCTTTGTTCATGTCTCAAAAGGATCTGGATAACTTGACCGTTCGAGAAATTACTTCTATTTTTCGCTATGCAACCGAAGTGAATCGAATGACTTTTGAAAGAACAGCATTTGTGTCAAAACTGTCTTCTCGGGTTACAAATGTTCTGGCCGCTATGGATGTGGCCGTGTCTGCCTCCAGAGGGTCGACCGTAGGCACGGGACGAGTTTTGGGGGATCGGAAGCGCACAAGTGTTAGTGGAAATATAGATGCTCTCTACTTTCTAGCAGCTGTCAGAGTCTTTGCTGACTGGCGATGCACCCGGTTGGTTCCAGAGGGATACCGTCGATATAGTATGTCTGTATCGTTGGGGCGTCGGGATTTGGTACAGAACATTGGCAAGGCAGAACGTGCTATTCATCGCTGGATTAAAGCGCGTCAAGAGGCAAGCTTGTCTCATCAAGATGGTGACAATGTCATCAGAGAATATCCGGTCGTCAGCAGCCCAACCATTGACGAGCTGCTACAATGGGAAGTTGAAACTCTTCATGAGAACCTTCCAACTTTATCCGAGGAATCAGCTGCAACCGGGATCCTTTGGATCTCACGACAACTAATGTACCACGCCAGTATGGTGCGCAATTCTCTCCAAGTTCCCAACATCTACCCAACGACTCACGCAGCCGCAGAAGCGGCATATGAAGAAATCTACAGTGACTGCCATCGTTGGACGACAAAACAAATCTTCCGTCGATCACTGCAGGGAGCTCCAGAATTTAGCGAAATATTAAAGTTCTTGGAAGATGATTATAATGATGGTGTACAAGACGTACATTGGAGTGCCATTCAAAGCAAACAGTCTCTGTCGAGGACAATCTCTACCGAGAAACCCAACAGCAATGTGACCTGTCGTGATTTCAGGTCGTCACCTGTACAACCAGCGTCTCCTGCTGAGAAATTTCTGGAAGATCTGAAATCAAAATGGACTCGGGCACTGACCAATTTGAGCCGCTTCAATTGTCAAGACGTGGCAAATCCTAAACATGCTTGCCTTGGTCCTCTTGTTATTGACTTTGATTTGCACAAAGGCAAGAGTGCCTCCTTTGGTAACTTGCCGGACCGAACAAGAAGTGATGTTTCTGACACGCCAACCGAAGAAATGATGACCTCTGCCAGCAGCTGTAGCAGCAAGAGCGATGATGAAGTCTATCCTATTTCCTTTCTCGAACAAGATTTTGCCGACCACGCCTACGTCTTGGCTGGTATGCAAAGTAATCTCCAACAAGTTCTTTCTGCCAAGAATTTGATTGACCCTCAAAAGGTCTGACACGATGTCCCCGCCTTTTGTAGTCCAATTTTTCCGAAATATTATTATTATTATATTATAGACAATTCATTTTTACAACTCAAAAGTACGGGTGTTAATGGTTCAAGTAGTAAATCATGATGGTCGTTTCACCTTGAGCACGCCCTTCTTCATGAAACCCACAGAAGGTGCTGGGCCATGAATCCGACTTGTCGAATCTCCAAACGAATTCTTCTGCTGCTTCTTCTTATTCTTCTTGGCGACAGACTTTGGTAGTACCATTCCTGATTCCTTGGCTTCTTGCAGTTTGCGTTCAAGCCTTTCAGCTGCCTTCTTTTTAATCCCCCGGGCAATGGGTAACGGGACGTGTTGTTTTTTCTTTTTGCGACCTGTCAATTGTTCATATTGTTCATCGTCAAAGTTACGCTTTTCCTCTCCGACAAAGCCTGTAGCTCCAAGTGATCGTATTTCGTGTGCCGTATCATTCCAATCTAATAATTGATTGTTGAAACTGTGTTCTCGTGCTGCTGCCGCTGCTGCTGCTGCTGCTCGATTATTTGGTTGGCTGTCGTCGTTCGTTTTGTCGTTCACACGACGGCTCTGATTATTACTACTGTTACTGTAATTCGATCGAGCAGAAATAGGAAAATCGGACCCTGCCTTTATCACTTGAACTTCCCTTCGTTTGCGCTTCTTTTTAGGTGATCCATCTTTCTTAATCTCGTGGTCTTTGCCTCCTCGTTTATTATCCGTTTTGGCCATGTTGATCGAAAAATCGAAACGAATGTTTTTCGTTTTTCGTTTAGTGAAGAAAAAAATAGTATTTTGTTGGAAGGAGATCAAAATTGTAATCAGGTCATGAGCTGATATGTTTTCATTAGGGAAAACGTTTTCAACACATCATGGATTTTTTCGCGGCATCCACTCAATCCGAAGTAAGGTGCGACTGACAATGGCATCTGAACAATCTTCATCGAAAAACACATCCACACACCCTCACCCAGCCGCTAAACATACATCGAAGACAAGCAACAAGCCAAGGAAATCACTGCTGATCTTACATAGAACGTAAAAAATAACAGCGTTCAAAGATCATCACAATACTACTAGCTACTGTACTGTACTGTAAGTAGTAGATAACAATCATCACAAGAGATTAATCCAAATTCTTCCGCACACACACATCCATCCATACAACAACCATAGCACAGTAAAGCATCATGAGTTTCAGAGGTGGTGGTCGAGGTGGAGCACGAGGTGGAGGACGAGGTGGATTTGGACGAGGAGCAGGCGGAGGAGGTCGTGGAGGACGAGGTGGTGGTGGTCGCTCTTTTCGTGATGAGGGTCCCCCCGATGAGATTGTCGGTACGTTTCTTTCTTTTTTTCAGACCTGACGAGACAGTAAACCGTTTCCAGAACAGGTTACCAGCTCTGCACGGTTTTGCTGAAAGTCTCACATTAATTTTCTTTTTATTCCCACTTTTTTCTCGCTCTCTACTAGAGGCTGGTCAAGTCCAACATGATTGCGAGTCAGAACTAGTATGCAAGTGGACCATTCCCGAAAAGGTTCCCTACTTTAACGCTGGAGTTTACTTGCAGAATAAGAAACGAATTGGAAAAGTTGACGAAATCTTGGGAAAGATTGCAGAAGTTATGTTTACCGTCAAAATGGATCCAGGGGTAGTTAGCAAAAGCTTTCAACCGGACGATCTCGTTTATATTGGCACTGACAAGCTGTTGCCACTGTCCAGATTCACAAACCCCAGCGGTGGAGGCGGACGCTCAGCTGGTAGAGGCGGTCGAGGAGGTGGACGTGGAGCAGGTGGTCGGGGTGGTGGTGGCCGAGGTGGTCGCGGTGGTAGGTCGTTTGGTGGCCGTGGCGGTAGATCTCCAGGAAGAGGAGGAGGACGAGGATTTGCTGGCCGTTCTCCAGGACGAGGTAGAGGCCGGGGGCGGTTTTGAGCGCGCTTGCGGCAGAGCCACCTGTAGTCCTGCAGGTAAAACTTGCCAGCTTTTGCTTAATTGTTAAGGTTACGACCTTTGTTTTTATAAGAAAAATGCATTTTTCATCATTTTTTGTTTACACGACAGCATGACCTTGGCTACAACAGTAGGGCCAATAGTCAGTTCAATGAGTTGATCATCACTTTTAATACATAAACAGTTAAATCGTTGCTACGACTATTCAATAGGGGACTAGAGTACAAAGAATTTTCTTCACTAGAGCGGAAGATTCAATAGAAATCGAATGGATTTCCTTGTGGAGCAGCACTTCCTTGTTGAAACTGTTGCGCTTGAGGTTGTTGCTGGGGCTGCACCTGCTGTTGCATTCCCGTTTGCATCTGAGGCTGCTGCATTTGGGGTTGTCCTTGCATCTGCTGCTGCTGAGGCTGCATTTGCTGCATTCCCATTTGCATTTGAGGCTGCTGCTGAGGCTGCATTTGCATTCCCATTTGCATGTGGGGCTGCTGCATCTGTACCTGAGGTTGTCCACCATTTTGATTCGTCATGGATGAATTATGCTCTTGCTGGTAGTTGGAGTGTGAACTTGGCGTTCCTTGTCCAGCGGTATTTGTCTGGCTCGACGTCAACGGGGCAGGAAACGACATGCCAGCTCCGCCACCCATCATTCCTGCGTTGCCGTCTTGATATGCCATCGATGGCGCTGTCATTGCAGACGTTGCGGATTGCTGCTGGGAAAGATCGGGCATAGTCAACCCTTGTCCATTTCCTGGTGCACTCGAAGTGGGCGCACCATGAGTCATATTCGACTGATAGTTCATTCCGACAGAGCTTGGACTGGGCATGCCTTGGCTCTGAGTTGTTCCTGCAGTAGCTGGCAACGGCGACATTGTTGCAGCGCTCGGCTTTGGGCTCGCAGAAAGACCTGGCGTCGGCGTCGAGGAGAGGGGTGGTCCCAAGGAATCAAATGCACCCATACCACTGGAACCAGGACCCTTCATATTCTTGACGTAATCCAAAACTTGCTTTAACTGGGCCTCCGGCATACTTTCAAGGACCTTTGCGATTTCTTCTTGAATGGGATGGTGTAAGGAGAGATGCGTGTCGTCAGTTTGCTTTTCCTTTCCGTCGACCATAACGTCATAGAATGGTACCAGGTCGTCATCGAAATGAACTTTACTGATCCTGGCCTTGGTAACGACGCCCGTGTTTAAATAATATACTTCTTGACCCTTGCTGTACTTTGCAACTTGTTTCTGCGAGACATCAGGAGCCGTAGTAGGAGCAGGTGCACTGGCTTGTTGCTGATCATCCCCGCTGACCGGTACTGTGGGTTGTGACATTGAAAGCTTCTGCAGACCAGCCATGGCTGATTGCTGCATCTGTTCCGATGACTTGGTCGGAACTGGTTGCACTTCCGGTTGTTGCTCAAAAGATGACACTTGCTCCAAAGTCGGCAAGGGTGCATCTTCCACGGTACTTAGTCCACCGAAGGGATCACCCGCAGAATCTGGCTGCCGCTGTTGCTGCTGCTGCTGCGGTTCTTGCTGATTCGAATCTCCAAGCCCACCTGGCTGCTGCTGCTGTTGAATTGGCTGCTGTTGTTGGCCGAAATCACCAAAACCACCTGGTTGCTGCTGCGGAGATTGCTGATTAAAGCTACCGAATTGATCCTGTTGAGGAGGAGGCTGCTGGTGCTGGTTAACAATACCAAATTGTTGAGAAGGCTGATGTTGCTGCTGCTGGTTAAAATTGGAAAACTGCTGCTGTTGAGGTTGTTGTTGTTGGGGTTGCTGCAGCTGGGGTTGCTGATGAAAGCTGCCAAATTGATCCTGTTGAGACGACGGCTGCTGTTGCTGCTGGTGGTGATTCTGGTTAAAATTCCCAAATTGCTGTTGAGGAGGTTGTTGTTGCTGCTGTTGCTGCGGTGGTGCTGTCAGCGTAGAGGCGGGAGCTTGATTAAAATTGGCAAAGCCTTGCTGTTGTTGAGGAATAGGGACGGGAGCGGGCGCTTGGTTAAAATTGGCAAAACCTTGCTGTTGCTGAGGCATCTGTTGTTGAGGAATAGGGGCAGGTGCTGGTACCGGGGCTTGGTCAAAATTGGCAAAGCCTCCCTGCTGTTGATTTTGTTGCTGAGGCACTGGAGCTGGTACTGGCACTGGAGCATGATTAAAATTGGCAAACCCTCCCTGCTGTTGCTGATTCTGTTGCTGTGGAGCTGATGCTTGATCGAAAGCAGCAAAACCACCCTGATGCTGTTGAGGCACGGGGGCTGGTACTGGAGCCTGATTAAAATTAGCAAATCCTCCATGCTGCTGGTTCTGGTTCTGTTGTGGAGCAGGAGCAGGCGCCTGATCAAAATTGGCAAAACCGCCCTGCTGTTGCTGAGTCTGCTGTGGAAAGTTGGCTGCTTGAAAGCCTCCTCCTCCTCCTCCTTGACTATTTTGATTGCTACCACCAAAGGCATCCCATCCACCATTACTGGCGGCGGTGGCGGGAGCATTAGCAGCTGGGGCGTCAAATGCGCCCAAGAGATCACCCTGTGGTGCTGTCTGTTTTTTGGGAGGGATCTGAGCCATGGTCGGCTGGGCTGCTGAAGCAGGGGCACCGTTATCTTGGTACCACTTCTTATCGTGATACTTACGTTTGATCCAGGCCCGAAGGAGCTGAAGATCCGAATTATCTTGAGGCTGTCGAAGTCGTTCCGAAGAGGGATTAAAATTGGCCAGGTACACAGCATTGACTTTATCGTTGTCGGAGTTTTCCATTTGTGTGACTTCTTCTGGTGTAAAGGTGGAATGTCCCACACCCTTCACCTTATGACTGTGCTCACGGTGAATACCAGCACACGAGATACAGACAAAACTTCCCACATCCAAATTGACACAACTAGGGAGCTTGGAGTTGCAGTCGCAGCATCGCTTATTGCACGGGATTTTCTGAAGCCTACGAAGGGTCTGATCAGGCGATTCCGCTGCCTTGCGGCGCTGGGGTTGATTCCTAGATCTGCCCGTCGAGGAGCCAGGCTTGGCGAGCATGGTTATAGGTAATTTAATTTGATATTAATTATAATATTTTGTGGGCAACTCCGCAATTGTGATATTGGTGCAGTGCAGTGCGCAATGTGGCTTGTTGGCACAGACGGAGAGACACAACTACCTGGTACAGTACCAGGTATTAGGGAGTAGCTACTCTAGCTGCTACTACTACTAGCTAGTAGCAGAGAGAGCTCGTGTAAAAGATACATTCAAGAGGTGGACGAAAATGGCTTGCGTTTGCCGTTGAATGGTACAAATCTAGTGTGCGTTCATTCTTACTATGCAGGCCTACTACTAGGAATCAAAGGAACAAGTATTTTTTTTTTTACGTTGTCTCTAGACTCTAGTCTACTCTAAAATAATAAGTATTGATGTCTTTGTGGCAAAAAAAGCATGCATTTATTTTTACTTTTGAATCGATACTAATTGTCCTTCTTTTTGTTGCTCTTGGATTTTGTAGATTTGGAACTACTACTACCAGAAGTAAGAATGGCGTTGGCCTTCATTCTACTGTGCACTGCCGTTCCAATGAGCTGGACAAGTCCCAGGATGATTAGCATTGGAAAAAAGATGCAAAGTTTGTCAAAGTAAACCTCTCCATCAGGGCCAAACTGTTCCACCATATAATCATACAGTTCCACCACAGGTTTTGGCAATTTGCCGCCAAATGGAAATGCAAATACTGGCAGTGCCAACGCCCGGGAAGTTGGGACGGGATCCGGGTAAACATACTTTCGTGCAACGTAGACGGTCTTGTTACTGTCTGACTTCATAAGGGCGTGCCAGGTATTGCGATCCATTTTGTGTCTGTCGTTTGTGTTGTGATGAACCACCGCCATGCCCTTGCGGGCTACAATTTTGACAGGATCGCTACTCATGGGATACACTAACGGACCACATTCTTCGCTTAGGAATATAGTAATGGAAGCCGTTGGAATAATTTGTCCATCTTTTGCGTCAAAGTGTGGCTTCCAGTGTGCTCCAGGTTCAAGTTTGTCAATGACAAAGCCACTGTAGTGCGCGGAAGGGAAGCCTGTCACTTGTTCCAGTCGTTCCTCGATGGCTTTCTTGGCAGGAGACTGAAGCATCCCTTGCCACAGCATGACTCTCTGGACTCCTTCGACATCTTCCGCATTGAGCGTCATTTGCAGCACATCATCTTTTGTCACTGGTTCCATCAGCGGGTCGGCAGCCTCAATGAGAGTATCGCACTCTTCGTAGGTAAGCATGTTGTGGATCAGATACAGCGTTGGAGCGGATGGTTCGACGTCCTCAAAAAATGGACGATCCCCTCCTGCATAAAGTCGCACTCGTTCCGGCATTCCATGATTGACAATTTCATCTTTGGTCATTTCATTTGTTACGGTAGCAGATGTCAAGACATTGGCAGAATTCATAGAAATCATAACGACTGGAATATCAATGTCTTCGGCCCCCTCTTCGCCGTCTTCAACTCGGAGACGATATATATCATCGGGACGTTTTTCGTCAATGTTTACAATCAGGAGGGCAGCAGCACCGCTAGCCTTGGCAATTTTGGCCATGTGAAGACCACTCAAATTTCCCCTATTGGTCATGACGACCATGTTTCCATGGACCTCATCGGCATTGTCCAGGGGTTTCACTATCTGTTTGGGATGTTTCTTTTCAGCCTGAGTCTCTTCTTCTCCTTCTCCTCCTTCTTCCTCGGCTTGTTCGGGTTCTTCCAGTAACGTCTCGCCTTCTCGTGCACCATTGAGCGGTGATGCCAGGACTGGCATACATTCGACTTCTAGCAGAGCTGCTTGGGATGTTTGTGGTCCAAAATACGCAACAGACGCATCCAATGCCGAAATAATTGCAGAATGACCCCATTCAATAACAGCGGCTTCATCTTCTGATCGACGAGGATAGATCGAGTATTCCAATTCATCCAAGGGAACATTTTTGCGATCGGATCGGGTTGCACCGTCGACGAGAGTCGTTAGTATCGAAACGAACACCAAAAGGGAAAACAATGTTGGTATCCTCATTGTTATTTTTTTTTTGCCGTTTAGATTATTGATCCAGCGCTTTAAGTGTGTGTGTGTGTGTCTGTGTCTGTGTGTCGTGGATGTGGTTAAAGAGCTTTTACGGTGCTCTTGCTTCTTTTTGCTTATCAGCGTGTAAATCTAATACTGTAGTAGCTACTGAAGTTAAACAATGAACAAGCAGGTACGAGTAGACCTATCTACTAGCTAGACTAGTTTAGGTCTAAGTTGGATTCTCTTGTTTTTGGTTTGTGGTGATGATATCTTGCGATACACGTGGAAGCAGTTATTCATCTTTGACGCTCAACTGCTCATTCAAATTTGCTGTGCCCGGGTTATTTCACGAAATCGTGACCAGAATCAGTCCCAAACATGACACGATGACTCAGTGCTTTGAGGTGAACAAAAAGGAAGAAAGATCCTTCTGCTCAAGATCCCACGCACTAATAGTCTAAGTAGTTGTACCAGTACGAACTTCGTGCTTGCTTCAGTTGCCTCTCTATGTCAGCATGCTGTCATCCACTCAGTCCGCATAAGCCACGTTCTCTTGAACCTCTCAATTAACGAACAGAAATCATAGCGGCTTATAACAGCGGTAAACAAGACTCTGCTTGAGATGAATCATTAAAAATACAAGCTGGCCTTTGAATTATTTGACAACACCGCAGCCCCAGCTTATTCTGAGTTGATTTATTCTGATTCATTCAGGTAAACAAAAACAGACAAATCATCATAGTCATCGAAACAATTCAAGAGCTTTGTATTAATCTAGACCTTCTTAAGGTTTACAATTTTATTCTCCGATTATACTTTGTAAATAATTCTAGTCATATATATATACCAATACACACACAATGAAGTTCGCATCAACGATTATCGCAGGTCTTCTGTTGGCTGACAGGACCTCTGCCTTTGTTCCACAATCTCCCCTCAATAGTCACAGCCGAAGCCGCAATGCTCAACAATCGTCGGCACTTTCCATGGCCATGGATGTTCCTCCACCGGCCGAAACGTCAACAGTTGCACCTGCTCCTGCTGTCGTCCAACAACAGAATTCCTACGGACAACCCACGGAAGTCAGATACTCGGAATTTTTGAAACTCGTGAACTCTGACAAGATCGAAAAGGTTACCTTCAGTGCTGATGGAACTCAGCTTCTCGGAGTTGACGTCGATGGATCTCGCATCCGAATCGAGGCTCTGCCCAACGATCCTGAGCTCCTTACGTCCTTGACCTCTCACAAGGTATGAATGAACAAAATATGAAATCTTTTTTTTTATCATTGACATATATGACGTTATTTTTTTTTTTCAAAACACTCGTTTGCCACGGATCGATCATCTGACATGATTTTCTCTTTCCCCTTTTTTTGCTTCCTCTTCTTCAAAAACAAACAGGTGGATGTGACTGTCTTGCCTCAGCAGGAAGCCAGCGGACTTGGAGAGCTTGCCCAGAGCTTGATCTTTCCTGCTGCGCTTTTCGCTGGTCTTTTCTTCCTCAGCCGACGTGGTGGAGCCGGTGCTCCCGGTGGCATGGGAGGACAAAATCCCATGGGATTTGGAAAATCCAAGGCCGAAATCCAACTGGTTCCCGATACCGGAGTTACCTTTGATGATGTTGCCGGATGCGACGGAGCCAAGTTAGAGCTTTCCGAGGTTGTGGATTTCTTGAAGCAGCCCGAAGCCTACACCAAGAATGGTTGTAAGATCCCCCGTGGAGTTATCTTGGACGGACCTCCCGGTACAGGAAAGACCCTTCTTGCCAAGGCCGTTGCCGGTGAGGCCGGTGTTCCTTTCATCAGTATCTCCGGTTCCGAATTCGTGGAAATGTTCGTCGGTGTTGGAGCGTCACGTGTCCGCGACATTTTTTCACAAGCCAAGAAGAACGCCCCTTGCATCATTTTCATTGATGAGATCGATGCCGTCGGTCGTCAACGTGGTGCCGGATATGCTGGCGGTAATGATGAACGCGAACAGACTGTCAATCAAATTTTGGTAGAGATGGACGGTTTCGATGGAAACCCTGGAGTCATCACTATTGCCGCCACAAATCGTGTCGACATTTTGGATCAGGCCCTTCTCCGTCCTGGACGGTTCGATCGTAAGGTCACCGTCGACCTTCCCGATTTCAAGGGACGCACTCGTATCTTGGGCGTTCACTCTCGCGGAAAGCCCCTCGAACCCGATGTCGATCTTGAGGCCATCTCCCGTCGTACTCCAGGATTCTCTGGAGCTCAGCTGGAGAACTTGATGAACGAGGCTGCCATTGCCGCTGCTCGTGCCGCCAAGTCCACCATTGGATGGGAGCAAATCGATGGAGCTGTTGACCGTGTCATGGTTGGTCTCGAGAAGAAGGGAGGAAACCCTCAATTGAAGCAAAAGCAACTCGTTGCCTACCACGAGGCCGGTCACGCCATTGTTGGAGCCCTTGTTCCTGATTACGATCAAGTGCAGAAAATTACTATCATCCCCCGTTCCAACGGTGCGGGTGGTTTGACTTTCTTTGCTCCCCAGGAATCACGATTGGAATCTGGTATGTACAGTAAGCAATATCTCGAATCGCAACTCGCTGTCGCTCTTGGAGGACGTCTTGCCGAGGAAATTATCTACGGAGAGGACTTTGTCACAACTGGTGCGTCCAACGATATCCAACAGGTTGCCAACATTGCCAAGCGCATGGTCAAGGAATGGGGTATGAGTGACAAGGTTGGACGTGTTGCCGTTTCCGAGCCCTCTGGTGGAGGTCCTTTTATGGGACGAATGATGATGCGTCGTCCAACCCAATGGGGAAATAAACTCATGGGAACCGTCGAAGAAGAAGTTGAGCGTCTTGTAAACAATAGTTACATCATTGCGAAGAAGGTTTTGACTGAAAACAGAGATCTTTTGGAGCACTTGACGAAGGTCCTGATGGAGCAAGAAGTTGTTTCTGCGGAGGAATTCCAAATGATGTTGGTTGAATTCAAGGCCAAGACAATCGACTATGCTATCATCGGAGAAGACAAGAACCGCGAGGCCCTTCCATTCCAAAACATTCCTTCTACTGTGTAAAACCGCGGAAAGCAATTGCGACCCTGAGATCTTATTTGATAGATACCTCCGACATTAAAAAAATATATTATTAAATATACTACATGGAGTGCATGTCGATGCTAACTTAAATCATTATATAACACTACGTGTCGTATAATACTTGAGCTGAGCAATCCATTAAATTTAATGATGTTGTCCACTACTCATGTTTGTGGTGGTCCGCGGCTTGAGAATTCTTTTTGAGTTTCGTCCTCCCGAGGTGACTAACAAGTAGTAGTAGCAAGTAAGATTTCAGAAAATAAGTGATAGAAAAATTCCCTGCTTAAAACAGTGTTAAAAATACGCTATAACCTTGTGTATTTTGCCCTCGCTTAGCATGCATGCAGGTTGGCTAATTCGCAAAACGATCTGCGCAATTGTCTCGGCAATATTTTGGCAATTCCACCGTGCTATCATCATAAATTTCTTCTCCCGAAATATCTATCAACGCTACGTCGCCATTAGGGCAAATAAGATCAAGACGATCATAAGAAACCGACGTGGCGCGTAGTTTCACCAGGTCGGCTTTCGCAGAGTCGCAATCGTCGCAGTTCCACCATTTCTCCTTAGCGCCAAACGGAAACGGTATGCATGAGAAGTAACGACAACCAGGACAGGGACTGGTTGCTCCATCGCTTCCTACCAATAAGATGGTGGTAATCATAATGAGCAGGACACTAAAGATCAGGCCGCAGAACCGAACGAAATTGTTGCGGATCTTTGCGCAGTTTCCCGTGGGCACTCCAAAGAATGTAACCGCCAATCTTTCTATTGTGGAAATACCACAGCATATGCCATATAAAAGCCCACCTAAATGGGTAAAGTTATCGACATAAGGGGTCAATCCAATAAGACAATTGGCAGCAATGTCGACAAACAACCAGGCAAAGGCGAACCAATGCTGACGCAGCGATGCGTCACCTTCGTTCTCGCCACGGATAAAGAGAAGATTCCAATTTAGTGCAATGTCGGCGATACAACCACCAATAAGTCCAAAGATACCACCAGAAGCTCCCACTGAAATATACTGCGGCAAGAAGATGGCAGATAGAATATTACCACCAATTCCGGGAATGAAGAAGAGAATAGCTGCACTTGTGAAGCCGTGACTTTGTTCTACGGCAGCTCCAAGAAACCACAAGGCTAGCATGTTGAAAATATAATGAATGACACCAGCATGCAAAACTAGAGGAGAAACCAGTCGAAACCACTGCCCTTCATTCACGATCAAATCCGTTACTCGTGCGCCAGCATCAATCAAGACTTTGGCACTGGGACCGATCAAGGGATTCTCGCTCAATGGTTCAAATTTCCATCCGTTCATGGCGAATAACACAAACATCATAATGGTGCACACAACCATGGCAATGTATGTAAAAAATGGTCGGTTCATGCCCTTGTCGCGGGCCTTTTCGTAGTCCGACCAACTGAGATACGGTTCTTGGTTCACTCGTCTCCATGCCGCGTCCTCGGACCACTCCAAATCGATCCGAATATCCGCCAAGTGCGAATAGAGTCCAAAGATTCCCCAGGGTTTCTGATTGCCCTGCTTTTCGCGTCGCAACCGTCGAGCCAGACGAAAATCACGGACCCGACGTTCCAACGTCGGATGGAGGTTTTTGAGCTTTTCGGGGTCACTGTTGCCCAACGTTGACACTAATTCCGCGTAGGAATAGGTTCGTACTGCAACGGGTTGACCATGATGATTGTGTTCATCCATGTCATCGACAAGGATATCAGTTACCATTTCGTCCAATCCCCGAGAAGAAGAAGAAGAAGAAGAAGAAGAAGAAGAAGAAGAAGAACTTTGGCCGCGACGGACTCGTAGTGGACTGGCCTCTTGGCGTTGCTGGCTTGTTAGAGCATGATCAGCAGAAGCATTGGATTCATCCTCCAAATCATAATCGTTGATATTAAAACTGTCTACGGCTGTCACCGTCAACTCAGTACCTTTCCGTTCTTCCAGAGCGCGTCCTTTCGTATCTTCTAAATACAGAGAGCTGACACTGCCACTGTCGTCCGAGTAGTTTGTGACATGCGATCTTCGTTCGGGTGCATCCGGGCGTCGGCTTGACTTGCCGGATCGGTTTTTACTGGACGTTTTCCCCATGATGCTTCTGTCCTGCTTTTTCAGATTGAACCTTCCCTCGATATTAAATGCATAAATTGGCTTGTAGAATAGTACGAATAGTTGACAATGCTTTTAAAGCTTTGAGGTGAAGATAAGAGAAGTGTGTGCTGTGTATGTGACAGGTGACAGGACTAATAAAGCTACACACTGCGAAAAATGGTTTCCAACGGCAAAGCAAAGCTCTGTTCGGAGTCTTGTAAAAAGTGGGTCAAAGGTTATTTACGGGTTAACGCGGAGCGCGTCCGGGTGGACAAGAAAACAAACTCAAAGAAGTAGTTTTAAAAACTACTCTAGTAGTGTTCTACTAGAAGCAGTCAAGTACTCGTGACAACAAGTACGAGCACTATTACAACTCGTACTCTAGCTAGTAGTAGTAGTAGTACTAGTAGTAGGTCTACTGCTACTCGTTCTCGTTGTCACGTACAGTAAAACGTTGTAAAGAATAATAATGAAGAAGACAAACTACAGTGATATTCCGAGTAGACTGCTGCATACTAGTAGTACATTGGGAACAGTGTTTATTTATTTGTTTTACTACCAGTAGTAAAGAGCGAGAGACATCAGTGAGTCTACCAGTCAGTATATACGCCTCACCCAAGCTGACAATAGAAGTGTCGAAAAATGTTGGAAAAATGCACAAGCATTACAATACTGCACCATTCACTTCTGTTCTCGTGCTGGCAGCAGCAGTGCAGTCTTAATGTCCAAAGCACGGATCCAAGAGAAATCCGCTTCAAAGCAATGATGGACCGTTATAAATAGAAACAGGAAAATATATGTTGGCTATTCAAGCAAGACGGAGCAACGTGTTTCCTCTGTCTGCTAGTAGTAGTATGTAGTACAGTAGTAGCTACCACAGTAGAACGTAGAACAGCAGTACTAGGTACTAGCTGCTAACAAGTGTGTGGTTTTGGTGGACGTCGTCAAAGATCTGACAAGTTGGACAGAGTCTGGGGCATAGGAGAAAAAGTCGCTGGCTTCCGACCCATCATCAGAGCAGTCCAAGTCGATCACTGGAAGAAAGGGGAAACTGCTGTAGTTGAGTGGTATCTGGCTGTCGATGCGGGGTTTAAGCTGAATCTTTTCGGACCCAACGGACTCCTCAAAGTGTGGAACATATATATGCCGTCCATGAAAAAGATGGTTAAATCGTCCAGCTACAAGTGGACGAACATGATGACTTCTCTTTCGTGGGGCAGGTGGAGCAACGAGTGAGATGAAGGAACGACGGGAGCTCTTGGGCGTGTTGAAACACGACGATTGCCGTCTTGAGCGCTGGCATTGTTGGGGAGAAGATAATTTTGTCATCGTGCGTTTATATTTGCGATAGTTAAAATTATAAATAAGAGATGAAGATACGAAGGAAAAAATTGTGAAAGAGACGGAGTTGTTCCTGGTTTTTTGAAAATTGGTGGGAGATGGTTCTGTGAGTTCTGGTAACAGAAGAAAGTTGAAGAAAGTCATGTGCTAGTTAAAACTAAAATTGTTGCGAAGTCGTGACCAAGTTGAAAAGTGATGCAAATACCCAGTGTATGTCATGTCGGCTCGCGACCCAAGATTGAAAACTCTTGGTTGACTAAGGTTCTTGCGAAAGCACTGCCACTCGTGTTACTGATCGTTGACTAGCCGAAGTATATTCTTAGCTAAGAACGACCTAGTCCGAGTACTGTTGAAAGATAGTAGCTGTCGATAGCTGCTTGCTTTTTTTTAATACGATGCAGGTCGCTAGGTAGTGGTAGCTAAAGCTCATCGTTTACTCCGTCATCGCTACCTAAACTATTTTTGTCCTCTAGCGGAGGCTGCTCGCCCCTCTGATCGTCCTTGCTAATCTGTTCTCCTTCAGGTTCCGCTGCTGTGGGTTCTAGTGTGAAGCTACTATCAGAATCTACCCCCTTGACACATTCATAGGTATGGATAAGGCGCTTTCGGGTTGCCGAAAAACCCATGTTTGGCAAAACGTCAGCTTGAAGCATGAAAAAGTTGAACTTTTGTAATTTTCGCCCGGGATATTTCTCGGCTTCGTTTTCGTAATCCCATTGTCGACAAAGGTAGGACCAGAGAGCTTCGCCGTCTTCTCCTTTCAAATCCGCCAAATAGGGAAAGGACCTCCACCTTCCGGGCCTGGCGGTAGATGTGCAAGGTGCACCAGCTCCAGGTAAGCGCCAATCCACTTCTTCTTTGCGTCCCCACACATCTACGATGGACCCGTCGGCCAATAGTCCAGGTGCGATTTCCCACGTGACATACCTTGCAAACAAAGATAGAAACGGGTTAGTAATTGATCATGCGTATACCATAAACTACGGCAGCTAGAATGACTCACTCTTCTGCTCCCACAAAGACATTCCAGCGGCAGTGAAAGATTGTACTGTAGAAGATTGCTTGGTCACAGGATTCACTGTTGGCCTCAAACCAGAGATTGCCTCCAATCATGCACAAGATTAGAATTGTTGAGAGGATGGATCCAAATGACATTCCTTGAGATGAAGATACTGTGGACGTTGTTGATTCAATCGCATTCCAGCCAACTGGGAGAAAAGCACACCACACTGAACACGCAACTAAGCTCAAGAGAGCAGCATTGTTCATACACAGAGCAATGCCCACGTGCAGCTGGACGATCATTCCCACGGCAAACTTCACGAGCCCGGCCATTCCAAAATAGCTTCCAACGAGCGCCACGGGAGCTGCCAAAAGTTCCACCCAAACGACGGCGGGTGTCATGACTCTTAATCCCTTAGGTCCCAACGCTGCGTACATGTATCGGGCAAATGTAGTGTGCCGAGTATAAGTGTCAAGTGCTGGTAGAGGTTTTGCATTGTACGTCCAACCCTGCAAGGGGTCCATATATTTTCCTCCCCCTGCGTCCAAGTAGAGCCAGAACACCAAACACTTTAAGGCTACCGTGCCCGTGGAAAGGACAATTTCTCTGCGTGGCCCCTCCATTCCTTTAGATTTTCGTATCACAGCATCGACGCTCCAAATGCCTCCGGTTGGTAAGAACATGGCGTAAAACAATAGATAATGAAAGTACCGATCCAAAATAAAATTCAACCATGTATTTCGGAGCGTCAAGCTCAGGTACAAATACCAAGATACGACCGTCATGACCTTTGTCTTGTATCCAACTGTAAAGAAAACGGCGGCCAAGACTTGTATGACCAAAACGAATTGAATTTGCCACATTTCGTGCAAGTGGACATGAAGAGAGACGGATTTGTAGAGCCAGTCAATCTTGGGCAACAGCAGTCGAAGAGGAAGCGTTCTTTTTGTATAGAGACGACAGACGAGTACTAAATTTAGAGTTGCAATTGAGTGATCGAGTAAAATCTTTTAGCACACCACACCGATAGACTCACCCTTCATCTGAATAGAACGGATGCAGATATTGAAAGCGTGTCACCAACTCGAACACGAGCAACACACCCAAAGAAATTCGGAAGAGAGCAAGTCCTTCTTGAGTACACCCAAAGGCAGCTCGAAGACCTCCCACAGAATGAGCTGAGGACTTTGTTTTATTGTTTGTCATGCTTGCTTGTCATTTCGTGGAATATGTGGATATGTTATCTTATTTGGTGTTGATAAAAACAATAATTCCCCTGGATTGATTGATCGATCATCGATCTGGGATCTTCCGCGTTGATTTTTCGGTTCTCGTCATGACGACCAATTCGTGATTGATAAATACATACAGTATGGCCACTTCGACCACTCAACGTAGGGTACGGGCGATAGCCAATTATTTTAGTAGTGGAAGTGTCTGTGATAATGAATACTGTATGAAAGTCTAGAGTGTTTACATATTACTCAAGACCGCTTCGCAGGAATGCATATTTTCTTGTCGTTGCAATTGATCAGCTAGCTAGTAGACTTTCTGTACGCTCAGCATCGTGCACTCAAATCTGAGAGAGTTGCAGATTGTCTCAAGGACGAGCGCATCCATTGTCCAAAATGTTGTTGCCTCGCGCTCCCTGCAGAGCCAAACGTAGCCATGAACGGCATGCATTGGCTTTCTACTTTTCAATAGCTGGCAACTCGCAGCCCATGACATCTTCGAGACTCCAGCAATCGGGCTCTCCACCTTGAATCTCGTGAGCCAACAAGCGAGCGCCTTGCTCTGGGTAGAACCGGTGCTGTGGACTGTAGTGACGAAGATTGCTAATACTGCTCATGTACAAATCGCAGTATCGCCGCAAGGAATGAGCAAACAATGATGGCTGGTGACGCGCTCGAAAGATGCTTCCAAAGGAATTTCCCAGCAATTTCGTCTCTCGATCTCGCCACTTGGACACCAACTTTTCAAGCGTGTCGAGTAGCTTGGCATCCTCCTCCGTTCGCTGAGACGGTCCCATTTCTAGTTGCACCAATCGCAGAGCGTTGAGAAGAAGATCAATACTTCGCTGTGTTTGAATAAACTGCGCTTTTGATTCCCTTTGCATTTCGTATCGTACTTCGGGAGTTACAGCCGCTGTTGTCCACCCAAATTCTCGTTTGGCGTCAACCAAATCTGCAAAGAGCGAATCACCAATGTACAGGACCCGTGATGTCGATAGGCTTGTGGCGCCATCGAATTCTGGCGATAGCTTGCCATCTACACCTTTATCTTTGTTCTTTGGATCAACCAGGTTCATGCGCATCAGTTCTTTCATGCATCCCTCTGTATAAACTTCACCAGTTTCAAATTTGTCAACCTTTTTGAATTTGATGCGGCCGGTATTGTGGCTGACCTCACGAAACGGTCTGGCGTCATCGGTATAAAATCTGGGCTTTCCAGCACTCGTAATGACTATTCAGAGCAAATACAAAACGGGTAAGTCTACGAAGTCGTTCCATTCAGAGCAATCATTCAAGGAAAAACAACTGATCTTAATCGTACCTGCATTCCAATCATCTCGCCAATTGGGTCCCATAAAGTAAGTCATACCGGCATCCACGTACCAAAATGGAGAGTTACTAACAAAAATGAGACTCTTGCCAGCATCTTTCAGATTTTTTAGAACTTGTTTCAAATGAGGAGCCGGCAGAAAGTATTGCTCGGGATTCTCCGCAACAATTTTGTGAAAATCTCCGGAAATATGAGTCTTTCCAATGGAAGTCAGAACATCCGAAGCCACATTCATGGGACAGAATGGAATGTCACGGTCCTTGAAAAATTGAATTGTGTCGGCAATCAAGCAACATTCTGCCATACTGAACAAATCATTCAAAGGTTTGAGTCGTTTCTTACGTTCTGACGGTCGCAAAGCGCGCTTTCCTCGATACTCTTCGTATATTCTTTTCGTAGGAACTTTTTCTCTGCCTTCCCAAGCAACCGATACTTTGTGCGTATAGGATAAATGGCAGATCCAACCAGTTTCTTTATCCACCGCTAGACCTCGAATGCTAAAACAGGGGTCAAATTTCAAGCCTGCCGTGGTCATTTCGAGCGGATATTGAAAGGTTGAGACCAGACGACTGAGGGCCATTTCGTAAATTAATTCTAACAGTTCCTCGGTGTAGGTCACAAGCGTATAATCGTAGTCAAATCCCACCACATCCACTTTGGACAGGTCGACGTAACAGTTGGCGTAAATTTGCTCGTCGGCACTTACGGCGTCGTCTTCTTCGGGCACATCTTTGTAATTTTCTGTTTCGGCTGTATGGTCTTGCAGAGCTCTCAAAACGTCTCCTGTTTGAGTCAGAATTTCATTCACGCCTTCGTGAGAATGTGTTGGAAGTTGGAACATTTTATCCTCAGCGAGTGGAACGCTGCTGGCTTTGATACTCTGTAAATCTTCAAATATCTGGTTCGATGCAGAGGATGTCGATTCATCCGTTGACTGTCTTGCTGCAACATGAAGTGTTTGTTGTTGTTGGTTACGAGGTGAAGATGACAATGCCGGTGGAGCGAACGCTTCGCTGCACCGTATCGGCAATGATACGACTGACAGTCCCAGAGCGACTACTACTACTACTGATCTCATTATTCTTTTATTTTGAATAAGAGGCAGAAGAAAAAATGTTCTGCAGGATGATTATAAAAGCAGACCGTATGCCAAATCTTTGAAGCTGGCAAATGTTGTTGGTTCTTATTTTTGGTGCGGCAGCAGATATTTAGTTTGTGAAACACTTTTTCTAGTAGTCTACTGTTTTGGTAGATTCTTCGGTAAGAGAAAAAAATGAATCTAGCAGTGGCTTGTGCAGCAAACAAAGCATAAATAATGAGAGGCGTTTTCGTTTGATGGCATGAAGCGAAAGTAGCAGCAGGTGTTGGAATCTGACCGAATCAGAATTCAGCACTCGAGTACTGTGTGTTCAACATAAGGATGGAGTTATAACGGCATGAAAAGTACTCCATTTCCTGCGCCTACTAGTCGACCCTACTAGTAGTAGTAGTAGACCCTAGTAGTAGAGCGTAGCACGAGTAATGGAAAAGTCGCGCTAAAATAGACAACAATAAATATATACTTCTGGACCACTGTAAAGAAAATTTATCCTTCTCCCCACAAAAATATTATTACTAATAGCAACGGTGTCTGCTGTCCACGAGTGAAGAAATCGAAAATCCATAGCTTATCGCAACTGTAGAAAATAATGAAGGCAAAGTGAACTTTTTGATTGAGGACCAGGAATTGGTCTGATCTTCATGATAATGCCATGGGGAGGAAAAATGATAAAGATCATCAACCACTGTCTCGTCCGGAAGCCCAACATTATCATTACCTGAGCTTTACAAGAAACGTTAGGGTATGAAGAGAAATGTGTGGGTGGAGGAGTCGATAAGACGGAAGATGGGGCAACCCAAAGTGATTTGCAGAAATGGACGACAGTCGGTGAATTTTTTTTGCTGCTATCAAACTCTCTTCTCTATTCTTTTCCTGCTAATACTAGAGTTTTCCCGTCAGTGTCATCGGAACAAGCACAATGAGATAAAAAAATAATTACTGTACTAGCTAGCCGCAAGAAACCAATTCAGTCGTGCATACTGACATTCAATCATCGCTTCGTCTACGAAGGCAGGGTCATACTGTAGACTGTAGACTGCTTGAGCTCACTTCTTCGAAGACGACACGACACCAGAGGACACACAAGTTAACAATAATTGTTAATTGTTGACATAATTTTAAGTTATAAACATAGAGCAACAATTGGAATAGAAATCTACAAATGGGATCCTGCCTCAGTAGTTCCGACGCAGCCGCAACGGCACTGCCTATCAAAACCGCTAGTGAAACAGCGTCGACCGAAAGCAATTCTACACTTGCTGACTACCAGCTGAAAAAGCGTCGACCAGGGTGTTCAGGTATGTGCCCAAAGTTTCAGTATCTCTTGAGTCCGTTCTGGTACAAAATAATGGACGTTTCGGTCTGAAACGTTCCCCATTGAATTATTCCCTAGTCGCGGGCCGGGCGTTCTAGTAGGGTGATTATATTTACCATTTTCTGTTCAGTATAATTGTATTATCGAGCGCCACTCAATCCAACAATGTTTGTCGTTATCTTTTACTGTCCACAGGTATGTTCTGGAGAGAGGACCCCACTGGAAAAATTCAATTAACAGGTGGTGAAAACTGGCCTCAAGATGATGCGATCATTAAAGGGCGCGTTATTGTTGACAGCGGTGGGGACAAATGGATTCACGCAGTCAAAATAAAGCAGAACGGAGTAGGTCCGTGGTTGCCAGTGCCCCATGGTGCCTTTATCCCATTTGAGTACGATGACCACTACTATCTCGAAGCCGTATGAAGTTACCTATGAATCTTCACTGACTGCAGGAAGAAATTCACACAAGAAAGAAATACACTGTGCATCTCTTAGTCCATTTAGTTTTTTCTGCAGTTGGGCAAACTGGTTATCACGTACAGTACGATCCATCGCCTACATCTAATTCTTGTTACGACATCTTGACACAAACACTGTACAGTACTCGAGTAGGTGCTATACAGAAAAGATATCATGTAGCTTTTTTAAGCCTTAAAAGTAGAAAGATCCTTCTTTTTCTTCTTTTTGAGTGTTGTTTTGCCAGCCAGCTTGGCTGCGACGGGGGGTGCCGATGACTCTTCAGTTGTTGTTTTGGATTTTTCTGGAGCTGGATCCGGTGCAGTGGGTGCGGGAGGAGCAGGAGCTGCTTCCGGAGCTGGTTCGACCTTTTTGACTGGAGACGGAGCCTTGGGTAGAGGTTTCTTGGAGGCCCAGGTTGCGCCACCTCCCACAGGTGTCTTTTTGGGAACTTTGAACACTGGCTGTTGCGATTTTTCTTGTTCCTTGATAATATTGTCTGCAGCAGCAAGATCGGGAAACATTTGTTCGTCTTGCGTATCCACTTTTGTGGACATGGCGCCACCTGCTGCTCCCATTCTGATTTTTGGTAGGCCTCCTGCTCGCATGTGAGGAGGGACCCACTTTCCGCCGGCACCACCAGCCGCCGCGGCTGCAAACCTGGAAGATGTGGGAGCAGCATGCTTTTCTGCTTTTTTCTCTTTCTCTTCCTGAAGTCGTGCAGCTTCCCGTTTCATTCCTTCTTTTGCTGCTGCCAACTTGGCTTTGTTTTCCTCGATGCGAAGTTTCTCGGCAATGTCATCATGTTCGTTTCGCTTTGGATCGATTGGCTTAAAATCCATCAATTCCGAGGTTGTTCCTGAACTGGTCGTAGCTGTCTTTCGTGTAAGAGTAGCTGCCAATGCTGCGTCGTCCCATTGTTCTGACTCTTTTTCATTCACCGTAGCCGCGGCTTGATTGGTAGAGGATATCGACAAACCCGCCATGGCGTGCTCTTGGTTTGTCGAAAGTGCAGGAGCATCACTGCAATCCAAATAAAGGTTGGAAGGAAAATGAGCCGGTTTGCGACGAAAGTATAACAGCGAGATGCATCTATGTGACGAGCGCAAAACATCACACTGACTTACACATGCACATTTTGGGAAACTGACGATGCATCAATGTTATTCGCATTAAACTTGAACGCCTTCTTCTTTCCTTTTTTCTTATTGGCGAAGAATGCTGCTGCGTCCGCCATGGCAAATTATTATTATTATATCTTTTTAGATTTGATGACTCGCTGGGTCCCTGTGCCTTGCAAATAGCTTAATTGGCAGCTATGGTATCAGTGGACTTGTGCACTGCACTATTAGTAGTTTACTGTCTTCCTTCAATAATAAACAGATCATCCACATTATTTTTTCGGATGTCGAGCGAGAGGTTTGGAACGACCTGCAAAACTGATAACCTGTTATCAAAAAAACTTAAAAATGATCCAGTCCCTTTCTTGCACTCGTGACCGAACGCGTACGTTTTGGATACCCATCGACATACCTCATCTTTTTCATCGGCTTCTGATGAGATGCCATGCTGATTCACCCACCCACCGACCGATATTTAATTCAATTCATCAGATGAGCTTCTGAGCTTTTGCAGTTGTTTCATAAAATCAGTAACATAGCTTGTTTGATCTCTGAATTTTTTTGTCTATTCTCAACAATCATCATCATCATGAAATCCTTCTTTGCTCTCCTTTTGGTCGCCTTGGCTGGATCGGCTTTCGGCTTCACCACTCAATCGAGCTTTTTGCCCAAGAATGTGGCTTCCAGTGGTCGCAGTGAGTCATCTCTTTTCATGGCCATGGAACGAACTTACATTATGGTATGTGTCTGAACCATTATATATACATGATGTGTGCAGATGCAATAGTGTACACATTTTTTGGAGACGGAATGATGATCTGACAGTAATTGTTTTTTATTTTCTTACCAACAAAAACAACAATAAAATCAGATCAAGCCTGATGGTGTGCAACGAGGAATTGTGGGAAATATTATTTCCCGTTTTGAAACCAAGGGATACAAACTTGTCGCCATGAAGACCAAGCAAGCTACCAAAGAACTTTTGGAAGAACATTATGGTGATTTGGTTGAAAAACCATTCTTCCCGAAGCTTCGTGAGTACATGTTGAGTGGACCTGTTGTTTCCATGTGCTGGGAAGGAAAGGAAGCCGGTACGTTATTTTTGTGGTGAAAAAAAATATGAGTGAAATTGGTTCGGATTTATTTTTCTTCTTGCTTTTCAAGGTTTCTCACGTTTGCCGTTGCTACCAACATGATGAATCGCTTGAACCGTATCGATCCGACAAACACATGTCCTATACACAATCCAATAATTACGCGCAATAACCCTTTTTAAAGTCTCTACTGGTCGAAAGATGCTTGGAGCAACCAATCCACTTGAATCTGCCCCTGGAACCATCCGAGGTGACTTTTGTATTGAAGTTGGGCGCAATATTTGCCACGGAAGTGATTCGGTTGAGAATGCCAACAAAGAACTTGCACTATGGTTTGAAGAAGATGAACTCTTGGACTGGGAGTCTCACTCCAATGATTGGATCTACGAGTAAATCAATTTTCTTTTTATCCTTTTTTTCAGCCTCGGCTCTGATTTAAAGTAAGCTAGGATACAATTGTAAGAAAATTGAGTAACAGTAATTTTCTGCAACGTGTCAAGCCTGCGTTTTCAATGAATAATACTAATTTTAGTGGGCTCAACCGATGGACGAAGTATCGTATGCACATTGCGAGTAGACTGCTGTTTTCTTGTGTAGAAACAAGGAATTCTTTGTGCAACGAAGAGTCCAAAGAATCGTTTTTGGCTTTAATCAGAGTCTTAGTTCAGTTTACATCTACTACTACGTACAATAGTAACGTACTTCGAGTATTACTACTAGAGTAAGGCTGACGGTTAACGTTGGATTACAGTTAACGTTCTTCTATTTGGGAAATTTCAACGTACTGTTAACTAGCTAAACTTCTTTATTTTCTTACTCAACCAATTTATGTTGT
>Ga0100391_1001521_pt1 | contig 25647 bp, 24 predicted proteins | sample CryGeymeta201515_FD_81541 | JGI IMG/M metagenome (GOLD analysis project Ga0100391, IMG submission 81541) | Groundwater microbial communities from Crystal Geyser aquifers in Utah, USA - Crystal Geyser metaG 2015-15 | ecosystem: Environmental > Aquatic > Deep subsurface > Groundwater | place: USA... | reverse complement strand
GGTACTTTGTGCTTGACCTGCGAAGATCTGCGCCTCTGAGATTACAACTCAGATTACTTTAGTTCTAATCTCATAATATATATATTTGAACACTCTAAAACCCCTGGTTTTTAGCGTAGTGCAACTAGTTAAAAGCAGGCTTAAAATTGCCTTGCGATTTTAGTGCACATCGCTCCTCAGGACGAGGCTGCGAATATGAATATCATGATGTGCACCAGTGTCTTGTGCAATAAATTTGCAGGGCTCCACTAGTTAAAAGCAAGCTTAAAAGAGCCCTGTGATTTTAGTGCATAGTAGGACGAGGATTCAATACGGCGAACGTGAATTATAATAATATTATTATGATCCTGTGCACTAAATTCACACGGGATGCACTAGTTAAAAGCAGCCTAAAAGCTCCCTTGTGATTTTAGTGCACAGGACTTGGCAGTTTTGCCTCGTTGGGATGTGCTCCCTGTAGAACTTAGTAGTGATTCTACGTGGTCTCCTTTATGGTCCTTTGAAAGACCATATATTATCGTAGTAGTTGTATCTATTTTCTAGTACTACCGTACCAAGAAACATTGATAATAATATTAAACCTACCTCGTGCTGTAGCCTGCAGTGCCTTTTTTATTTATTTATTATTAGAGGGCCCTATTATTTTATCTCTTTCTTTATAGCTAGTACACTTGTTATGCAGCCAAGTTGAGTGCTCTACTACTGACTACTTTGTTGCCGGCCCCATTGCCCCTCGGCTTCCAAGCTTTCGTCACGCGCAGAGATCACTTTCTATTTGATACTAACTAAACTAGAACCTGATTATTTGTTTCGAAGGCGCGCTGAGCTTAGACATGCAGAAGACCTTCATGTTGGTTCGCTGCTCCGAAGAAAACAATTAATCAACATATTTTTAGTACACGGGACATTTCTAAATAAGTGAGTAGAGTACCTGGTACCTGGTAGTAGACTACTACGCACTCTATTGTTTTTTCTACGCGTAATAACGATACCCCACCCCATCCATCCTACTACCGCTGGTATTTCAATAATAAGACGCACACATGCGATTATGTGTTTTTCAAATAATTACTGCGTGTAAGAAAATGATGGACTGGCTGGCGTTGCTCGGTCGGGATCTTTTCACCGGTCTTCGTCCATCGACTAAAAGTAAATAACGAGTACTAATAATACAATAACAACAACAAAAAAGTATTCGTTCTGCTAGTCTACTGTCCAAATATTACACCATGACGATCCCACCGCAACTTGAACCTTATGTTACTAAAATCGACGAATTCGTCGCTCAATATCCTCCTGTCAATGGTATGTATGTTTGTTGGCCTTTGAAAATGAGAGAAATGACAAGTCTTCCTGATTGGTGCAATATTAATGCTGGAGTTGAATCGTACGATGGAATAGTCGTCGCCTCGCACTTTGTGTCGTTTTTTATCAGCGGTTTACTCCGTTCAATCCTCTTCTTTCCAAAACATGTTCATTATCTTTGGACGAGAGAACCGCCATTGGCGTTTTTCCAACGTTGTTGCTTTCCTTTTATTTCAGCTGTGCTTGGTCGTGAAAAAACAGTTCCGCGCCCTCCTTCTTTTGACCTTGTCAATTTATTTTTCTGCTCTAATCCACCCTGTATCTTGTTCTTCTTGTCCGTTATTACTACCACAACAATGATGCAATCATCGACAATACACTCCTCCATCTCCTCGTCGTCTACATATGAAATGGTATTCCAATGTTCATCATCAACAAATTGCTACTCTGCTCTATTTTTGTTTTTTCACCCACGATAAAACCGATATCGTCCACAACGGTCTCTTACTCACTATCTTACTTCTGCTGCTGCAGAAAAATTGACGGAATTAGAGTCTAAGACCAAGGTCCCCAAGGCTGCTTTTGTTGTGCTTGGATTTGGTATCATTATGGGTCTCTTGTCACTTTTGGGGGGAATGAAACTCCTCGTTGATTTGGTCGGATTTGTTTACCCCGCCTACATGTCGTTCAAGTCGATGGATGCCAACAACGGGGAAGATACCCAATGGCTTACCTACTGGGTCGTATTTGCTTCCTTTAGCATCATCGAAGGAATGGCTGGATTTTTGACGCGTTTGATTCCATTTTATTACGTTACCAAGGCAGGATTGATTCTATGGTTGTACCATCCTCAGACCATGGGAGCACAGAGTATTTATGCAGGAGTTATTCGACCCTTCATGCTCCCCTACTTGGAAACCAGTGGAAGCACTAAAAAGACGGAGTAAATCTGGTGGTATTTTGTAAAACCAAATGACACGAATAAACTGTCACGTTTGTTTTTCATTTGGGTGACTCGCGCATTTCAAAGATGCGCTCAAGTCGTCATCTACTGTATGCTTCGAAACAAGATGGGATGAAAACCAAAAACAACGGGACTCCTCGTAGTGTAAATTGTCCTATGTAAATTCCACAACTACTAGAATCAACCTTATCTTTTGGGTACTATCATTGCTCTGTACTGTACAATTTTCTTATTTTATAGACGGAGGAAGGACCACACTGTTTTTCAAACAATTGCAAAACGATGATGATGATGGAAAATATGGCTACAATAATAGCATCAACCAATCTGTGATGAGCTGCAGAGGATTTCCCTTGCGCGAATGCAGTGACTCGTCGGAGCGACAGAATTACGACATCCAAAATAGACACACACTCTCTTTCTCTCTCGTTTGTGATTTCGACTTTTGATCGGCAAGACCAAACAAAAGAACTCTCTGTCGCGACCCCAAAATGCCGGGGAAAAATATCGAATTATTCTACAATATTACAATTTTTTTGTTTTAGAAAGTGAAGGATAGTCATATTGTATTATTTTTATTTCTATTACGATTGTTATTACTATTATTTATATTCTTTTCTTCGTTTAATAACCCCTACGCCCCTCACGTCCACCACCACCACCTGCACCACCACCGCGACTTTCTTGCAATACACGAAATTTTTCCGTGTAGCTGTGAACCGATTGTACCGTCTTGGCCACGGCTGCCAGCTGAGCCAACAGTTCGACATCCGCCACCGACTGCTGGCTTGCAGAACCACTGCTATTGCCACCCCTTGCGGTCTGCTGTTGAAGTGGACCCAATTGCAAAATTAATCCCTGAATTTGTCGCATCAAACTAAAATTAGGAGGAATTTCACCCTTGTTCATGCGTTCCAAAAAATCAATCAAAATTTGAATGCGATCGTCCATGGCTTCAAGAGATTGAGATACCGATGCCATGTACGAAGCGTAGGGAGATGGCTGCAACTCCAGGGGTTCTTCTTCGATCACAGACGCAGGATCTTCCACTTTCGCAGCCCCACTACTGCTAATACTACTAGCACTTGTTGCTGTGGTTTTCTTTTTATTCGCCGTCCATGCGGCCTTGAGATCCTGTTGAGGTTTTTCGCGTACGACACGCTCGACGGCAATTCGTTCGGCTTCGGAAGTTTCCAACGACCAATCTTCCACACCTATGAGAACAGCATTGTCCGCACCCTGCAGCTTGTACAAAGTCAAAGGCAACTCTTCGTCTTCTTCTTCCTCCTCCTCCTTTTTTTTAGTGGCAGCATCGTCATTCATGGCATCGCTATTCCGAACTTGCAGTAGCGAAAAGAAAAATGGTTTGTCCTGATTTGTCGTGGCAGCAACACCTTCCTCCTCATCACCGGGAGTACAATAATGCGATTTTAGTTCTTGTGTCAAATGCAAATCTTCCAGAGTCGGTTCTTCGGAATCTGCCACGCGATACCATCCCACGACATCGTGCTTGGGAAAAACAGCGTGGTGCAAGGACACTTGAATTTTGGCCGTTTCGGATCGATCCGTCGGAATGTCATCAGCATCGACAATTTGAATTCTAGCCGCAGCAGTCGCAGCAGCAGCAGTCCCAGCAGCAGACAAAGCTTTGCTGCTGTTGTTCTTGCTGCCATGTTTGGTGGTTTCATCAGAAAGGAAGCAACCAAAAAGCAATCCCACCACGGGAGCACTTTGGGGAAGCGCAGAACCGCCACATTTGATGCGAGTGTACTGATCGGACATGTTGACTATGGCTAACTGTTTGTATTATTTGTTGATTGCGGTGGTGGTGATAATTCAAGAGATTTGTTAATATGCGAAATCAGAAAGTGAGAACGAAATAATGGAAAGACAATAAAACGATACGAAAGGGGCAGTTTAGAAGTGGGACGTTGCAGCGTTCGAAAGGCTACATACTTACTGGATGAACCGACACCTTCTCATCTTTGGGAGGATCTACTTCCATTGTAGATGACATGATGATTAAGATCAATTGAGTAACTGCCTTGGTTTGAGAATAACAATACCAACTTTGGAAGGACGTAAAGAGTGGATAAAAAATAATAGAGTAATTAACAACATGAAGAGAGTTGTGTTGGTCGTCGAAAGATTTTTGGCATTCAGAGAGTTTAGGGATAGAATTATCCATTCGCATCGAACGAAAAAAAAATGGAATAAATTCTGATCGTTCATTTTTTCACAGACTAGGAAATTTGGTTCTATTATTACATGTAAGAGAAAGCAACCTCGGTGCAAAACCAGCTAGAGTAGATAGTAAAAGAGGAATTGAATTGAAGCCTACACAATGAAAGTACCCTTAGAGCTGCCAAGTTAGAGAATTTGACATCTATTGCTGTCCAACCTGTTTCTTTAGCTAGGTCGTGTATTTATGGGAAAAAGTGACACATTGAAACACGTGGTATCAGTGCAAATCTAATAGGACATCGAATCATCGTCGACATCCAGCAGATGCTGCTTCTCTGTGCGTCTTCCTCCTCCCAGACCGCCGATACTAATGAGCCGATGACCTCCTTTGCCAACGTTGCCGGCCCTCTTATTAGCGCCGATTTTGGCGCCCAATGATTTCATGAAGCTCGTACGTTGATCAGCACTTTGGTCGCCAGCGTCTATCGATCCTGATTCGTGGAATGTCTCAGAGAGCTTGCGATCAATTGGGAGGTCCGCGTCTTCCATACTTGGAAAACTTTCGTGAAACGCCGTTCGCTCGACTCTCAACGACGATGATCGATTCAAAGGTAGATATTTAGACCTATCGCCCGATTTGTTCTGTTCCGGGTTGCGCATTTTTCCGGAACTATTACTTCGACTTAGGTCCTTCCTGCGACTACGACTCCCATGACTGACATCGACCATCGGACCCTGATTGTTATGGCTGGCATCCAAGTCATGGCTGCTTTCTTCGTCGATATTATTGACATTAGAATCCAAATCAGCGCCGTTGTCTTCTTCGTCCTTATTTCTTCGAGAGCGGCGAGCAGGCTTCTTTTTGCCTGCTCGTATTCTCTCTCCAGTATAACTTTCCCCACTCCTGTCCAGGTTCTCGGTACTTTCAGCACTCCTATCCATATCCTCGCCACTTGCTTTTCGTCGACGGGTTTTCTCTCTGATGCCACCATGGGCACTTTCCCTACTGTTGTTCATGACATGATCACCAGAAAGGATGCGCCGCGGGCGCCGCTTACTCTTATTCACAGCTGCTCCAATGCTATTTCCGCTCATGTCGATGTCCCCATTCTCGTGGCCCCTTCGCCGTGAGCGACGCTTTCCTTTCGTTTTATCGTCACCATTACTCTCTCTGCTTGCATCTTTCATTTCGCAGGCTAGGGCATCGACGCTTTTCACCCTTCGTGGTCTATGAGCATGACGGTTCTCAGATGCCTGCATTTCGTCTCGATGACTACTTTCTTGACCACGTGAGCTCTTGCCTAAATCATTGTCGCCCTCTTCGTGAGATCGACCAATTTGCCTTCTCTCGGAGCGACGCTTACGGCTAGCCGAGCGATGGGGGGGAATGGTCGTGCTTGCAGTTCGGCGAAAAGCTGCTGTGTTGTCTTCAAAGCCACTTGTGCTACGGGTAATACCAGTGCTTGTGTTGGACCTCCCAAGATCTCGAACGCTCTGAGCTTTCCGAATGGTTGCTCTTTTACGAATGTTGTCCACCACAGCTTTGCTGGCACGCCCTGTTGTTTCCTCCTTTGCACGATCATTTTCAAAACGGTCCATGTCTACTCTTGGCACAGCGTGCCTTTTCTCGTTTGACGCCAACGCTCGGTGGCGGCCCTGACCAATATGAGTAGATCGTTGCTTGAGCGTAAGAGCTGTAGCTTCGGTTACACTATTACTCGTCGCATTCCTCGATTGTGTCGCTTTGCGGTATGCTTCTCGCTTTTTGTTTCGTTGTTCTTTGTTTCCGATGGTCTTGTCTCGAGTAGCTTCGCGCCTTGACTTGACTGTGTCTCGGCGCCGTCGTTGCATGCTCTTGTCCATGTCATCGATTTTCGATAGTTCTTTTTTCGGTACGTTGGCAACTCTTTCGTTGTCATTGACTGTCACTTCCGTTTCTTTAGTATTTGAATCAGAGTCACCTTTTGTGGCAGCAGTAGCAGTTTCTTTGTCATTGGCAACCCCATTGTCCGGATTCTTTGCTCCTTTTTTTTCCTTTGAAGAATACTTCTCACCCAGGTCGAATGCATTTGACTCCAATATCATGTGCTTATTTCTTGAGTCTTTTGTGCGCCGAAAAGATTTCGATTTTACCATTGCTTCGGCCAGCAGGGACGAGGCTTTCGACTTTTTAAAACTTGTTGCCTTGAGAAGCTTGGCAGAAAAAAGCGACCCCCGCTTTTCTGATTTGTCCATCTTGTCATTTACGTTACTTTTGTTTGGCTCTTGTTCGCCCTCAGTTGCACTATTTGGTTCCATGGTTTGGGTCCTTGACTTTGTAATCGACTCCTCCATTCGGAAAATAGAAGTGTCATCTGCATCGCAAGCGGCTACTGCTACAGCGTCGGGATTGGAAAGATTCAACTGCAGCAAGCATTGAGCAACAGGATAATCTGCGGTTCTATCATCCTCGTCGGATGAGCTTTCCGAATGTTCGCTGCTACCAGGAGCCTCGGTATACTCCAAATGCGATGATTCGTCATCTTCTGCTCTTGATTCCGAAACCTTTTCTTGATCGTGCTTATCATGTTGAATGCAAGCATTATCGCTACTAAGGATAATACTACCTTTCCAATTTCCTCCAAGAAAATTGATCTCATCAGTCTGGACATCTTCTGGCAAGCTGCCCTGAGATATTTCACTGCTTTTATCAGCAAGCGTATTCGCTTCTTTATTGCTATTGTCTGCATCGTCCTTGGAAGATGAGCAAGAGTCTTCCTTCTTGTGATTCAACAATTCTTTTGCTATCTGTTTCATCGGAAAGATAGAGCCCTTATCGTCATCGGCTATCATAAGATTTACATGATCTGTTTGAGACGGGTCGAATTGAAAAAAGACCGGGTGCTGATCTAGTGAGAAGAATTGGCCTTCCGTCTCGTTGTCGTCGTCATTATCGTCAAAAAGGTTGCCTGTCATCATTTTCGATAGCAAAGGGAATTGACTAGATGTCTCGGATGCATCTTTGCTTTCAGTAGTTCCCCCGCCTCCTGAACTAGAATCACCCGCAATGCTTGGTAGCGGACAGGGCCGGCTGAGCTTTTCGTCAGCTTGCAATTTTGCCATCAAGGGTAGCCTAGCCGGCGTTGAAACCGTCTTTGTCAAATACCAGCTATCTACTGGTTCATCCATTCCTTCCTTTGTAACGCTGGAAGGCTGCAGTCGTTCCCCAGACGACAGTCGATTGCTATTTGACTGGAATGAAAAAGATGCCAATATGGCATCGTCCTGGTTTCCGGCACTTCTGGCCCTACGAATTCCACCAGGCGGCCTCGGTACCTGCAAATCACCCACGGAATCATGAAGTGTATTCGATTTTCGTTCTTCGCCAGCTTTTAACTTTTTCATCAGAGAGGCTCTCGATGCCGAGGTTTTTATTGGTTTCGACAAGGAACTATCGTTCCTTTCGTTACCCCCAATATCCTCAGCTGCCAGCGATGATCGACATCCTCTGTCTCTATGATTGCTATGTGCAATATTATCAGCCGTGCTGGGCAATATCCGTCTGGAAGAGGAACCTTGGCTACTGTGACTAGTGTCTTTCATCCCAGCCACAATATTAAGAGAATTGTGGCTAGAGTCTTTCATTCCTTTTAAATTTTGAGATGGGCTCAAGTCTTTAATAATAATGAAGTCGTCACTCGTGGATCTTTTATTAGTACCCCCTTTCGCCATACCTGATATCAATGGCTGATGATCGTTGGCGATCTCAAATGGCTCGACTTGTCTGGGACTATAGGAATGCGCATGGTGGGTGGTATGTCTATGCCGTTCCCCGAGAGACTTGGGGGAAATATTATTCGTCGACGTAGCATGTCCTGTACTATTCAACCTATGAGGAGACTTTTTCATCGGTGCTTGTGGACTTCGTCGGTTGATAAATTTCTTTTTCGCGCCGCTGTGGTTGCTGCTTTTAATCTCTGGAGCTGCTGGAACGAAGGGAGGAAGGACATCGTCAGTTACCATCTTCCTAACCGCGGGTAAGGTAATGAAGAGGTGCGCTTGCTAGTATATTCTAACTGTACAGTACCCAGGATGCACCATTATCAATGCATTGAATCTTAATCTTGCCAATTTTTTTTACTTTTGGTTTGTTTGTTGAATGTAATGTTGTTCTGTTGTTACCTGGTATGTATTGCTTGTTTGTAGCTACTTCTGGTTACCAGGGTAGGTTGGTTTTGTGTTAATGGTTTCTTCTACCGGTACTACTGGTAGAAGAGTAGTCTAGGACTTAAGAAAGATAAAAAATTAATGTCCATTGGAATATGTTGTGAAGACTGCACAGCCGACAAACTACTGCACACGCGACCCTACCGGACAGTGCTGTACGGAACAGCTGCATAGATACTCCCCTGATTACTTAAACCTACTACTAGGTAGAAATCTAGATCTATTCCACGATGCTACCTGACAACGATCTGTAAAACATTGTATTGACTGCCAGCTGTACTTATCCTGCCAGTTAAAAGTTGTGAACGGGCATGTGCAAAATATCATCTGGCAATTCCATCAAGGTCGTGGGATCTTCGCCTTCGTACGGCAGCGGCGATAACGAGTAGTCTGATCCCATTCCATCCTGACGAAGCATGAATTCAATGCCTTCTTCTTTCTCTTCGCCTTCCTTCTGATGAACCACGGAGATGATTTGAATATTCCCGTTCAATAATCGCGACTCATGTTTCGGAGAAGCACGGGAGTCAGAAGCACGGGAATCAGATTGACAGTCTTTCATTTCGACATCACTGTGATGAGTACCACCGCCCTCTGCAACAGAAGAATTTGGAGACATGACTGTATTTTGCGTACCGTCGTCCTTGAGGCTCGCACTCCTTCGCTCACTCTTTTGCTCGCTGTTGGATCCATCTTTGACCTCTGCCACAGCCATGTTTGTCACAGTAGTTGTACGTGTTCCCTCGGATGTATCGTACAGCATACCGTCTGGTGTTCTTCCAGACTCCCCCGTCCTAGGTTTACTTGTAGGAGAAGGGGTGACCGCGGTGAGACTTGCGTTGCTGGGTTTGCGTCGACGAGAAGGCGTTACCGGGGGGCTAAATTCTTCTGGAGGCATCGAGGGAGACTTGGCCGAGCGATCTTCTCCGCCAAGTGCAGGAACATCGAGGCCCTCACCATGATGATAGTGCTCATGATGAGACTCATAATGAGACTCAGGATGACCTCGGTAATGGTAACGACCCCGATCAGAATGAGGATGATCACTATGAGGTTGCCAATACTCGGGTCCATGATGACTTCGAGCAAAGTCGGCCCGACTTTCATGGTACTCCCGATAACCTGGGTGTCTTCCTGGTCCATGTTCCGAAGGAGCTGGATAAAAATGGCGAGGGAAGTGACGAGGCGACCACCTCGCCAATGCAGGCGATGGCGGCGGTTTGGAAAGAACTCCCTTCGAAGTCAGCTGGTGACTTCCTGGTGGTAGAGGAGATTGAGGGGTATGCACTGCATTTGGTGGTGAAGTTGGATGTTGTGGGTATCGTGGTGGTCCATGGCTCCAAGAATGGGGATGTGGATGTGGATGTCTGGGTCTTCCACTGTGATGAGGAGGTGCCGGGGTCATATGATACGAGTGACTGCGAGGATAATGCCGTCCTTGGAAGTGCTCAGGGGGCGGGTAGGGGTAGGGACCTCGAGGACCAGATGGATAGTTGATCGGCCAAGCTGCAGGTGGATATCCGGGGTGAGAAGATTGTCTGGGAGATCCAGGGGATAATGGCGTCTGTGGCGTGAGACTAGAAGCCCTCGTTGGTGATTTGACAGAAGGAGTTTCAGTTATCTCCGACATTTGCTTGTTGAGGGTTTTCATCACAGCTTTAGATCCCGATGTAGGACTCGATTTGGTTCGACGATGCCCCTTCTTGGCTGTCTTGGATTTCGGCTTGTTCTTGTCCTTGTCCTTGAGGGATGCTTTGACCCTTCCATTCTTGACGGCGTCCACGTCAAAGAGTCCACTCAGAAAGTCTGGATCGCCCAGGTCTTCGGAGAGCTCTTTGCGAAGCCCGGCAGCTCCATCCCGTAGCGCCTGGCTTGTCTTTTCAATGGCTTTTCTATCACCAATGTCTGACCACAAGCCTGTGGCCGGATTCTTTTCCAAGAAGCGCCCTGGAGGATTCAGCGTACGGACTGCTTCTACAATGGATCGAGAGATAGCCATTTTTTGCCTCTTTGTACTCGTCACATATAATTCCTAAAATGCCCAGAAGAGGAAGCGAACGATAAATGAGGTGGGATTTTTAGAATGCGAAGGATAGCTATATAAAGGAAAACAGTCATCAATTGGATAGCGGATGATATCTCACCTTATTGAGGCCAACTAATGCTCGAAACGATTCGTTCCCCGGAAACCTGTGCGTAATATCAAGTCAAGATGTTAAAACTTTTTAGATGTCAACCAATAGAGTAACATCCTATCCTATGCTGGCTGGACTAGTTATAAGATCAGTCTGTGAGAACTCTTTCCTTCACTGCAACTTACTTGTTTGTCGTAACTCCTCGACCACTCAGAACATCGTGGTTGTGAGGCTGCTCAATATCTACCAAGATGGTATCCTTACTGGCACTAGGAGCCACCGGCATGGGAGTAGGCGAAGGTTGTTGAGACGCCATGGTTGTGGGGAGGAGAAGCATAGATGTTTTCTTTCTAGTAAATTATTGCGAAAGAATGTCTGATTATGTTGGCAGCAAGCATGGCATGGTAATTAGCAATGGTCCGACGCTAATAGATTTTTCGGCTATGACCTGACAATTTTGGGATATGCCGGCGTCATGAAGCTTATATTAATCTTAGAGTGAACGCCAGGCCGTTCTTACTTGACCATGAAGAGTAGAGACTCGACAAAAATCGCGTCTCAACAGACAACTGAACAGATAATTAGCAGCCGTCACATAGTATGGTCAGCCTACCAGTAGAATTAGCCAGTTCATTTATCTGCTCAACCGTTGAAGGAAAATGATGTCAGCCAGTGGCGTATTGCCAGGCGAACCATTATTCGACGGATCTTGAACTGAATGCTTTGTCGGATGTCGGATGTGCCATGATTTTTTAGTAGTTGATGTCCATCGATCTGCTACAATACTCTTCCGAATACGAAGTTTGATTGGTCAACGTGAGTCAAGTGATTAAATCTTTCCTATTCATTAATTGATTGCAGGTGCAGTTTAATGAACAATTAAAGAAAAAATTCTGTGCTGGCGTGTTCTTGTGGCTCCAGTTGCACATAACATCAGCCCCCCACAATGTCAAATGACACTGGTCATGCCGCCATCATTTCCTTTTCGATCTGCCTCTGATATTTTTTGAACGTTTCCTTGTGCTTTTTGCTCTTCATGTGATTGTCCATTTGACCTTGACTTTTAAAGTCTTTTCGACAACATTCACATCGAAAAACATCTAGCTCTACCTCCCCTTCAGACGAAGATACTGCACTCTCGTTGTCTTCATCACTGCTGATATTGTCATTTGATTTGGCTTCATTTTCTGAAAATCCCGTTTGCTCGACTGTATCATATTTGGTGTTATCGGTGGCTACTGCATCATCATCAGCAGATTCATCCGGCAGTTCCGACTCTCCATCAGGAGCCAAATCTTCACCCTCTTCGTTCTCTCGTTCGTCGTCACTTTCCTCCACCACTACTTGCTGTTGTTTCTTTCCCTTCTTTCCCTTTCTGCCCTTCTTTTTTCCGCCCCCGTAATCGTAATCGTCTTCCAGATCCGCCAAGCGTACCCGGCCAGCCAATCGGTCCATTTCTTCCGCTTGAGCCATTTCTTCTTCGGCTTGTTGCTTCCATTTTTCTCGAGCTTGCTGTTTTTCTTGTTTTTGTATCCGTTTGAATTCTGCCTGTTCCTTTTCTTTGTTTGCCTTTTCTTGTTCCTGCTTGGCTTTGTGAGCCTTCATTCTTGGATCTCGTCGTTTGCAAAATCGTACCAAAGCCACAATATCTTCATTACGAGCCTTGCGGGCTTGCTTTCGGGACTTCTTATTTTCTTCCTCCATGGCCCGACGGATCCTTCGGTTATCTGCTTCCTTTAAATCATATTGATCCGCCCAACTAAAGGTTTGTCGCGAGACAAATCCCTCCCAAACAGAATAAAATTGTACAGTCTCTTTGTGAACGGTTTGGGAATTTCCAAAATTTGCGGGCAGATGCTGGTATTGTTGTTCACTGATGTTGTTGCTCTCAGCAGCGTCGGCCTCTTCTTTTGCCAGACTGGCAAAGACGTGACCGTAAATCGCGTAAAAGCTCTGATCGTCGTTGTCGGCGTACCCTGTATAACAATGCGCATGCATAAAGGGAATCACATCGAACAACATGCTCACACCATCCTCTTGCGCCCCCCCGGCACTCGGCGACCACCCCTTCAAAAGTGCATCACGGTGTTCGTCGTACCATTTTCGCTCGCCGACGTCTGACAAACACTCGTAGGCTTCTTGGACCAAACGAAATTGATCGGCGGCTTGCTCGGACTTGCCAAGGTTCTTGTCGGGATGGTATTTAATTGCTAATTTACGATGGGCCTTTTTAATGGTGGCAAAGTCGGCATCTCGATCCACCGATAATATTTCGTAATGGCACTGAAAACTCATTGGTACTTTGCTGCATCAGTTATTATTATTCTGGTTCTTTCGAATAAGAGATGTACTACTAGTAGTCTCTAGTCTCTACTGCTAGTAGTAGTAGTTGCGATACGTAGTAAACTACTGGTAGTGTATGATGTTGTTTTATTTAATCGATCGAGTGGACGAGGTGAAACGTGCTTCAAAACTCACGTTGACCCGAATCACGAGTGGTGAGTCTTGCAGAGTTAGGTTTTGACTTTTTCCTGCTATGATGACTCTTGGATTGTGGGCGTTCGAACATGGACGGTTGCACTAGTATCTACAAGCTTCTGCCTGCCAAAATGTTGAGCTCTCACCAAGTGCAGTAGTTCATAAGTAACCTGTCCACTCTTTCAGACTTCGCCCTTTCAGCCTTGCAACCTAGCTCCCCGAACCACACACGTGTGCGCTCTCGCTTCGGCTCTTTGTGCTCCAGAGAGCTGCACGCAGTGGGAAAGTCACTCACTTGTCTGCAAGCCTTACAGTGCTCTCCTCGCTCAATCAAAGCTAACGGAATGATTATTATTTTTATTCCAGTGACCACTCACACCAACAAGCAACTTGAAACCTTTGCACACAGCGCTACACACACTAACCGGTGTCTTTCATTGGATAGCTGGGTGCACCCAACCGGAGGGCCGCCCTTGTATTAGAACGGAATTTTCCTTTTGAAAATTTTTGGTGCAGCAGGAGTGTCGCTCATAAACCAACCTCAATCAAAGTAGAGTTCGAAGTAGACGCCAAATATTCCATGTGTTGCGGAGTAACATAGTGACACATGTGGGCCTCCTTATTACAAGCTTTATTTGAATTAAAGTCACACTGTCCTGAATAGTTTAGAGGTCCATTTTTACGCTCTGGCATATTTTTACTTCCAAGGTAGGTTCCAAGACGATCGGCCACAAATTCTTTGCTGTCGCGACCCATGGCAATGGAAATATTGTAGTAATTGACCATGTCTAATTGTGATACAGAGAAAAAGTTGGCACAGGTACAAGATCAGGTATGCAAAATCAAAAATTGTAACGGAGCGATGTTTGTTTCAACGAACGACGAAGACGACAGCACTTCAAAACTTGACTGTATTGATGCACTTACACGCCCAGACCCAGTCAGAGTGAAGACAAAACCCAACATCCCAATTAGCATAATTAGTGTATGGCTCGTGCATGACATAGCGATACATGAGGTCAGTTAGGCTCATTCCATCCTGGAAGAGCTTCCGCTCCCCTAAAAGGTCGTTCTGGATACTTGGGCAGAGAATCGAGCTGTAGTATTCCGTTTTTTTGTCAGGGGACCGATACAATGAACCGGCGGTAGTTGTAGTTGTAGCGTTGCGGAGAGCCACTGTTGCGCTGCAGTTGAGGGGTTGTAGCATGGCTTGAAGAGCACCTTTGGAAAATATTGTTCCCCATCCTCCGTATGGGATGCTCCACTGCCAAGGTCTGGGCGGAAATCGGATGATACAACCTGCCACGACAAATGGTTTTAATTCGTAAACCGATAACTGTTCTTGTTGTTCATGTTCTCGCAAGCCCTCAACTACCGAATTCATATTGTAATAGGTATCATCGTCCATAATCATCAAGTAATCTGGTAGGTTCAATTGACCATCTTGTGATGTTTCTCGGTACTTTTGAACAGCTTTCCAAAGTCCCGCCATCGGTCTCTTTTGTGCGCACAACCAACCCGCTACGCCTTTTTTATCTGCCCTCCGTCTCAATTTATGAGGGATTTGAAACCAGCCTTTAATATTATGTAGAAGATTATATTTCTCTTTGATATCCTTTCGCCGCCCGCGACAAAAATCTGATATTTGCAAAGCATCAGTCCATTGCAAACGGGTACTACAATCTTGTTCAACATCATCATCTTCGGTAATGTTAAAGAAAAAACGAACGAACGGGTGGCTTCCAAACGTTGCATGTTGTGCTCGTTGGAACTCGTATTTGGTCTTTGATCCAATTGAAACGATATCGATGGTAGGATTTTGCTTTTTTGGTGCTACGGAGACACGTTCTGCATCCTGTAGTTTGAAATTCTTAAACACAATGCAAAGAACGATAACTGCCAGTATTTTGCGACTGCGGAGTAGCAACATGCTTTCCTCGAGTAATCTGTTCAAAGGAAAAAAGGACAGGCTGTGGTAACAAAATAATAATAATAATCTGGTATCTGGTGTGCTGATTGCTGATGACGAACACAATACTGCACAGAATTATTTTCATTGCGCATGCGCATCGTACTTGCACTTGAGCTTCACTTTTTATTACCGTAGGAAACAAAAAAAACCTTAGAATGTCTACTTACAGTACGTGGATCGTCAAGCGGTCATGCTGCGCAACATGAGTCCTACAGTAGAGTAGTGGTAGACTACTGCTACGCTGACTGAGTAGTTACATGTACTAGTATTGAACGTATTACTAGTAGTACAGTACGTATTAGAGTATTAAAAAGTACATATTATGGTAATTAACTTTCCTGGCTGATGATTAAATCATTAAGCGTATTTTCATATCATTGAAAACAGATGATACTACGATGGCCGCGCGGTTCCAATCCATCGGTGACGCCGACAAACCAGCGAGACAGCCGGGCCAAGTGCGTCCTCTTTTCGAGTGATGCGAATTTACCAGTGATACAACAACTCGACAAGCTAGCTAATACGGTAGTAGACTACAAGTTTAGCACTTTATTTTTTGTTACAGGTAGTAAGAGCTGGGGTCTACTACTACTACTACTACTACTACTACTACTACTACTACTACTACTACTACTACTACTACTACTACTACTACTACTACTACTACTACTACTACTACTACTAGGTGGTAGTGGTGTCTATTACTACTAAAAGTAGTAATAGCTACTACTAGCTAGGTCTACTAGTGTAGCTAGTAGTCTTCTAATAGCCAGCTAGTAGTCTAGTACTATTTTTTCCTTTACTAGTAGTAGCTAGTACTAGTCTACTACTACTAGTAGTAGTAGTGACTAGTAGTAGTAGTAGTATCTCGCTTCCTTTCCTTAAAAGATTTCAAATTGACTTGGACGGATACTTCTTCGTTAAAACTCTTCACGCTCGTGAACGAATTAATTCATCATCATCAAGATCTAAGATCCAACAACTACTACTACAGCACTGTCTTGATTCGTCTCGTTCTAGCTCCGCAAGATCATGTATGTATTATTTGTTCTCCCCTTACCGATCCTGCTTAATCACTCTACAAATACGATGGCCCTCACAGTTCGAGGCGCCGGTGTAACTGTCCTCAATGGTCTGTATCAGGCAAAGCCTTTCTCTATCATTCCTCCTGGTTTCACGAAAACTTGCAACCAGATGCGATGGAATTCTGAGGACATGTGGAATCAGCTGGCCGTCCCATCGGCATATTGGTTTGAGCACGACAACGGGTCTTACATATATTTGCACAAAGATGGACGCTGGTGGATGGATGATCCGTCAGGGGCTGGAATATACGTATGCCCTGCTTCGGACGGAGTCGATAGAGTTCCTTCGGCGGGTTGGCAGCCACTATCGGCGGGATTAGATCCCATGCCCATGGTGGAGCATGATGGACCAGGCAGTGAGCTGTGATAAGATCCAGCTACTTCTAGCTCTGCAAGTTGTCAAAAAATGTTCGTAACGACATCGTAGTATTGAGTATTACATACTGTATGAGTTATTGCTTATTGGTGATTGAAAACCTCATCCAGCGCTCTCGTGGTTTTTTCCGAGTAGAAGCGAACATCGCGGTCTGCATCTTCAACTAGCATGTGCAGGACAGGACTGATTTGAGATTCATAGGTCGACAGTCCGCACACGGGAGCAATGCTTTCAAGTTCCTTGGCGACATTGAATCGAATATTTGGGACATCGTCCGTCGCCATTTCGAGTATCAGCGGAAGCATTTCACTTCTGGCAGCATCTTCGTCGACAACTGTGGCCATCATGGCGCAAGCTTGCAATGCTGTCAACCTTCGGAGGTAAGATTTATGTTGGCGAATTTCCATAATGGCAGGAACTAGATGGTCAATGGCCCAGTCTGCGCCGAACAGCGCGGTAAGTTCCTAACAGGAGGAGGAGGAGCAAGTTAAAAGGTAGTCGAGAGGAGGATGTCTTACGAACGATACAGGACACGCCTTTCCTTACCTTAAGGTTCGTGGCAGCGGCTGTCCGGATAGTAGCGATGTCATCGCCAAGCCATCCCACACATAGCGTCGTCAACTTTTCCGTGAAAAAGTCCTTGCCAAGCTGTTTTGCCAACAATGGCATTTGCTCAATTATCGCGAGACGAATCCTCCATTTTCCATCTTGGGCTAAATCTAGAATAGCTGGCAGCAGCGATTGAGACAATAAATCCACTCCAATGACCTCGTTTAACGCCGATAAGGAAGAAATTAGATTCAAGCGAACTTCAGAGGCCGCATCTCGCAATAGTAACAGTACAGGTGGTACCAAATAGGTAATAGTGGCGTCTTTGCCAAGTATTGGGGCAAGTTCCGTTGCGACCATTGCCAGTGCCGCTCGCACGTGTTCGCTGTCATCTTCTGTCAAACTTGTCACTCGCTTCACAAGTCTTTCTGCCACTGACGTTTTTACTCCCGGGAAAGCAGCCGTTTCTGTATCATCGCCCTCTTGGGGTGGTCTACTGCCGGCTGCGACGGGAACCTTTGTTTTGCAACTGGCGACACGAGCAAGATTAAACGTTGCCGCAGTTCTCACTTCCGCTTCGGGGTCCTGCAAAAGCTTTTCATAGGCTGGCACCAATGACTCTATGGCACCAGGGAGCTCCTCGTGAGAGGCAATCACATCTGCAAATTTTGCAGCGGCCGTCCATCGTACCCTCCAGGATCGATCGTCAATTGTCGCCATGACTAAAGGTAGTATCCTTTTCATTAATGCCAATTCATCATCGTTCAAAGGTCCCTGCTTTACTATGGTATCCATCACTCTTCCAAAGACGACGCAGTTTTCCGTCGTTTGCAATCTCACAGAATCTGGTTGTTCGTTGGACGCCAATTCTTCGTACAAGGGAATGAGCAAGGTCGTTACAATTCCGTCCGCCGCCAAGGGCGCTCGACCCGAGACCTTGACGATATTTTCGACCATGGGTCCCAAATGTTGTGCCGCCACCCTCCGTACCATGGGCGTATCGTCCTTGCACAATTGGGCAAAATTTTGAGTCAGTATGTTTTGTTGCTCTTTTGTAAATTTGGCGTACCCTGCTGTGATGAGGCTGGCGGCCGATATTCTGGCCGTGAACCACTCTTTCGTGGACAATCGAATAACCATTTCGGCATAATCTTTCTGGTACGTTTTCTCCGGTAGACTCTCGGCAACCATTTTCGCACTGGTACAAGCTGCATCACGGACCGATGCTTCCTCTGATATTTACAAAATTGTTTATTTGCGTAGTCGTTGTTGTTTGTTGTTGTTAGGGTATACAATCGAGCGGAATGGTTGGATTAGATAGTATTAAATTTGTGTGCACAAAAATCAACCAACATGAGTATATAAATCAACCACAACAAAGTCCCTTTTTTTCAAAACGTTGCACGAGCAATAATAGTAATAATAAAACTCACCTACAGTCAAAAGCAGTTCCAAAGGCACCAACAAACAGTGTGCATACGAAGATCCGCCCGTTTGTTGAATCAATTTACCCAACGATGTTGCCATGGCCAAGAGTACCTCATCTTCATCGTCAACACCATCGGTCAAGAACGGGAGGAGTTCCTGCAGTTGCAAAATATTGGTATTACGTTGGGATATAATGTAAGGTGAGAAGCGAAGGGCACACTGTGTTAACACCATTATCTTTTATTCGCAATCAAATACTCTCGTAAATAATAACATTATTGACTTTCATTCCCTCTTTCTTTCTTTCCTTCCTTCCTTCATTCAATTGTTGCATCAGCTTACCTCTCGTGTTCGTTCTTCACCCAGTGCATTGGCTACCGATTCGAGTCGCGTAGCAGCTGCTACTCGTTCCGCTACATCATCACCTCGTAACATTTCAATGGCTTGTCGAGCATCTTCCGGTCCTGCGGTTGATGCTGGAAGTGCTGCTGCTGCTGCTGCTGCTGTCACCGCGGGGGCGGTTGCTGCTCCAAGTGGTGGTGGTGGAGTAGAATCCTCTATGTTCATTGCCATTGGTTGTTTTGGACCATCATCAACCGGATCAATTTCCATAGGTTGACTACTATCTACCATGGTTGTCTTTGCGATGCTGTATTGTGCTGTGTTGTGCTATTTGCTGTGGTTGAACAAAAATGTATGTAATAGTAGTCTAGTAGAAGAACCAGTATTATTCCACTTCCTGCGTGAGGATGGGAAGGGGGATAGGTAGCATTTTACTAGACTATTATTTGAAACAGACTACTATGGTAGTTGTAGTACATGTATGTCATCTCATAGTCTACTTTTAATACTCGTATCTCATTATTTTTGGTTGCTGCGAGCGAGCTGGCCAACTAGGTAACACTGACCTTAACCACTGTGAAGAGCTCAAAACCCATTGGATCTTTTGACCACGAAAAAAAATGGCAAAAAAGTTCCAGGAGAGGAGTTGATTATTTTGAAGCAACCAACCATCAGCCAAATTCATGTTTCCACAGTTTGCCTTGCACCTAAAATGACAGAAGAAGAAAAGGGACAGGCTATTGTTGAAGATATAGTCCAAAGACCCGTTGTGGCAACCTGGATCCAAACGATTGAATTGGGATACGAATCTTCTGCCAAAGATAATGCCGCTTTTACATCTCGCGCCGTCGACGACGACGGATCATCGGCACAGCAGCCCGTTTGCTTCCAATGTGGCAAATCCGCTCAAGAAGCCGCAGCCGCAGCCGCAGCCGCAGCAGCAGCAGTCTCTGTCCAAAAACTGCTCAAGTGTGCCAAATGTGGTGTGGCCGGATATTGCAGCAGAGAATGTCAAGTTCTTAATTGGAAACCTCCCAGTAAGGGAGGTGGAAATCACAAACATTCTTGTACCGCCTATGCCCGCCTACAAACTTTGATGATTCCCAACAACGACAATGGTACCAATAAAAATAAAAATATTCATGCCATTCAAGTCAAGACAGACGAGGACAAGAAGAATGTGCGCAATGAGATATTTGGACGGATTCGTATTTATGCTTGCAGTTATGCGGTCTTTCGGACCGTCACTTTGGGTCGGGGCTTTTTATTCGTACAGAGTGATAGCACACTGGCGACATTGTCCACACCTAGTCCCAAGGATGGGTTGGGACATCCCATCAAGACCATGCGAGCCATTTTGATGCATTTCTTAACCTTGGGTGAATATGATGCCGAAGTTTGTCGGGACGATTTTGAAATGACCATGGTACGATCCAATCTGCAAAAGGTCGTCGAAGAGTACGACGAACGCACTCAAGTGGTGTTGTTGATGCGATTTCGGTGCGGTCATGTAGCACTGGGAAAAGGAACTCTAGTGCCGGACTATAATGTTTGCAAAACCATCGGGAGCCAGTATTTTGGAGAAAATGCGAGTCAAGCAGTACAACTCAATTTGGATGATATGTAGTACTGCTACCGTATTACTGGAAAGATCGTGACCGGAAAGGACGAAAATCAGTAACAGCAATTGCCATTGTTATTATTATTTCATCATTACATAGCAGCGGCAGCTGTCAAGACATGAGGTGCTCGTAGAAGAATCACAAAGACATTATTCAAGGTCATTGCAGGACTGCAAGCGGCAAGCAGAAATGGATACAGCTTTGTGTAACCATCCTTTTGGGCCAAACTTTCGGGCCACGCATCGACCAAGAATTTTAAGCATTCCAATGGCATTCCGTGCGCGATGGCTACATGGATTGGCAATCGACCTCGATGATCCGCCAAGTGAACGGCAGCTGGACTGGCACTGAGAATAATGTGCAGACGAAGAATGCGCAAGTCACTTTCGTGAAGCTTGTCGCCACCATTTTGGTTGTCTAGAAGAGATGTGTTTATGGCGCTGGTGACATTCCAGGGATCAATATTGTTTCTAATGTTGTCGTTGGTATTCTCGACAACATTGGTGCTTTCGTCAGCTGTCACATGAGCCCGGGGATGGCGATTTAATGGAGGAGGAGGCGTTGTCGCCAACAACGATTTGCCAGAATTGGCAGCAGCATAATGCAGGGGGGTTCGTCCCATGCGCTCATCTTGTTGCCTGAGCTGCTGCGAGTGTCTTTGGATCAAGACACGAATAAGACCAATAGGACACTCTCGAAGTGCAACTGCAGCATGTAATTCCAGCCACTCCTTGTTGTCCTTCATTTCAGGTTCAAACCGCAACAGCTCTTGCAACTCATTCCATAAGGAAACATTCTGCTCGGATTGAGTCTTCACATGTCGCAGTAACCTCTTCAACTCCTCTGGAATAGCATCTTTATCCTTCGAGTGCTGCAGAACTTTTCTGTCGTCGTCTGGAATCTCGCTTTCGACCTTGGATTGTGCAGTCGTTAGATAGCCATCGCTCGATGAAGAAAAATTCGTTGTTGGCAAGACTGCCGTATTTTCCCGAGGCTTAGCAGAAACAAGAACCTCGAATCTTGCGAATTGAAAATAGGAAATTCTGCGTTCCAATAGTGCGGCAGCTTTTACCAACAAGATGAAGATTGTTGTCAGCGAAGAGTTCCCTGTAGCAGCCAACTCGAAGGGATATAATTTAGATGATTCGTCGAGCTCACAAACTGAGTGAGGAAAGGCTTCGATAAGTTGCCTCAGACTCGGATACTCCCAACCCGATGCAATGGCCGCATGCAGTGGTAGTGCGCCACTAACGTCTCGGTATCGGACTGCTTCTGGGCCACGCTCCAGCAGCAGTGTTAGTCGATCCAGTTTCAAGTGTTGGTTCCATCGTCCTACCTTTTTACCCAGATTGGAAAAATCAAGAAAAAGACAGTGCAATGGAAGTCTACCAAGTTTATCAGGCTGTTGTATAAAATCAGGAAAAAGATCAAGAATAACGACGCACAACTTGGTTGAGCACTCAGGGACGGCAGCAGCTCTGTGTAAAATGGAGCCTCCCATTGGCCAGGGCCTATATCGTTTGCCAGGTCTTGTACAATATTCTAACAGGCAGTAAAATTTGTCGTAGTGTGACTGTACAGCGTCTCCATGTCCCATCAAAAAATCGACCAAATCGTCCTCGGAACCTCCAAACTTTCTTTCTCTGTAGGCATTCCACATCAAAACCAGAGCCTCAATATCAATGGAAGGTACCGAAGGTCGCCCTTGTACCAGGGCCTGAATAATCTCTAAATGTGCCATCTGTGAAGCTGCAATAATCAGATGTGAATAACAACTTTTGTCTTTATGATGATGATGACGATGACGGCCTTGTTCCAACTCGTTTTCTGTGTTGGTTTTGCTGCACAAATCTACAACGCCTTCGTAAAGGGCGGCAGGTTGGGTTTGAATCAATTTTCGAACTATTTTTGCAGGAGGATAATCATTTGATTTCCGTGAGAGAGCCTTAAACAGTACAGTTCTACCCTGTTCGTCGAGTTGTCGTGCTTCTTCCGGATGTGAGGCAATTCGTTCTTCGACGGCATGCCATCGAACGTGAAAGGCCGTCACCATAATGCCAAGGACGGTCGTCCCAACACACCAGTCGGAGAGATTGCCTTTTCCATTCATCAACGATGTGATAGACCGACACCGTCGATGCTGAGTCGACATGGTAAACATGGTAAGAGAGTATCAAGTATCAAGTGTGCGGATATAATACTCTTCATCGTAATAAAAAATGGCAAATGGCAGGAATTTCTTTTTAGAGGGAGGAAGATTTGATGATTCAGATCTGAATTTAGGGTTAGAAATAAAGACTTTTTTATTGCTACTCTCTCCTACTACTGGCTAGCTACGAGCGAACCGTAATAAGAGTACTGGTAGACCAGCGAGGAGCGATGAATGACTACTAGTAGCTAGTAGACTACTACATTCCTCGCAGCAAGATCCTTCGCGTGAACCTCTCCTTTTTCTGCGTTCTACCGCAGTACCAGTACCAGTAGTAGCCCTATGCATGACTGCGACATCCAGAATGCAGAGGAGTCAACAGCAGCTACCTGGTACAACACATTATAATAAACGCCCACTCCCGAAGTAATCGAGTGATATAAGCTTGATCATCATCAGCAGCATCATCATGAGATTTGAGTACGTAGCAGTCCTTGCTCCACTCACGGTTATAGCTGCTCTCGTGGCAGTGATTATAATTGAAGGAGTTCCTTCCAGTAGCCAATCGGAAGCCCAACAGGCCTCTATGGTTTTGGCAACCAAGGAAGATGATCACAAAGTAACGACTCACACGCGTCCTATTTGCGAGGATAGTTCTCTTTTTCGGGCCGAAGTTGATGGCGTGATGAAAAGTTGTAGTTGGATTGCTCACAAACCATCGGAACGATGTGGAACCATTGAAGGTACCGACAATAATGGAAATAAAGTATTGGCCGAGGCTGCCTGTTACAAGGCATGTGATACGGGAAATTGTCGTCGAAACTTAAGGTTGGGAGGAACAGACCACGATGTGGTTGACGGAGTAGTTGTGAATTTGGACGAAAAGGAAGATCTGAACTAAATCATCAGTACGAGATGATGCAGGGAGAATGACTCTTCCAAGTGCAAGCCGAAGAAGAATCGTATATTTGCCATGGCGGCGTCCCAGTAGTTACAGAAGAAAAGAAAATGATGCATCTCGTGGCCATGCACACTAATAATTTTCCGTTTACGTATTGCACTCATACTACTATCATTTGCTGCACCGAAGCATTTACTTCTGTAGCGACTCAAGAGCGGCAACACGGGCCTTCTAGCGAAACGTTGAGCAAGAACGTGCACAAAACGTAGTAGAGCAGTCACCTGCGGCCATCCAAAAGACAAAAACGTAGGCAATCCCGAAAACACATCATCCCAGACCTTTTTCCTTCAGATGTTTTTTTGTCTCACAAAAAAAAAACGCATGCCGATTTCGTCCAAGCTCGTAGCTCTGGAGAGAGCTCAAGTTCCGCTTGCCACGCGGTCTGTGGATTGCAACTTTATTTCCTGTTTTTTTTTTCAAATTCGATACGTGTATTAAAAGGTAGCAAATAATAAAAGCTTTCATCACGGAGGAATCCACTTTTTGATTTCGTCCATGGACAAGTGCATCACGATTGCTACCGACACATTGTCAAAGTTTCCGGGTGACGATCCTTCGACCATTGCAGCCAGGATCCCGTAAACCAGAACGCACCGCAACGGTGGAATTTCCAGTCCCATCGCCGTCATGAACACATAACACGCGGCAACAGTTCCCAGAAAAACACCCACTACGCTGCCTTCCATGGTCTTGCGATTGGACAATGGCATACAGTACGTGTGACGTCCGTACTGCGTTCCAATCAACGGTGCCAACCCATCTCCAATCCCGACCGCTGCAGCAAGGATGGCAGCTTCCTGTGTCATAAAGTGGTAAAGACTCAACCAACACATGACGCAACACAGCTGCAATGGTCCAAACAAGAGTTCCGACGGTGTCGAAGAGCGAGACAAGTTCTTGACGTCCACATCATCGGGATCGTTCAACTTTGCCTGTAGAAATAAATGAGGGGGCACGATGACGAAAATGGAAGTAAAAAATGAGCAACAGAGCATGTGCGTTGCGTGACATGCCACAACAGCAACAATAACACCATTGATTTTGAAAACAAGAAGTACGTTAGAAACGATTGCTTCTACCACAAAAGCAACAACGATAGCAACAAGAAACACGAAACGAATTTTGTTTGCATGTCGCATGATGTATGTAAGGTACCTTGTAGATGATTCGTACTAGCATCGTAGCAGGTAAAAGAGCATTCAATCGCCAAGACCAATCTTCTGTATCAAAGAGAGGCCAAAAAATGACAGAAGCGGCTAGATTCATTTGAAGGATCTGTCGTTGTTGTTTCCATCCAAACCGTGCTCGTAACCAACCAGTAATTTCAATACCCCACCGAAAAAATAATACCATAATAAAAGCGGATGCAACATTGTTCCACAATGGTGTCGCCAACTGTGGCAGTAATATAACATCTCGAAGAACTGGCATATTATTGTTGTCTATTATTGTGTATTCTTTGGATGTCGTAGAAATTAGAAAAGGAATCAATAATATGATGTATTGCGAAGGACCGAAAGAAGCAAGGAAGGAATTGGAAATTGGAAGGGACCTCTTTTCTTGTTCCGTTGGATCCAATTCCACAAACTTTCCACACAGTTTCCTTGTTCAGGAAAGCCGAATACCAACTGCAAGTCAAGATGATGTACAACACTGAGAGTGGATTGCAAATAATGATAAGAATGTTTCGTTGCTGTCGTTTACTATTTACTATAATACTGTCATCTGTCATACATCACATACGCTTGTGACAACAGCCAGCCTCGTTTGTTTTGTGTTTTGTCAGAGCCAGCCGAAGGGAACGTGAGACAAGGAGACCCGAATCCGACGTCACCGGAATGACCCGAAATGCCCCATCCCGTCTCCCACTCAGAAACAGGAACACATCGGG
>Ga0100391_1001515_pt1 | contig 25701 bp, 22 predicted proteins | sample CryGeymeta201515_FD_81541 | JGI IMG/M metagenome (GOLD analysis project Ga0100391, IMG submission 81541) | Groundwater microbial communities from Crystal Geyser aquifers in Utah, USA - Crystal Geyser metaG 2015-15 | ecosystem: Environmental > Aquatic > Deep subsurface > Groundwater | place: USA... | reverse complement strand
GCAAAAGAGAAAAGTAAAAAAAGAGCTAGCAAAAGCTTTAGAAATAAAATTAGTAAACATAACTAATACTAAGCACAGATGAAAGCAGAAACAAAGAATTTAGAAGTAATGGCCGGGAGAATGCTTAGTGCTTTCAGGAGTGAGACAGAAGCCTTTAATGCTGATTTGGATCAGACCAGTACGACCATATCGCAACGTAAAGCTTCGCGCACACAGCTCACAAAGCTGCTGAGTGAGTTGCATGATATGCTGCGAACGCATTTTGACAGCTTTGTGTTGATGCAGCAATCCGTATCGCCTGAGTTTGCTGAGCGATATCAAAACCTGCGCAGGCGTAAGCCACAGTATCGCAACCGTGATATTGTGATGCATCCGGCAGAGATTTTTGGTGTGGTGAAGGATAGTGTAAGCGGTGAGCCACTTGCCGGAGCTACCATCAATCTGCTGGATCACAGTTATGTGGTGCTTACAAATGAAGACGGCAGCTTTAGTTTTGATGAATTGCCGGCAGGCAGTTATACGGTGAGCTGTCATGCACCGGGCTATCAGGTGCCTGAAATGGTGACGGTTGAAGCCGGCAATAACAGTTTGCTTGAGGTGAACTTTGAGTTGCATGCTTTGGCTGCCACCGGCTGAGCCTTCCTTTAACGGATGGAAAAACCCGATGACGTTTGTTGTCGGGTTTTTTTATTGGAAACATTCAAGGTCTGGTGATTAAGATGTAAGGGTTACTTTTTTACAATAGCAGAACCCATTCTGGGTTCTATAGGTTGGGCGTGCGCATACACGATATAATTTCATCTTTTGTGCAGCCTCACTGGGGTTATCGTAATATCGCCTGCGAAGAAACCCTTCAAGGACTCTAAAAACCTTGAAGGGTTTTGATACCAATCCATGATACCGCTTATGATGTCAGGGCTCTGCCCCTACAATAGCAGAACCCTTTCTGGGTTCTTTACTATTGGCTTTGATTATTGCTTAGGGTAACTGGAAAATATGGTTGATCAAGCAAAAGCCTAAAGCTTTTATTTAATCATAAGTAACAGCAAACAAAGACGTTGCCGGCTGACCCCTTTTAGGGGAGCAGGGGTGTGCGTGGGGATGGGTTTACGATTTTACGGGTTCAAGAGTTCACTTAATCAATTCTTTTCTGAGGATTTCCAATACTGTAAGTGCGCTGCGTCGGATGGTTCTTCCGCGATGTTCGCCAAAGTGAAAAAGTTCAGACTTCACAAAATCCGGGCCGGCAATGGCAATCCATACAGAGCCTACAGGTTTTTCTTCGGTACCTCCATCCGGACCAGCAATGCCCGAAGTGGCCAGTGAATAAGTGGTTTGCAGTTTTTCGCGTGCACCCCTGGCCATTTGCTCCACTACCTGTTGGCTAACGGCTCCATATTGTTCCAAATCTGAAGGGCTAACATCCAGCTGTTTTGTTTTTACCAGGTTATCATATGCTACAATGCTTCCTGTAAAATAGGCTGAGCTTCCGGGAATACTGGTTAAGAGATGAGCTATATAACCTCCGGTGCAACTTTCTGCTGTTGATAATGATGCCTGATTTTCAAGTAATAATCTTCCGATGGCTGCTTCCAGTGGTTCATCGTCATAACCAAAAACAAAATCAGGGATGAGCTGAAGTAATTTTTCTGTTTGTTCTTCCAAAGTCTGTTTCAAAAGGCTTTTATCACGATGCCTTCCGCTTAACCTGAGGCGCACTATTCCGGGTTGGGGCAGATAAGCCAGTTTTAAAAATCCGGGAAGTTTTTCTTCCCAATCTTTGATCTTATCAGCCAGGAAAGATTCTCCCACGCCACTGGTCATGATGGTTTTGCGGAGGTAATGCATTTCGCTGAAAATGGCTTTGAAACGTGGTAGTACTTCCAGTTCCATCAGGCTTTTCATTTCGAAAGGAACGCCGGGTAAGGAAACGATTACGCTATCATCTTTTTCGAACCACATGCCTGGTGCAGTGCCCACGCTGTTGGTAAGCGGTGTGCAGGCTTCCGGGAGCCATGCTTGCTGGCGGTTGCGATCTGTCATGGGGAAGCCACGTTTTTTAAACAAAGCTTCAACGCGTTTTAAAGTGGGTTCATGAAAAACCAGTTCTGTCTCAAAAAAATCGCACAATGCAGGTTTTGTCACATCATCAGCAGTCGGGCCCAAGCCACCGGTGAGCAAAACAAACTGCGCCCTGCTGATCGACTCGGCAAGGGCTTGTGATAATTGATACGGTTCGTCGCCGATGGTGATAATGCGACACAGGCAAAGCCCGCTATCGCTCAACTGTTCTGCCATCCAGGAAGCATTGGTATTCACAACCTGACCAATTAATAATTCATCCCCGATGGAGATGATTTCGGCTTTGCCGATTTTATTTTGCATAACCAAAGGCTAAAATTGAATATATGAAAAGCCCAGATCTTTTGGAATGATCGACATCACCGGAACTGGGCTTTCGCGTATGATTTGTTGCGCCAACGATCCGATGAAATACTCTACCAGTCTGTTTTCCTGTTGCGTCATAATCATGATCAGGTCGATATCTTGTTGTTCGGCAGTATAGTTGAGTATTGCCGGAACGAGATCCTGCCCAGAGCTTCCGGTTTCGAGTAGATTGGCTTCGCAATTGATGCCTGCTTCAAGGATGAAATTTTTAGCTTGATTAAGCTGTGCCATAAGTTGCTGGCGTATGGCTTTTGAGTCGGCATCCCAGAGCACCGAAACTACTTTGATGGTGCTTCCGAAAAGGCGCGCCATCTGTATGGCATGGGTCACTTTTTGGCGGGTTTCTTTGGTTAGGTCGAGCGGGAGCAGGATGCTGCGGCAGCCATCGAAGTTGGTTTTGGTGTTGAAAGTGATTACTGGTATTTGCGACTGGCGAATTACTTTAGAGGTGTTGGATCCGATCAGGTTACTGCTTTTTTCAGTATCTGAAACAGCATCATTAGTACCCATCAAAATGAAACGACTGTTGTATTGTTTTGCAGTTTCGAGTATGGCGGCATGCACTTTTCCGCGCTTAACAACTGGCGAAACGCGTAATCCGGTTTTGTGGCTGACTTCACTGGCAATCTCTTCGAGGCGATGGTTGATATCTTCGGAGATTTGCTGTTTTTGTTCTCCGGAAAAGAGGCTGTTGATAAAATCTCTTTCCTCGTGAACATAAAGCAAAACAAGCTCAGTCTGCAACAGACGAGCCAGGTTATATGACTGTTCGAGTGCTACCAGCGATTGTTCGTTAAAATCGACTGGTATAAGCAATGATATGGCTTTTTCGGGCATGGTTGAAATTCTTTGTTACCTTTGCAAAGGTATCTAATTCATCATAAAATCCAAGCGTATTCTATGCGTCGAATTCCCGAAAGTCAGTTGGTGCTCGCTGCTGATGGCAGCGTTTATCATTTGAGGTTACATCCACATCAACTTGCTGATGATATAATCTTAGTTGGTGATCCTAATCGTGTTGCTTTGGTTTCATCCTTTTTTGATCAAATTGAGCATCAGGTAAGTAATCGCGAAATACATACGCATACCGGAACTTACAAAGGAAAACGGATAAGCGTGCTTTCAACCGGAATGGGGCCTGACAATATTGATATTGTCCTCAATGAACTGGATGCATTGGCCAATGTGGATCTGACAACAAGAACGATCAAAGCTGAGATAAAAAGCCTGAATATGATACGTTTAGGGACAAGCGGCGCTGTGCAGAAAGATATTCCGGTTGGCGATAGCTTTGTGGCAGCTCGTTATGCATTGGGTTTGGATGGGCTGGCGTATTTTTATGCCAAATCCGAAGAAATAATCAACAAAGATTTTACAGCAGCCTTTATCCATCAGTGCAACTGGCCTGCTAATTTGCCTCATCCCTATATTGTTGAAGGTTCAAAAATGCTGCGTGACAGGTTGGCTTTTGATTACAGGCAGGGTATTACGGCCACATCTCCGGGATTTTACGGGCCGCAGGGGAGAGCACTCAGGATGGAGCTGGCCTATAAAGATATGAATGATCGTATAGCAAATTTTGAATTTAAGGGAGAACGGATTACTAATTTTGAAATGGAATCGTCGGCTTTATACAGTCTGAGTCGTATGATGGGTCATGAGGCATTGACTGTTTGTGTGATTATTGCTAACAGGGTGACAGAAAAATTCAGCAGCGATTATGAACCTTATATGCATAAACTGATCAAGCAAATGCTGGATCGTTTGGTTGAGGATTAAGCAATTTGCAGCCTTTTTTACTTTCCACTCATAATCAGGAAGCAACGTTCGGCAAATGAACGAAGCGCATGCCTTACGATAAGCGGGGCTTCCAGAAATCCCATATGACCAACGCCTTGCAGCATTAATATTTCGGCATGAGCTGGAAGGCCGGCCTGAGCCATGATTTTTACAACCGGCATGCGGCTGTCGCTTTTTCCTAGCACAAACAAAACCGGCACCTTAATCTGTGTGAGCAACTCGATATGGCTTTCGCGTTCGCGCATTCCTGCCAAAGCAGCAACAATAGCTTTTTCGTTCTGACTCAGGGTGATTGCTTTGATTAGATTAGCTGCTTGCGGATTGTGTTTTAAAAACTGCGGATCGAAAAGGCTGTCAACAAGGCTTTCGAGGTAAGTTTTTTTATCATCAAAAACTTTGAGGATGGCCTCATCACGCATTTTGCGGGTGTTTTCGTCATCGGCAGTGGCATGGGAGTGAAGCAAAGCCAAACCATTCATCTTTTTGGGATAGCGCGCTGCAAAAGCCAGTCCCACATAACCTCCCATGGAATGTCCGGCAAAGACGCACTTAGCAATGTCTTCCTTTTCAAGGATGGCTGCCAGCACATCAGCCATCAGGCTCATATCATGCCTTTCGGCCAGCATTTCTGATTGTCCGAGGCCGGGCAAATCAGGGGCAATCACACAAAAATGAACAGCCAGCTCTTTGATCATTGCTTTCCACACCCTGCTGTCCATGGGAAAGCCATGCACCAACATCAGGCAATGGCCGCTGCCTTCTTTGTGGTAGGAGATTTGTTTTTGGTTGTAAGTGAGGGTTTTCATGTGTAACAGTCTTAATAACTATAGGTGCAGTTACGTGTTTATTGTTTCACGAAATTAATAAAAAAGCTGATTGGGTAGCTTTGCACACAATCAGCTTATTTGTTATTCCGGAAGGAATCTAAAAAATTTTAAAACACTCCGGGTATCTTAAGCCATGCGCGGGCTTCGGCGCAGGTAGCTTCCACATCGGCAATGCTTTTGGGTATTGGACGACCCAGGATGCGGTGGCCGTTTTCCGTTACCAGGATATCGTCTTCGATACGAATTCCGCCGAAATCTTTGTAAGCGTCTACCTGATCATAATTCACGAAATCTTTAAATAATCCTTCGCTTCTGAATTTGTCGATTAGTGCAGGAATAAAATAGATGCCGGGTTCATCGGTAAGCACAAAGCCGGGTTTTAGTTTTTTGCCCAGGCGCAGGTAGGCTGTTCCAAACTGGCTGGCGCGTTTTGTTTCTTCATCATAGCCCACATAGTTTTCGCCCAGACCTTCCATATCATGCACATCCATTCCCATCATATGACCAAGACCATGCGGGAAGAAAAGTGCATGCGCTCCGGCAGCCACGGCATCATCGGTATTGCCTTTCATCAAGCCCAGACTTTTAAGCCCTTCGGTGATAACTTTTGCCGCAATCAAATGCATCTCGCGGTATTCCACGCCGGGTCGAATGGCAGCAATGCTATCCATATTGGCTTTTAAAACGATCTCGTAGATAGCTTTTTGACGGGCACTGAATTTTCCGCCAACAGGCACCGTACGAGTAATATCGCTGGCATAAAGGGTTTGGGTTTCGGTGCCGGCATCCACTACCATCATCCGGCCTTCTTTGAGTACGTTGTGGTGGCTGTGATTGTGCAGGGTTTGTCCGTCAACACTCAATATTATAGGGAAAGAAACAGCCCCGCCATGTGCCAGTGCAATTCCTTCGATGGTGCCGGCAATTTCCTGCTCAATGATGCCGGGCTTGGTCATTTTCATTGCTGTGGTGTGCATCAGCCAGGCGATATCAACCGCTTTTTCTATCTCGGCTATTTCAAGCTCCGATTTGATCTCTTTCAGTTTAACAACGGCTTTGATCAGTGACACGCTTGCTTTGGCTTTTACATCATGTGCAGCAATGCCAAGCATACGGCCAAGTGTAATCATCATGGCGCCGCGATAAGGAGGCAGGTAATGAACAGTGCGGCCGGCTGTGAGTGACTTTTTCAGAAAGTCTTCGAGCTTGCTAAAAGTATAAACTTCATTGATGCCAACCTGTGCAGCCTGATCAGTAACAGAAGGCTGAGGCCCCATCCAGATGATGTCGTCAATTTCTACATCATCACCAAATAAGATTTCTTTTCCGTTGTCGAGGTCAATTACGCCGGCAAAACCAGGGTGATTTAGGCCAAAGAAATAGGAAAAATGGCTGTCCTGACGGTAAGCATAGGTATTGGCAGGGTAGTTAAAGGCCGCTTCCTGATTGGCCATAAAAAGGGCGATACCACCCTGAATTTCCTTTTTTAGTTTGAGACGCCTTTCGGCATACACTTCTTTTTGAAACATCTTTCAGGTATTTTTTAATTAATAATTACGTTGCATAAAGTTTTCTATATCATCTACTTCGATGGGTATATGAGCCATTAAGTTAACAGGATCGCTCTCAGTTACGAGAATGTCATTCTCGAGCCGGATGCCAATTTTTTCTTCACGGATATAAATGCCGGGTTCGCAGGTGATAACCATTCCGGGTTTTAGAGGTTGATGTTTAAGGCCGGGGTCATGCACATCAAGACCAACATGATGTGCCACACCATGCATCAGGTATTTCTGGTAAAGGGGTGACTCAGGATGCTGGTTTTTAACTTCTTCTGACGTAAATAAGCCAAGCCCAATCATTTCTTCTTCCATCATTTTCCAGGTGGCTTTGTTGATTTGATCGGTTGTATTGCCGGGCACATAAAGTTTGGTAGCCTGCTTCAAAACCCGCAGCACTGCTTGATAACAATCCTTTTGCCGATCAGTAAATTTGCCGTTTACCGGGATGGTTCTGCTCATATCGGAAGCATAATTGGCATATTCAGCACCAAAATCAAAAAGGAGCAAATCACCGCTTTCAAGCTGACTTTCATTATCGGTATAGTGCAGTACGCAGCTGTTGATGCCTCCGGCGACGATTGGCGCATAGGCGTGACCCTGTGCCCTGCGGATAGTGAATTCGTGATCGATTTCGGCCTGCACTTCAAATTCGTATTTCCCGTGCGCAACAAAACCTAGCACACGCTCAAAAGCTTTTCCTGTGATTTGGCATGCCTGCTCAATCAGTTTGATTTCCGTTTCTGATTTTATTACCCGCAGGCCTTCGAGCAGGGGAGCGGCACGCAAAAAGTCGTGCACGGGATACGCGGCTTTAATTTTGTCGGCCAGAAGTCTATTGCTGTCGGAGATAGCTGTGTGGTATTTGGGGTATTCGTTCAGGTTGAGGTAAACAGCTTGTGCACTGTGCATCAATTCGCGCAGCACAGCATCAAACTGATCTTCTTTATTGATTGTTTGAATACCACTTATATCAGTTGCTTCCTGCTGACTGAGCATATGGCCATCCCAGGTTGCTTTTACCGGATTGTAGGCTTCAATAAATAAAACTTCCTGAAGTTCGGGTGACTGATAAGAGGGATAAAGCATCAAAAATGCATTTTCTGCTTCAATTCCGGTAAGGTAAAAAAAGTCGGATTGCTGGCGATAGGGGTAAAACTGATCGCCATTTCGGGGCATTTTGGCAGCAGCAGCAAAAACAGCGAGGCTTCCTGTGGGTAAAAGTCCCGCAAGTTTTTTCCTGTTTTGTTTGAATAAAGTGTTAGAAATTAGTGGATAACGCATTCTAGAATAAATTAGACTTTATTTAAATAATTAGATTTGGCAATTTTCATATCTATAAAAGCAAATATATTCCTACATTTGTCAAATCAACTTTACAAAGGTAATTTTTTTACCATTTTAATCAAAAATGAAGGGTTCATTTGTTTTTCAACCAAACAAAGCATTATGAGCAAAACTGTAACGTATTCATCTGTCGCCAAAAAGATTATCATGTCGCTGGCAGGCTTGTTCCTGACCAGTTTTTTGGTTGTTCACTTAGGGATTAATTTGTTAATCCTTTTCGACAAAAGCCTTGAGCTGTTTAATCAGGCGGCTCATTTTATGGCTACTAACCCATTGATACAGCTGTTTCAGTATGTGTTGTTTTTTGGGTTTATCCTTCACATCATCTTAGGTGTGGTGTTGCAAATTCAAAACTGGGCTGCTCGTCCGGTGCGGTATCAGAAGAAGGGTTCTTCGGAGCAATCGTATTTCTCAAAGTTTATGATTCATACCGGGGCGATCGTATTGATTTTTCTGATCATTCACTTTGCCAACTTTTTCGTTAAAGCTAAGTTTGGCCACATTGATCCGATCACCTATGATTCGGGCACCTATGAAAACCTTGGCCATTTGGTGGTTGAGCTTTTCAAAGATGGAGCCTATGTGATCTTTTATGTGATAGCCATCCTTTTGCTGGGCTTTCACCTGGATCATGGTTTTCAGTCGGCTTTCCAGTCGCTGGGTCTTACGCATTCCCGTTACACCCCCATCATAAAGGGATTTGGGACGGTGTTTTCAATTTTGATTACACTTGGTTTTATTGCAATTCCACTGGTTATTTACTTCTCTTCTTAAGCATTTATAGCTATGGTAAAATTAAACGCAAAAATACCTCAGGGTCCACTGGCAGAAAAATGGACAAATTATAAAGCCCATCAAAATCTTGTAAACCCCTCCAACAAGCGCCGCCTCGACATTATCGTGGTGGGTACAGGCCTTGCGGGAGCTTCTGCAGCTGCAAGCTTTGGTGAAATGGGTTTCAATGTAAAAGTATTTGGTATTCACGACAGTCCAAGGCGAGCACATAGTATTGCTGCACAGGGTGGTATCAATGCTGCCAAAAACTATCCCAATGATGGCGATAGTGTTTACCGCCTGTTTTACGACACCATAAAAGGAGGTGATTATCGTGCCCGTGAAGCCAATGTTTATAGGTTGGCCGAAGTGAGTAACAATATTATCGACCAATGCGTGGCACAGGGAGTCCCTTTTGCCCGCGAATATGGTGGTTTGTTGGACAATCGTTCTTTTGGCGGTGCGCAGGTTTCGCGTACGTTTTATGCCCGCGGACAAACCGGTCAGCAGCTTTTGCTCGGAGCCTACAGTGCACTGAGTAAGGAAATAAAAAAGGGAAGCGTGAAAATGTTTACCCGTCGCGAAATGCTCGAACTGGTTGTGATTGAAGGCCGCGCGCGCGGCATCATTGTTCGCAATCTGATCACAGGCGAAATTGAGCGACATAGTGCGCATGCTGTGGTTTTGGCTACCGGCGGTTATGGTAATGTATTTTTCCTCTCGACCAATGCCATGGCTTCTAATGGAAGTGCTATCTGGAAGGTATATAAAAAAGGTGCTTTCTTTGGCAATCCTTCTTTCACACAGATTCATCCTACCTGTATCCCGGTGCATGGCGATTACCAAAGCAAGCTCACCCTGATGAGCGAAAGCCTGCGTAACGATGGCCGTATCTGGGTACCAAAACATAAGGAAGACGCTGAAAAAATCCGAAAAGGCGAGCTTAAGCCAACGCAAATACCCGAAGACAGAAGAGATTATTACCTTGAGCGTCGTTATCCTGCTTTTGGTAATCTGGTGCCCCGCGATGTGGCTTCACGTGCTGCCAAAGAGCGCTGCGATGCCGGATTCGGTGTTGGCTCGACAGGGCTGGCTGTTTACCTCGACTTTGAAGATGCTATCAAGAGATTAGGCAAGCATGTGATTGAGGCGCGTTATGGAAACCTTTTCCAGATGTATGAAAAGATAGTGGATGAAAATCCTTATGAAACACCCATGATGATCTATCCTGCAGTGCATTACACTATGGGTGGCATCTGGGTTGATTATGAGCTGCAAACGACAATTCCCGGATTGTTTGCTGCGGGCGAAGCCAATTTCTCTGATCACGGCGCCAACCGTTTGGGAGCTTCTGCATTGATGCAAGGACTTTCGGATGGCTATTTTGTGCTGCCTTACACCATTCAAAACTACCTGGCAGATCAAATTAGTGTGCCACGTTTTGAGACTAATCTGCTGGAATTTGAACAGGCAGAAAAAGAAGCTAAAGAGCGGATCGACAAATTACTCACTGTGAACGGAACAGAAACTGTAGATACTTTCCATCGCAAGCTTGGTTTGATCATGTGGGATTTGGTTGGTATGGGTCGCAAAAAAGAAGAGTTGGAAAAGGCAATTACCATGATTCAGGAGCTTCGTAAGGAATTCTGGAAAAACGTGAAGGTGCCGGGTAAGAATGAAATGGTAAATCCCGAGCTCGAAAAAGCCATTCGCGTGGCTGACTATCTGGAGTTGGGAGAGCTAATAGCTCGTGATGCACTAGTGCGTGAAGAAAGTTGTGGAGGACATTTCCGCATAGAGCATCAAACAGAAGAAGGTGAAGCCTTGCGCGATGATAAAAATTTCACTTTTGTGTCGGCCTGGGAATTCACAGGAGAAGACAAAGAACCAAAATTGAATAAGGAATCGCTCGTATTTGAGTTCATCGAAGTGAAACAACGTAACTATAAATAAGCCTATTATTCATCACAAAAACTGCTAAAAATGGATTTAACACTTAAGATCTGGAGGCAGGCCTCGGCCGGCGAAAAGGGTAAGTTTGTTGATTACCAGGTTCAAAATATATCTTCTGATGCGTCTTTTCTGGAAATGCTTGATGTGCTCAACGAGCGCCTCGTAAGGGAAGGAGAAGATCCGGTGGCTTTTGATCACGATTGCCGCGAAGGAATATGCGGTTCCTGTAGCCTCTATATCAACGGCAGACCTCATGGCCCCGAAAAAGGCATCACAACCTGTCAGATGCATATGCGCCGTTTCAAAGATGGCGAAACTATTGTAATAGAACCCTGGCGAGCTAAACCATTCCCAGTGATCAAGGATTTGATGGTAGATCGTACTGCCTTCGACGAAATTATTCAGGCTGGTGGCTATGTTTCTATCACTACCGGCGGAGTGCCTGATGCCAATGCCATTCCAATTCCAAAGCGTGATGCTGATACTGCAATGGATGCCGCGGCTTGTATTGGTTGTGGTGCTTGTGTGGCAGCCTGCAAAAATGCAAGCGCAATGCTTTTTGTTGCTGCTAAAGTATCTCAGTTCGCCGTATTGCCACAGGGAAAAATAGAAGCGCGTGAACGTGTTCAAAATATGGTGTCAAAAATGGACGAGTTGGGCTTTGGAAATTGTACCAATACGTATGCCTGTGAAGCCGAATGTCCAAAAGAAATTTCGGTATCGCATATTGCGCGTATGAACAGAGAATACCTCACAGCACGGGTGGTTAGCAAAAAAAAATAATGTTTTGACTAATATTTTAATTGAGTCTCAGTGTTGATGAAATTATTTTCATTAAACAGAAAATCAATTACTTGCCCCAGATTTAAAGGGATAGTTTGATTTTCTTTGCCTTCCTTAGGGACATGGATAACGAAGAAAATCATTATCGCTTCATTCGTAATTCCTAAAAATCAAAATATTTTATCTTAAAGCCGGCTTATGTCGGCTTTTTTTATTCAAAAAGAATAAGGTTGATGCCCATAGTCAGGCTAAAGATATCTCCTGGATGAACCTTACGGGAATTAAAAAAATACTGCACATACAATTCGTTTGTGGTAGTTGCTATGTAGTATTCGATTCCCCTGATCACATTGTCAGGATTAAACTTTTTGTGCAGGCTTGCACCGAGATCTAAATGCAGTCTGAAGGCATTTGGGGCATAATAACCTTCGGGGAAATTTTTGGGTAAACGTTCAAAAGTGCGATCTTCATCAGCTATTTGACGGCTTATTGCAAAAGCTGTATAGGGATTAAGCCATAAGTTTTCGCTCATCTTAATACCTCTGGGGTTGTATTTGAGTCGGGCAACCAGATTATGGATGGCCTTGCCTGTTCGATAAGGAGGCGAATAACCATAAACTGCATCTAATTGAAGATTTTTGCCCGGATTAAGGTAGTAACCTAAACCAAGTGATAATGAACCAATATTACCTGCAAATTGCAAATTGATACAGTCAGGAATGATGCCACGCGATTTTTCCTGTGTAAAAACTTTTCCTTGCTGCAACATTAAAAAAATGGCTATTAGGGCAAAAACGTGCTTCATTCTTTGAAGTTGATGGTTTCAAAAATTACAGTGTCGGCCAATACTTTTACCCGCCTGTAAACATTTTTTTGAGGTGCTCCAATCACCAGATTAGGCCCGATAGTAATTTCATCAGGCAGCGTATCGTTATGATATTCATAGGGGTCGTGATGGTGGCCGTGAATGGCTAAAGTTACCTTATAGTCATTCATGAGCAGGTTAAATACATAAAAATAGGACAGAAAAAACTGATCCGTCCAGGGAGGGATATGTGCCACGACAAAAACATGCTTAAACTGCTCTCGATCAACAAGTTCGTTGCGTAGCCACCTGAAATCCGGTTCAGCAAAATTGAGCTCCCAAACCACATTATTAAAGAAAATAAATTTACAATTTCGGTAAATAAAGCTGTAATTCTCCTGGCCAAACATATCACTGTAAATGCTTCGTCCGTTGGCCAGTAAATCATGATTTCCAATCACAGTAAAGTAAGGTATCGTTAGTTCTTTCATCATATCCTGAAAGATATCATACTCCTTGATAAGGCCACCATCGGTCATGTCGCCTCCATGAATCAGAAAATCTGATGAGTTGTGGCGATTGATGTGATTAATAGCATCTTGCAATTCATCATAATAGAGATGATTATCAGAGATAAGCGTAAACTCAAAAGGCTCAAAATGGCTGTGCTGATTGTTATTTAGGAGCTTTTCGAGATTTTGATCAGTGGTATTTTTTCTGGAATTTGGAACAAAAGCCGAATATGGAGAGAACTCAAAAACTTTATCGCACGACACGGGTAATGAGGTAAATAATAGCAAGACAAACTGCTTTTTAAAAAACATCGGAGTCAAAATTTACGGGCAAAATTAAGTATTCTAATCCTATCAGTTAATTTGAGAAATAGCTATTATGCTTATTTATTGTATATTTTACTTGGTTTTTCAACAAAGCTTCGATTTTTCTGTTAATTATCCGTGAGTAATGTTTGATAATACAGTGGTTTTTTCATGCAGATTAAGAATATTAGTTATAACGATAAAAAGGTTAAAAGCGAAATTGCTTCATTGGTTGGAGAGCCATTTAGCTGGGTCAAGCGTATCAAAATGGGAGGTAATGGATCGCCCCGTTTCAGGTTGATCAGAGCCAGTGCGCCAATCGAAGCCTTGTTGGCTGTTGATAACCGCCGGTGGCATTGCAATATCGAATTGCGACCGACTGGAATTCTCCTGGCTTTTCGTTCGCGGCTCGAAACCTACGCCTGGATTGTACCCTATCGCAACTTATCGCTTTTTAAATCAGAAGATTATCTCACGCTATATTCTGCACAGTATTTTGCTAAGCTGGTTTGGGACGATCGTGATAAAGGTGCGCAGAAGTTCTTGGCCAAGCTTATGAGTTACAAAGCCAAGGTGCATGAAGATGAGGCGATGCCTGCTTGAAAGCTGTTCATTTTGTAAGTTGAAAAGGTCAAAATGTATTTCATCCTTATTGAAATTGAGGCAGAAACACTTTATTAATCAAAAAGTTAAGGAGTGTTTCAAAAATTTCCAGCTAATAAATCTTGCCATATAGGGTTTGAAAGTAACGTAATAACAAAGCTTATTGATCGCAGTCGTTTGATTTGCTAACAATCACTTGTTTTTATATCTAACATATTGTATTTTTGTAACAAAAGCGGAAGCCAAAAAACTACAATGAACATGCACTTATTTCAAAAAGAATTAGGTAGAAGAATTGCCGGTCAGCGTAAGCAAAAGGGGTTCACTCAGGCTGATCTTGCCACACGCATGCAACTGTCACGTTCTTCGCTGGCTCAAATAGAGTTGGGCAATAGGAATCTTGATGCCGTTGAACTACAACAACTTGCAATAATTCTTGGCTTTTCGTTGGATGATTTTATGTCAGAAGATTTTAAGATTGATGAAAGCAAAGATTTAAAAGTACAATCCAACAAGGAAATTACTTATGAGCGTATGTCGAAACCTCACATGCAGCCAAATAAGATAAAAAACGTCTTGCTCTATATGCTCGAAAAATGTGCCGGCAAACCTAATGTTGGCGAGACAGTTTTGTACAAATTGCTGTATTTTGCTGACTTCAATTACTACGAACTTTACGAAGAACATTTAACAGGTGCTGCTTATCGCAAACTACCATACGGTCCTGTGCCTCAAAATCTGGATGTCATCATTAATCAGATGATAGCTGACAAACAACTACAAAGGTTCAAAACAGAATATTTTGGTTTACAACAAACACGTTTTCTGCCATTGGTAAAAGCCAATCTCAGCCAACTCAAGGCGAGTGAGAAAGAAGTAATCGATAAGGTACTTGATCAGATGAGTGATTGGTCTGCTGCTGCTCTTAGTGCTTATTCGCATAAGGATATGCCTTGGCTGGCCACCAAAGAAGGTGATCAGATCAATTACGAATTAGCTTTTTACAGAGAGGCGCCTTACTCTGTGAGAAACTATGATGAAGAAATAGAAGAGCAATGATCTTTGAAGAGCTACCTGCCTGGGAGAAAGACCTAAAGCGCCTGTTGAAAAAATACAGGTCGCTCATTGATGATATTGAGATTGTGAAGCAAGTACTGGAAATAAAACCTGACGAACGTCCTCCATTTAGTTATCGAATTGATAATCGTGGAATTGAAAACTGTGTGATAAAAGTAAAAAAGATAGGTAGCAAATCCCTCAAAGGTCGTGGGGTCAATTCAGGATTACGCTTGGTGTATGCTTATTTCCCTGAAGAAATAAGAATAATCTTTATTGAACTCTATCACAAAAATGATAAACAAAAGGAAGACCGTCAGCGCATTTTGGATAATTTCAACTAGCAATTTCAAATTTTTCGTTTGTCTTATTCTTTATCAACTTTTTAAGTTCAACTTGTGTCGTTTGCATGATTAGCTTTTTTCCTCAGAAATTTCGTTTTTGACTATTATGTTTTTATATGTAAATCAACGATTTGCAATTTATTGTTTGGAGTCAGTCAAGCATTATTTCTAAGACTGTCTTATTAGTAGTTATAAAAAGGTGACTTTTCAGGCAAAAATAAAAGTGTATTTTTGACAGACAAATTATACCCTATGCTCTTTTCGCAAGTCATTGGTCAAAAAGCTGTTAAGCAAAAACTTATTCAATCTGTCAAACAAAACAGGGTGAGCCATGCACAGCTTTTCTTAGGAAAGTCTGGCTCAGGAAGCATGGCTTTGGCATTGGCTTATGCGCAGTATATCAACTGCAAAAACAGAACTGAAACCGATAGCTGTGGTGTGTGCCCATCTTGTGTGAAGATGCAAAAGCTGGCACATCCCGATTTACATTATGTTTTTCCTACCACTACAAATAAAAAAGTGAAAAAGGATCCGGAATCGGAACTTTTTATGGCAGAATGGCGTTCATTTTTAAGTAAAAATAATGGCTATGGAAGCGATCAGAATTGGTACGAACATCTTGACGTAGAGAACAAACAGGGTACTATATATGTGCGCGATGCCAGTACCATCATGCGAAAACTAAGCCTAAAATCCTACGAAGCGGAATACAAGGTGATGATTATTTGGATGGCCGAAAAACTCAATGCACAGGCTGCCAACAAACTGCTTAAGCTTATAGAAGAACCACCCGATAAAACCCTTTTCATCCTTGTTGCCGAGCAGCAGGATCAGCTTTTAACTACAGTGCGTTCCCGTACCTATTTGGTAAAGATTCCAAAAATAAGTGAGACCGATCTTACACAGGCTGTTTGCAGCACTTTCGATTGCCGCGAAGCAGATGCCCGCAATGCCGTAATGATGGCCGATGGCAGCTGGCCACTGGCACAACATTTTTATAAGCATGCCGAAGAAGAGAAATATAATTTTCAGGTTTTTCAGCAATGGATGCGCCTGTGTTTTAAAGTAGCCATGATCGAACTGATTGATTTTGTGGATACACTGCGTCCATTGGGCCGAGAAAAACAAAAGGCTTTGCTGGCTTATGGGCTGCAGGTTTTTAGAAATAGCTTGTTATCAAACAACAACTTGATGCAGCTTGTTATGCTGCCTGAAGAAGAAAAATCCTTTAATCAGAAATTTGCTCCTTTTGTCCATACTGCAAATATTACCTCTATGATCGCCCTGATGGAGGAGGGGATTCGGCAAATAGAACGCAATGGCAATGCTTCACTGATTTTTATGGACATCAGTCTTAAAATGATTAAGATGTTAAAAATGAAGCCTGTAACAGCCTAAAAAAAGCTTGCTTGAGGATATATTTTGTTTAATTGATCACATTTTACTTTTTGAAAAAGCTTTTGTGATACTGATTTGCTCATTGCAACAGCCTCCTTGAATTTGTTTTATCTTTGCCATTTAAACTAGCTGTAACCTAAACTCAATATATAATCCCATGAATGAAGATCAACAAGCCAAAGCTGCGGCGAATTTTATGCCAAGAGGCTGCTGCAGGGCTCCCCGCGTATATAATCCCAAAGACCGTATTTTTCAGCACAGTTGCTGTAAACTTGACGAGCACAACTGGTTGAAAGACTATAAAAACCCCAATCAAAAAGAAGGGCTTCAGGTAGCTGAGGTTCGGTTTAAAAATGGACGCAAAGATTTTTTTTCTTACACAGCTGACCTTGACTTAAAAGAAGGTGAGATCATTGCAGTGGAAGCAACTGCCGGTCACGACATCGGAATTGTAACGCTTGTAGGCGAAATTGTTGATCTGCAGATGAAGCGCAAGAAAATTAATGCAACTGTTGATGCTTTAAAAAAAGTTTACCGCCATGCCAAGCTTTCGGATGTTGAAAAATGGGTTGGTGCTATCGAACAAGAGGAGCATACTTTATTTCGTAGCCGCGAGATTGCACTTGATCTTGACCTGAATATGAAGATGAATGACGTGGAATATCAGGGCGATAAAACCAAGGCAATATTTTATTACACAGCCGAAGAACGTGTCGATTTCAGAGAGCTGATCAAAAGGCTGGCCGAGGAGTTCAGAATAAGGATCGAGATGCGGCAGATCGGGATGCGGCAGGAGGCTGCCAAGCTTGGCGGAATAGGAAGCTGTGGCAGAGAGCTTTGCTGCTCGAGCTGGATGGCTGAGTTTCATTCGGTGAGCACCAATGTGGCAAGGCTTCAGCAACTTTCGCCCAATCCACAAAAACTTGCCGGACAATGTGGTAAGCTTAAGTGTTGCCTCAATTATGAATACGAAGCTTATGTGGATGCCCTCAGGGCTTTTCCCGACGATCGTACGGTACTCAAAACCAAAAAGGGAGATGCCTATCATCAGAAAAGTGATATTTTTAAGGGCCTGATGTGGTATGCTTATGCCAACGACCGTAACAACCTGATGGCCATCCCGATTGATAAGGTAAAAGAACTTGCCCAGGGAAACAGAAAGGGACAAATACCCGAAAAACTGGAAGATTTTGCATTTTTAAAGGAACAGCATGCCGAAGATGAATACGGAAATGGTAACAGCGATCCGCAGTATTATAACTATGAATAAAAGCTTTTTCGAACAGAAATTGGTTTTAATAAGTATAGTTTTCTTGCTGCTATTCACAGCCTGCAATCAGCATGTGCTGATGGACGAAAACCTGGCTGTTGATGACGAAGGATGGGATTACCGCAACAGGGCCGGATTTGAGGTAAGTATTGAAGATACTTCAGCCCTGCATGCCTTTTACCTTAATGTGCGCCAAAATGAAAGTTATCGCTATGGCAACCTGTATATTTTTTTGCATACTACTTTCCCCAATGGAACGCTAACACACGACACCATTGAGTGTGTATTGGCACAGCCTGATGGCAAATGGCTTGGAAAAACTTCAGGAAGCTATATCAGCAATCAAATACTTTTAAACGAATCTTTGCGTTTTCCTTTGGCAGGCCAATATCGCTTTGAAATAGAGCAGGCCATGCGCGAGGAGAAGTTGCATGGAATCACAGATATCGGCATTCGAATAGAAACCTTAAAATAGTCTTACACGGTGAACGAATCTGAACAAAAAAACAGTCCCAAAAAGAGAAGCTGGTTTAATTATGTGTTCAAGCTTTGGCTACTGTTCTTCATTGGTCTGGCGGTCGTGATGCTGTTCTTTTATGGTATCACGAATGAATGGTTTGGCAAGATGCCTTCTTTTCAAGAATTAGAAAATCCTGAAACCAATCAAGCTTCACAGATTTATGCCGCTGATGGTGCCGTACTCGGTTCTTACTATATCGAAAATCGGTCGAACGTAAGTTTTGCTGAGCTTTCGCCCAATTTAGTCAATGCCTTGCTGGCTATCGAAGATATTCGTTTTGCTGAGCATTCTGGTATTGATGAGCGTGCACTGATGCGGGTTGCCTGGGGAGTGCTCACCGGGAATAGCAAAGGAGGGGGGAGTACCCTCACCCAGCAGCTGGCCAAAAATCTTTTTCCAAGAGGAGAAAACCTGAGTACGATACAGCTTGCAATCCGGAAATTTCAGGAGTGGGTCACAGCCACCAAGTTGGAGTACAACTATTCCAAGGAAGAAATTATGGCGATGTATCTCAATACAGTATCTTACGGGAGCCAGTCGTTTGGGATTAAGTCGGCAACACTTACTTTTTTTAATAAGCTACCCGATTTGTTGCTACTCGAAGAGGCCGCCCTGATGGCCGGTGTAGTAAATGCCCCAACGCGATACAGCCCGGTACGTAATCCGGATAATGCCCTCAAAAGGCGCAACCTGGTTTTGATGAAAATGGCAGACTATGGATTTATTACAAAAGAAGTTTATGATTCTGTTAGTCAGATACCCATTGATATGTCAAATTATGGCATTATGGATCATACCAGCGGACAAGCAACCTATTTCAGGGAGTTTTTACGGGGCGAATTGCATGAGTGGTCGAAGCGTCATTTTAAGGTAGATGGTACACCTTACAATATTTATAAAGATGGGTTAAAGATCTATACTACAATCAATTCGCGCATGCAACAATATGCCGAAGAAGCTGTGCGCGAACATATGGCTTTGGATTTGCAACCTGCTTTTTTTAAACATTGGGAGGGCTATACCAACGCCCCTTTCGATTTTCCGAAAGAAAAAGCCAAAGAGGAGGTTGATAAAATCCTTAAGCAGGCCGTTCGTCGTTCCGATCGTTATCGCTCGCTCAGAAATGCTGGCGTTAGTCCGGATTCGATCAGTCTGTCATTTAGCACTCCTGTACGAATGCGTGTTTTTTCGTGGCAAGGCCCGATAGATACCGTGATGACGCCAATGGATTCGATCAGGTATTATAAATTTTACCTACAGGCGAGTTTGCTTTCCGTTGATTCGCATACCGGCTTTGTGAGAGCCTATGTGGGAGGAAACGATTACCGGTTTTTTCAATACGATCATGTAATGCAAGCCCGCAGGCAGGTGGGTTCTACCTTTAAGCCATTTCTTTATTCCCTTGCTATGCAGGAAGGTGAATACTCTCCCTGCTTCAAAGTGCCCAATATTTCATACAGTGTGCAGCTTTATGACGGCACCTTTTGGGAACCGCGAAATTCTTCGAGCGACAGGATAGGAGAGGAGGTAACCCTGAAATGGGCGCTGGCCAATTCAAACAACTGGATTTCGGCTTATCTGATCAAGCGCTTTTCGCCACAGGCAGTGATACAGCTTGCACGAAAAATGGGCGTTACCTCTCCGATTGATCCGGTGCCGGCTATTGCGCTCGGAACGCCCGATTTAAGTTTGCATGAAATGGTAGGAGCGATGAATACCTTTGCTAATCAAGGGGTTTACGTTAAACCTATTTTCATTACCCATATCGAAGATAAAAATGGCAATGTGATTGAACGTTTTGTTCCTGAGAAAACTGAAGTGCTGGATGAGGTATCTGCTTATAAAATGATCGAGCTGTTGAAAGGTGTGGTGGAATCTGGCACAGGAATTCGTTTGCGTTTTAAGTATGGCATGAATCATCCTATTGCCGGAAAGACTGGTACAACGCAAAATCAAAGTGATGGCTGGTTTATGGGAATTACTCCTGACCTAACCACTGGCATTTGGGTTGGGGCAGAAGACCGTAGTGCACATTTCAGAACCATCAGGCTGGGACAGGGAGCCAATATGGCCTTGCCAATTTGGGCGGTCTATATGCAAAAAGTATATGATGATCCTTCACTTGGAATTAGCATGGGCGATTTTAAAAAACCGCTTGCTGACATTTCAATTGAGTTTGATTGCGATAAATATGATGCTCAGCAAGCCAGAAAAAATCGTAACCAACAACAACAATTTGAAGATGATTTTTAAGGGCTGATTTTGCGGATGCGCAGCTCATCGAAAAAGACGGTGTCAGTAGTTTTATTCCACACATATACCCGATACTGTCGATGCCCGGCTGTATCAGGGATTGTTGCCATGAATCGAATTTCGCCCCAGCCTAAGCTATCAGTTTGGTTTACAGTTTCCTGTTGTATGTAAAGGGTTTTTGGATTAGGAGCGGCAAAAACTAAGGCTGCACGGGCATCAACCGGTTTTTTCCAGACGCTAACTTCATAAGTTTCATTTGCTTTAGTCCAAAAATCTATACCGCCAGCAAAGCGTTTTTCGCCATGCAGCATCGCAGCATGGCTGCCATCACGCCAGTCAAGACTGCTTTGTGTGTCAGGGAAGCTGAACGCATAACGCCGATCTTCGGCCAGGAATTTATTTTTGTATCTGTTCAGTTTTTCGAAGCTGGTGTAGGCTTCCGGCCCGATGGTATGCCGCACTTTTGGCAGCACCACATATTTTCCTGCTATGAGCGAATCGTAATCCATGGGTTCCAGTTTCTCGAAAAATTCCAGATCACGGCTCAGTTTTCCAAAAGCATGCCAGTAAGAAGCTTTCGACATTTCGGCATAATGTATGGCACCGTATTTATATTGTGCTGTTTGAAAGAGGTTAAGACCTGCTAAAACGACTATTAAAAGCTGCATTACCCACACAATAATCTTATGCTGTTTTGAAATAAAATGCAGCCAGGCAGCCAATCCGATAGCCATAAGCACATAGGTGTCGATAAGTGGTCGCGACCCAAAGCTGCCGCCGTAAGTCCAGTCCCACCACGAAAAAATGATCCACAAATTAAGGGGTACAAACACCCAAATCGCTATTTGGAAGGACTCGAATTTTTTTCGAAGGAAGAAAAGACCCGCCAGTGCAAAAAGCATCACAGGCGTATAAACCAGCCAGCCTTTGCGATAACTAAAAAGGCCTCGCCAGATCTGTGGATTATCAAAGAAAAAGCCTTCCTTGCCATAAGAATAATATATCCAGCTGCCGGTATTGAATTTCCAAAAAAGCAATTGAGGCAGTATGATGATGAAAGCTCCTAAAACCATCACCAACAGGAGTTTCCACGATTTGAGAAAATACAGTAACCGCGCTTTCAGGCTTTTGAGGTCATACAGCAAAAAGAAAAGGATAATCAAGGCATTGGTAGGACGTATAAGGCTGATAAGTCCATATACTATACCTAAGAGGAAAGTGTTTTTTAGATCGGGTTTTTTGTGCCAGGCTATCGTAGTTGATACAAAAAAGACAATCAAACTAAAATTATAGGCATGCGACATGGCCGCTTCCAATGTAGTATAAAAGAACAGATTAGTAGCAAAAAGTAAGGCAAACAGCACCCAGGCGGTCAGTTTTTCGTTAACCAGCTGAAGCAAAATTTTTCGTAGTGTAAAGGCTGCTATGGTCACATAAAGGAGCGCCCCAAAAAGCATGAAAAACATATAAGGTGGCGAAAAACCATGCATTGGAGCCCCACTGAACCAGGCATATAGGTGTCCCATCAAAAAGAATGGCAGGTAGAGCATCGCCAATCCCATGGTCATCTTTTGGAAGTGTCCGCCTTCGGTGGTTTTGGAATTGAACATCTTACCTGCAAAAAAAGCCGGATCTTCATCGATAAAGCTGAAGCTGAGGTCGTGATGAATAAAAGTGGCGGGCAGGTAACTGTAGTAGCTGATCACATCGTGCAGCACTACGCCATGATCACGTTTCCAGAGGTTGTTGTTGAGGTTTACGCCAATAACGACCACCACAAAAAGCCAAATCACCAGCCGTGAAGCTGCACGGTTCATAATGCTATTCCAATTTTCAGTCAGTTTACGGAAGCCTTTCATTGGGGAGATTTGTGCTGACAAAGATGGGAAAAATGTGAACAAAAGCGAGATTTAATCATAGGAAATCAATGAAGAAATGTATATTTTAGCGCACCAAACCAACACAAACCAAATGAAAATCTGGTCGAAGAGGATCAATTTTCAGGCTGTTTTGTTCAGTCCTTTTATTTTAGCTGTATTGCCGGCTGCTATACTGCTTGCACTTTTGCCTTTAAACTTGCCCAAATATGAGGCAACCATCGTTAGTGCAGGAAAAAACGGACAAGGCCAAAGTACATTGATGACAGTTTATGCAGATTTAAATGGCGATGAAATAAATGAAAAATTTGTTTTAGGAAGTCGTGAAGATATAGATTCATCTGTTTATTTTGTCAGGGTAAATTCAATTGATTTTAAATTTAAAGAGGAATGGGTTTTCAAACAAAAACCCGTCACTAAATCCTATCCCGGCTTTTATGACTTTGATCACAACGGTTTATTGGAAGCATATTTTTTTACGCAAAAGGAGGACTCACTTTTCATCAATCAACTCGATCCTTATTTAGCTCCCGAATATGCCCGTCGTACTTTTTTTGTCGATCTGATCAATTCTGATCGTAATGTTTTTGATATCAGTATGCTTCTGCTCGATTGTGCTGACCATGATGGAGATAGTTTGGACGAGTTGACTTTTGCAGCCTGTGGTGGCTATTGTCGGCAACCCCGCCGGCTCTATCGGCTGCATCCACGCAGTGAATTAATTGAAGCTTCAGAAAATACCGCAATAGGATATGATTTGATGGTGGCAAACGTGATAACTGACCTGGATGGGGATGGCAACAATGAATATTTGTTAGCAAATTCTGATGTCAAAAACTTCTCCGAAATTGCAGACCAAACCACCCTGCCTTACCTCGATACTTGTGCATATGTATTGGCAATTGACGATGATTTGCAGATGCTGTTTGAGCCTATTCCACTCAAAACCATGACATTCAAACCAGAGCTTTTTTTTAATAAGCAAAAACCTTTGTTCTATTATTGCGAAAAAGGCGAATCTTATCTTCAAAACAAGGTGGTTATTCGCAATGCTAATGGTAAGCTTATAAGCAGCTTCCCTCTATTTGATACTCCTGAGAGATTATTTGCTTTGCCTGACTTTTGGCGTACAGAATCTGAATTGTTGGCCATTACAGATGGACGTTCAGTATATTTATATAACCGTTTGGGAAGTCTGATGCGCAAAATACAGATTAAAGAAGGAACATTGAGCAGTTCAAAGGCAATCAAATTACTAACAGGTTCAACTCCTCAAATGGTTCTTATCTGTGGTAATATTATCGAAATTTTAGACCATAAGCTACGCTATCCTGTGCGCATAAGACTACCTGACTTTTCCGATTTGCCGGTTTACATATCTGTGATCAAAAACAACAAAAACAGCGCGCTATTTTCGATAAACAACCGCTTTTCGCAATTCGAGGTAAGCTATGGCTATAATTCACTTTATCCCTGGCGTCATCCCATTTGGTTTGCTGTTTACCTGAGTGTTGTATTGCTCTTGTGGCTCACGCAATTGCTACAGAAAAAACAGTCCCAACAAAAATATGAAGCCGAGCGGCAGTTGATGGCATTCCGTTTCAGGGCACTCAAAAACCAGGTTGATCCGCATTTTACACTCAATGCGCTTAACAGCATAGCCCAGATGCAGGAGCAAGGTCAACAGGAAAGAGCTGGTAAGTTTTTGGTGAAATTCAGCCGCATGATTCACCGCACACTAGAAAATTCTGAGAAAATTGAAACGACCCTGGAAGAAGAGCTGGATTTTGTGCGCGATTACCTGGATGTGCAGCAAATGCGTTTTCGTAATGCCTTTAGCTTTGAGATTAAGCTGGAAGATGAGGCACTATCAGAGCTGCTTATTCCCCGCCATTTGATACACACCTTTGTGGAAAATGCCATCAAACACGGTTTGCGACCGCTTGAAGTTCCAGGCAGGCTGATAATTAACGTTTATCGAGAGCGAGAAAATGTGACTATTGAAGTTGATGACAACGGCATCGGACGTGAGGAAGCCGCTAACAACAAAAGCCTGAGTACGGGAAAAGGCTTGAAGATATTGGATGAGCTCATCACACTTTTCGAAAAGTTAAGAAAAAGTCAGATTAGCTATGAGATCATCGACAAGAAAGATGAACAAGGAAAGCCTACAGGAACCAAAGTGTTGATAAAAATACCAGACCATGAATTATAAAAGCCATATGTTGTTGTTTGTAAATGGCTCAAATCAAGTAGGTTATAAAGATCACCAATAAACAACTATTTTTAAAGGTTAAAGGACTGTTGACGGATTTTAATAACAATCAAAAATATTCTTTAGATGACCTCCCAGAAGCTGTTAAGGGTTTATGTATTGGTTTGCTTTTCAAAAAAAAGTTTACTTTTGAACTCGAATTTCATAGCTTATGCCCATTCAAAAGCTTACTTTTAATACAAAAGCTGAATCGAAGGCCGAAAGTTTGAAACAAATCCTTGCACTTTCACCTGAAGAGCGGTTCAGGATTTTTATAGAATTGTCGGTGCTTTACCTTAACCTCTATCCGGATTTGCCTGCTAAAGAGGATAAAAATTTTCACATCTATCCAAATGAATGTAAATAAAGTATTGCCACTTTCAGCTGCTGAGTTGAATGCAATTATTGAGCAGTTTATTCTGGAATCCGCTGCTCAAAATGTGCGTATGATTCTTGTTGGTGGTGGAGCAGTTAATTTTCATGGTGTGCAGCGGCATTCTGCCGATGTTGATTTTTGGATTGAAACTACACAGGATAACCTTAAGCGCTTACAAAATGTAATTTTAGAAATGGGTTATGAAATTGATGCTTTTCCGCAGGCTGTTTTTGACAAAAAACAGAATATTAGTATTCATATTAGTCCTGTATTTAAAATTGAACTTATTACAGCTTTGAATTTTGGCCTTTCTTTTGATGAGGCTTATTCCCGAGCCGAAACAGCATTTATTAAAGTTAAACCAGAAGCACAATTTAAGGTGTTAAATTTTGAGGATTTAATTGACTCTAAGTTGAGTTCAGGAAGGCCTAAGGATTATTACGATGTATTGAGCTTAAGGGAAGTGAAGGAGCAACGAAATTCTTAATTGTTTTTCACTACTGATGCGTTTAATTTGAAATTCTTAAAACATTGTTTTACTCCAATTTTAATCGTACCCTATCAGATGATTAATTTGACTTGACTTATTTTTCTAAGATAGATTCTATAGAAAAACTTGAACTAGGAAATATCGAT
>Ga0100391_1001514_pt1 | contig 25739 bp, 16 predicted proteins | sample CryGeymeta201515_FD_81541 | JGI IMG/M metagenome (GOLD analysis project Ga0100391, IMG submission 81541) | Groundwater microbial communities from Crystal Geyser aquifers in Utah, USA - Crystal Geyser metaG 2015-15 | ecosystem: Environmental > Aquatic > Deep subsurface > Groundwater | place: USA... | reverse complement strand
TATTGTTAACAAAACAAGATATTAATATTTACAGTGTTTCTTAGTACATTTCTACGCGATTTCTACATAAAAATGACTGAAATATTTGAGTCCCGAATCTTGTCATAAATCAGACCTTAAAAATAAATTTGAGACGGATTTGAATTGCAACTTTGTACTCGTCCACACACGACGTCAACTTCCAACTCCCCACAGCACTTGAAACACGGCGTTCAGCCACACTTCTTTCAATTGATACTGGTAAGCAAGTCACCAATTGTATCTTTCAGGAGATGCGCAATTTGCTTCATTTGACAAACAAAGTGTTCGTGTTGGCACTTGCACTATGCTCATTGGCAACATCTGGATTCGTCGATGCTAGTGGTGACGCCTGTGAAACAGGCACCTGTTCAGGTTTGACAAACTCGGCCTTTGTCTTTATCAAACCGCACGCCAATACACCTGCAACGCAAGATCTGGTGAAAGAGAAATTGATCAAGGCAGGAATCACTATCGTATCGGAATCAGAAATTACTGGAGAGACCATTGACAAGAAGAAGTTAATCGACAAACACTACTATGCGATTGCCTCTAAGGCTACTATTTTGTCTCCCGCAGAGTTTTCTGTACCAGCAGATAAATTCCAAGAAGCTTTTGGAGAGTCTTGGCCAAGCGTACTGTCAGAGAAACGAGCTGTGAATGCAATGGAGGCGTGTGCCGTCTTTGATTGCACACCAGATGAACTGAACGAAGCTTGGAGACAGGCAGAAAAGGAGAAGAAAGTTGTTAAATTTGGAGGAGGCTTTTACTGTGGTTTGCTGTCGGTGGGGGACACCAAACCTTCCTTGTATGTTTTCAATGCCTTTTTTATGTCTATGCGGTCCAAATTTGTTCAGAAAGGAACAAGCATTCATTGTTACGAAGTGGAATGGCAACCATCAACTCTGTCATGGCAATCTTTCCGCAATGACGTTGTAGGTCCAACCGATCCATCAAGTGCTCCCAAGGGATCCATTCGTCGAACAATTCTTGACAAGTAGGTGATATGCTGTTATTCTGTTGGTTGACATGTCCACTCCGTAAACCTCATGTATGATCTTTTCTTGCTATGCTAGGTACAAAGAACTTGGTCTCACAAGCAAGCCCAACAAAGGAGACAATGGTATTCATGCTAGTGCATCGCCCTTAGAGGGACTTGCAGAGAAAACAAATTGGCTTAAGAAAAAGATCAAGGACGATCCGTTCGGAAAGGTCTTGTTGGATAATGGCGTCAAGAAAAAAACAATTGAAGATTGGTCATTGGACGCCCAAGTTCAGCTCCCCGATGGTTCAAAAGGAAGTATCTTCGATTATCTGGAAGATATGGACGTCGATGAATGTCTGCAAAAAATGGTTGAGTTGCATGAGCTGAGATGAGCTCTACTTGTGCTACTGCTTAGAAAAAGCAATGGTGTATAAAATTCGCGCGATGATAGCCTTTATTATTGGCAAAGACGACACGTGAGTACCACGTAGCTTTGGTTCGTATTTAATTTGTGTTGGTTTAGCTTGTCTTTTCTTGTCCAAAAGCAGAAAGGCGGTTTCCTCGCCGAACTCTATGCTGAAGTCGCTATTAGTGCCTCCGCAAATACCCACTATGACCTCTTCAGTAGCATTGTCCAAAATGGCAACAAGTCATCAATTTTGGCTCGCATCAGGGTACCACACCCGCCCCATACCATGCGTGCCGGTATGTCTTGAAAATCATCTCCTACGTACTTGATGGCTTTAAATCCTGCTCTGCTGTAGTATCGAACCAATCTACGGTGTTGAAAATCTTCATCGTCAATGGCGAGAAACTCGGCCTCTGTGCAGCCCTTTTCCTTTCCTGATTGTTATTGTTTGTTATGTATTCGTTGGTCGTTCATGCGGGTCAACGAGAGAGAATGAGGAACGACACAATATAAAATGTTTGCAACAACAACAAAAACAAAACGAACTGTACGTACCATGCAAGAGACACTGATATCCAAACAAGAGTCCTACGCCAAACGTCGTACCACCACCTCGAAAATCGTCATTTTCCGTCTTGACTTGATCCACCATCTTTTTAAAGACTTCCATTTTATCCAAGTGCAAAATTTCGCCAGCAGGTCGCACAAAACCTTCGCCGTATCCCAGAATTTGAGATGAATTAGTGGTAGACCTGGCAACCGCCCGAAAAGCAGGACCCAGTGTAGTCATGGACAAATCTATTCCTTCTTTGTTTGCAAATACGTCTAATTCTTTTTGGGTCCAAGTAGCAGTCGTTGCTTTGGTCGTAGAACCCTCTTCCCTTGTCGTCGCACGAAGCAGGATGATAGCTGGTCTGCTCTGGCCATTATGATTCCATTTCGCTATTATATGTAACGAGCGTGATGCTATATATTGCTGCTTTGAACCCGTACGAGAAGTAACAGTGAAACCCGTTGTCACCGAAATTACCAGGGCCAACGTTGATAGGAATATCAAAGTCGGCTTCATGATTATATACTATTTTATAATAATACTTTGTTTCGATTATTGTACAACGAAATGATTGTAACCAGAGAAGTTGGTTTTCCAGGAGTAGCGGCTGTGCTGTTTGAAAAGGTGATCCTTGATTCTTTGCAGGAAACAAAAAAATGGTACTGTAGCTTGCGTGTGTTGTTGTTGTTTGTTGTAATTCTTCGTTGGTTGCAACAGTAGACAGTGTAATGTAATATACTGTTTCTATTCAGCAGACGCCTCATCTTTTGAACTCGTTAATTCGACTGTTGACCTTCACAGCAAAGCACTACTATTTCTTGCCAATTTAGGGACAAGGGTAAAATCTTCCTGCGTGACTTTTCTTAAAACACAAATTGAACGGACAACTTTTTTGGTGGTACCAGGCAGAGAGTAGTACAACGAGGAATATTTAATAGAGTAGTTGTTGGTCATGGTTTGATACCAACAGATCTCGCCATGAATTGGAAGTTCTTTAAGCCACGGGTCGTGCTCTGTCTAGTAGGATTTTCGCTGATATTACAGGCAGTTGATGCATTCGTCACCGCACCAACTTGTTCCACACTCCAGACGGCGTCGACGGCACATAAAACCTCGCATTCTAGCTTCAAGTACCAAATATGTGCAATAGCTGCTGAAGAAAATCGGGAGGCGAATAAGAACAACAAACAAGAATTTCCTCAAGCTTTTATATTACCCTCGAAAAATACTACGCAACACCGCCTTTACCTATATTCTCTTCCCGCTTCCAATCTGTTGGAACAATCGCTTTCCGCCGCAACCAGTAATAGTAGCAGCAGTGCTCATACGGCACTCTTAATACGGCGGCTGTGGGAATGGAAAGATAACGTTTTGGGAGATGGACGCGACTATTTTGTTCCCCGTCCAAACACATTATCTGCACTCAATCAACTGTTAAGGGAACAATTACAAGCCACAGAATGTGTTGTCTTGTCGAATTGTGGTACGTTTATTATGAATGAACAAGCTCAGGTAAAAAAGAAAGTCGCGCTATACAAATTCGCTACTGTGCCGTGTCGCTGATACTTTCTTCTTAAAATGACCTGCGTATACAGCTCGCTTCGATGTACTGCTCGTTGTGGTCGATGACGATTTCGAGCAGCAACAAGACGAACGTCTGCGACAGAGGTTGGTTTACACATTGCTTCAGCAGTATTTATACGATCAACATCAAAAACAAGCCTCCAAAAATTCCTTCTTTTCATCAACACTGTCATTGTTGGATGGAGGTGATAGGCCACAACGATTGTGGCTCGACCTTACCCATCCTCCTACTTCTGCCTGTGTCTCTAGTAGGGAAAGCAAAAGAGATGTCAAAACATCAAAGAACGTAGGTAGTATCGAGGATGCACCCTTGGTCGATCCAATGGATGTCAAAATTGTTGCCAAGACGCTTGTGACTTTGGAAGGCCCAGCGAATATTGCTAGATACTTGTGCAGAGTGGCGGCTGGATTGGAAGCCCAAGGACGACGCCCTGGTCGACCGGTGGTCTTTCGTCCCTTTTCATCACGAGATGCTCATATAATGCTACAACTCAAGCGAACAGCGGATATTGCTAATCCTAAACAAACACAACAGTCCATTGGCGTATTTGCTAGACAAACACAGCCACGCCTGAAGGCTTTATTGGATGTCGCGTTGCAATCAGGAAAAGCCGCACGGGACCCCGACCTGGTGCCGGCCATTTTGCCATTGAAACAGTATGGAAGCGGTGGAAGTAGTAGTCGGTATTCGTTGGGTGACGCGCCAATTGAGTTGAGCAATCAAGCAGCGCAACAAGCGACCGAGCTGGCTATCGACCCCATGGTGGCCAAATACGTTAAAAAATGGACAGCCTTGGAGGTATCTGAACAAATTCAGGCGTTTTGGCAGGCTATGTCAGTAGCTGTAGAGGAGAAATTTGGAGTGGATTTGGAAACCTCCGCAAAAGCAAAACCGATGAGGGCTGTGCTTCATCCTTATCTCATGGCCATTCGAGAGGGCACCACCGTGAAAATGGATGATGCGCTAAGAGAACTGGAAAATGTGAAAGACTTAAGCAATCTATCTACTGGCTGAATAGAATGCCTTTGTTCTGGTCTGCTCTGGACTTTATTTGGTCATGAGAACAAGAAAAAGTCAGCTTTTAAATGTAGGAGCGTGTATTGTGGTGCAGTCAAAACGCAGACAAATCAGATGGGGGAAAATGAGGCCCCCATATTAAGAGAAGAGTTAACGCAAGCATGACTCGTCGTCATTTCTTGTCAGTGGACGAAAAATCTTCTCAACGCACAAAATAGCAGGAGCACGATCGCTCCACATCTCCACTCACACAAGACCAGCTCTAGAGCTAGCTAGTAGCAACGGCGCTAGAGCACAAGAAATCGTTCAACCAGTAAAGTATTACCTGTAGCAAACAAGATCTCGAAGACCAACAGCACGTAGCACGCAGAATGGGTGCGTATCTAATACATCGGTATGAATGGATCATGGCTCTCGTGGCTCTTTTGGGATTGCTGTCCGTGAGAATCGAAAACGGGGTCAAAACTGCACGATCGAGATCGAAGTATGAACAAGATCCAGTCTATAGAGACGCCCACCAAGCCAAACTGATCAAACAATGGGTAACTTCGCAATACTGTAAAACGGATCTGGAAATATTATGCCCCGAACCCGTCTCTGAACACAGCTGCCAAGCAGCCTTCACTCCTCCGATGCAGTTTGTCTTAGATATGAACTCTCAACAGCAAGACATTCATCAAAGATACACCAACAATTGCTCTCTGGCGTACCTCATTCGACACACAGCATGGAAAGACCGAGAGAGCATCACCGACTCGGACAAGGATGATACTTTGATTTATTTTATAGCTCATCTCTTGGAGCAAATTCGCACGATATCGCTCAAATATTTTCGGGCTCCAGATCAGAGCATTCTCGAATATGAGCAAAGCCGCCTAATTGGTGGTGTTTTGGCATCCGTTCTGGATATGTTTTCAACTCCCACCAAAACTGACAGTGCAGGACAGACCATTGCTACCAAGGCGACGGAGTTTCACATAACGCATCACATTTGGACCCGAGGGGAAATCATAAACTTAATTCACGAGGCCGTTTTCTGGCATACCCACCACAAGCGCGACGGACATACTGCAAATGGAGCTGCACTTCGAGTTAGTCGACAAATGCCTAGTTTTGTGTTCAAATTTTTGCCTCTTGTCAAAGAGCAAATTCTAGACTTGGAAACGGATACCAAACTCACAAGTCGGCTTGATAAACTGTACACCCGACCAATGAAGGAGCTCTCGTTGAATGCAGATCGACCTGAATCTGACAAATGCTTGTGGGCGCACTACGAAGAAGAAAGTCTCATCAGTCAAGATTGTATGCTGGCTTTGGAAACTGCCCCGCTCAAAATACGAGATTTGGACTGGGAAGGTTCTTTTTTGTTTGTCTTGGTACATATTTTTACGTGGTTCTCGGCAGCGTACATGCTCTGGATGATGAGTTTCTTCCGGCAAGCAAAGAGTTGTTATTCAAGCACCACGCCGCCCGTATCATCGTCCCAGCTCTTATGCGGTAACTCCAATACTTCGAGCCCCGTATCCTCTCCCCAACTCCTTCGAAAGCCACTCCTTCAGACAAACATTACACCCCCTGTTTCCTCCTCACGAATTATGGACGTCAACCATTACTCTACGAAAACGAACGCGTCCAGTGACTCGTATTGCGAACAAATTAGACGTGCTAAGAAGTATTGTTCTGCGTACTTGATCCTGTCCTGCATCGTGGGATGGATATCCTCCAGGGCTTCAGAAACTATTCAATTTATTGATTTTTTCGACGGGATCTGCATGGCATTGACAGGCTTTCTGTCGCTGCACTTTGCTGCTGCTAAGTCACTGCAGTCAAATCAGTGGAAATCACGAGCCTTCCATTACAAAAAGAGAGCATCACTGCCATTGGATGATGACGAGTTTGCTTGATCTTTCAATCGATAATAACAAGACTATAATGCACGTCCTTTGTAATTATCCATTTGGGTAGATAGGCATTCGTACTGTGGCCTAGAAAAAACCATTTGCCATGTCTTTCATTCTTTATTCGAGTAGGATCCTTGATTCAATTGCGTAAACTTCGTCGGTTCCACGTCTTTGTAGACACGATTCAATGAGTACTAAGACAAAACTCAAAATTGTATTGGGGGAATGTTCCGGCTTATAGACCAACAGCAAGTACTTCAGGAACTAAAAACGTTGCCTGCTTGGCAATGCGCAGGTCCTAACTCGTTATTAAAAGACATTGGCTAGCGGGACAACTCCAAGTAAAGACAAAAATGAAAGAAACCGTCATCAGTAGAAGAATAAAAATTCTGTCACAAAATCGACAAGCATCAAATTGAATAGAAAGGACAACGACAGTTTTAAGGGAAAAGACCTTGAAGAGCCAGCAGCATTTGAAAAGAAGCTCGCATTGTTGTCGGCGCGATTCAGCAAATTTGGCTTCCGCCCACCTGCGCAACAAAAGCCCATATCATGGCAAATTCGGTTCTGCTCGTGCCTTTAGCTCACGCACAGCTGTCACCGAGTTTGAAGCAGAGGGTGCCACTGACAGCTGTTTAGGAAGGTATTGGACATGAAAGCGCGCCAATGCAACGGCACTTCGGAGGATGGAAAAAAGGATGCGCGTGCTTCACTTTGTATTTATCATGTTAGGTAACAAGTGCGGTTAGAAATTAGACGCACATTTACTCTGTTTTGAAATTTTCAGAAATTTGTTAAGAGACGCACATTTGCTTTTCGATCGACTCGTGACAACCACAAAATCTCATGCTTTTAAATAATACATACCACTTCGCCAACAACAATCAACCCGAAGCTCGATCTAAGAAATCTAGGCTTCCACCAAACAACCAAACAAAATTTTCAGCAACATGATGAAGTGCTATCAGAGGAGTACGCAGCATTCCTTCACCGACAAGCAAATCAAAGAATGGATGTCATTCGGACCGAAGGTCTTTCAGAAGCCCACCAACCCAGAAGAAATCACTGCCTTAAAAGAACGAAAAGAAAAAGTATCGGCCATGAAGAAACGCTTGGCCAATGAATTCAAGGAAAATGACGACACGACGAAAAGCAATCAAAGCAAATGGTCGGAACGAGGCATTGAATTAGAATTGGATCGTTTGGCTGCCGAAGAATGGGCGAAACAGAGGAACAGTGACGAGTCAACCCAGGAACTTCGTCCAGCGTATCAATTGGACAATTCTCATCCTGACAACATCATCGATCATCGACCTGTAGGCGGACCATTGCTGGAGTATCTTTGGAGTCAGGAGGAGCCTCTACACGGCCAGACATTGTACTTGGGAGGAGAAGAAGCGGCCAATGGGAATATATACTGTATTCCGGGTCATGCTCCCAAGGTACTGGTCATGGACACTCAAAAGAAACAAATTTATCCCATTGGTCCTGAACTACGAACGAACTGCTCCAGTCCGGACACTTGCAATGGTCGACTATACAAATGGTTGCGAGGCATCGTGATCGGAGATATCATTTTTGGTCTTCCCTGTCACGCCGATGACATTTTAAGAATTGATACGTCTACAAATGAAGTGACGACCATTCCCATTCCGTACGAAGAATTATTCCCAAATGACCCAGAACAAGCCAAAGAACAGCGAGAAATGATTTGGAAATACCACGGCGGTAATGTCTGTCCTCTTGATGATTGCATTTACGCCATTCCTCAACGAGCGCATTACGTAATGAAGCTGGACCCGAAAACAGAAACAGTTTCCTTTGTGGGACCTGCTTTTCCTGGAAAATGCAAGTGGTACGGCGGTATATTGGGAAAACAGGATGGTGCGATCTACGGTATTCCTCAAAATGCGTCTGGTGTGTTGCGGATTGATCCGGAGTCCGTCACCATACACGGCGATTTTGGCACGGGCAATCACAAATGGCACGGTGGAGCTGCCGCCGCCAATGGTGTGATTGTATCGGTTCCCGCCAACTCTGACAATGTGCTGTGCGTAACTCCCGGAAAAATACCCAAATTGGAAATTATCGGAGACACGGAGACCATTCAAAGCGGACGTCATCGCGACGATGGTAAATACAAATATTTGGGTGCCATGGCAGGGACCAATGGGAGAGTCTATATCTTCCCCTGTGCCAGCGAATATGTCTTGCAAGTAGACACTGTTAAAATGGAGGCAAAAAATATTGGACCTAATTTACGAGACAGCGGTATGGAGACTGTCTATCAGAACAAATGGCAGAATGGTTTGACCTGTGTTCAAGACAAGTGCGTTTACGGCATTTCCTTGAGCGGACACACTCTGTTGCGGATCGACTGCAGCAACAACACTGGCGATGTAGAAGACCCCGACCCCGAGGTGACGACTTGGTTATTGCCATCGCCTCGCCGTGATTGTCGAGATAAGTTTGAGGGTGGTGTCATGACAAAATCGGGCATCATGTACACGGTCCCCAATAATCACAAGGGTGTCTTGAGAATCGAACCAGCCTGCATATCGAACTAAACTAAAATCAAACAAAGAATCTGTCTTCTGATACATGGCAGCGCCCTGAAAGCGCTGCGGAGGTTGGGATTCGGGTAATCCTGTAGCGCCTAATAAAAGCCTACAAAAATAGTCGTCTGCTTCTACTAGTAGACTACTCTACGTATGTTAATTTTTAGAACTACCGGTGGTAACACTTAAGAAATGAATTTAAACCACCTGGGCAATGAGTATGCTCCTAATAGTAATGAAAAGTCAAAAGTCGTTAATTATTACAACAGTGGTCAATCTATTTTTTTATCCTCCAAAATTATTTCGAATGCCTTCTATTTTTCAACAACACTTCCACAACACGTTCGTTTTCAATTATTAATTTTCACAAAACTCTAACATTGCGATTGTATCACGACTACTGTACATAACAGTATTTGCCTGAAGTCGATTACCGGAGCCTTCGCTCTTGCTCAAAGCTACTCGCCTTGTATATCATTCGTCGACGACGAAAACAATGCCGACTGTAGAAGGTTCGACACCGTCTGATGCTTCCACCGAGCACTTGGCCAAGCTTTCGTTAAAAGGAGAGGCAGAGACGGCTCCTCCTAGTCCTATAAATGATGACGATCATTGCGATGATGAGCTATTCGCGCCCGAAAAGAAAGCAAGGGGCAAGACCAACAATGATGGCAGCAACACGGGAGCAAAAGAAAGTTCTTCAACTGCCTTTCCAGCTCCGTCTCTTCCGCCAACAAATACCAAAATGCTCCATCGAAGTAGCTCCAATTCTTCCAGTTTTATTCGAGCTCACGATTTGGAAGCAGTACCAAAGTATCAGCACCAAGGAGGACGAAATGTATCCTCCACAAAGCTTCACGAGTCAATGAAGGCCACGGGGGGCAGGTTTGCCAATGTTCCTGTTACGGCCACCCAGGGTCTGTTTTTCTTGGACGATGACTTGAAACTAATCTTGGATTCGCTCGTACAATTGGGCTTGGAAGAGGCCACAGATGAGAGTGCACGATTTGTTCCAGGACGAGAAACGGCCAGGGTACTGAGAGAGCGACAAATGACAGGCACACGAGTTCCTGTGGATCCCCAGTGGACATTTCCCAATTGGCAAGCTGCTACACTACGGAACATTAACGAAATTCTCGTTTGGAATGGTACCTGTCGTGCCGCCGTCAACAATGGTTTTGGTAGCGACTGGCCGATTGTCAAGTCACGGGGAATCATTCCTACCAGTCCTCGAAATTTAGCCGCCTACTTGTGGGACAGTAAAAATGTATCGAAATATAATTCCATGAGTTTAGGACGTGACGATGGTACTATATTTCAGGAGGGATTGGATACGCTTGCAGCTGATAGTCCCTACGGAATCCCGGGATGCGCAAAAATTTTGAAATCCTACAACAAGGTCAAACTTGTTCCCCGTACGGTCGAAATTATTAGTCTTCTTCATTTGCGTCCTCTGGAGCCACCTCTTGCCCCCAAAGGTACCTACTTGATGGTCAGTCGCAGTCTATGGGAAAGCGACAATCTGTCTGAAGAGGCAGCTTTGAATTTTGAACCACCAGCTCATCTCGCAGAAAGCAATAAAAAGACTGCCAGCAGCACTTTCATGAGTAGGAACCCATTCAATCGCAGCAACAGCAGCAACAACGACGACGACGACGACGAAGGTTCAAATAATATTATCCGCACGGAAATGTTCTTGAGTGTTCAACTCTTGCGTCCCATGGGTGACAAGGGTCAATATTGTGAAATGACCAGCATTGCTCATGCATTGGCACCAGGACTTAATAAGACTGTGGCCAAAACGGCCGCGGGTGTGACGGCTGTCAAAATTATACGAGATTTGCAGACCCTGCTGCGAAAGTAAGTGTACCGAAGAAAAGATTGATTCAGAGAAATAATAGCATTGAAAACAAAAAAGAATGCGCAACAATTGGATACAAAAAAATATTGACGTTAAGCTATAAAGTATTCCTGCAAGACTTTTTCCTTGAGAATGTAGTGCTTAAAAACGTTTCTATTTGAACCAAAACCTTTCATTGTCAGTTTTTTTTTCTTGCTGTATATTTCGAAGAATCATAGTTTTTCAAAAAAGAATGATTCATCTGCCTCTCTTTGGACGTACGTACTGTGGTGGATAATAACAATAATAATAATGATATTTTTAACGTTCATGCAAACTCATTTGTATCACTGCCTTTAATTCTTCATCATTTTCGCTGTCATCATCTGTATCGTCATCATCATCATCGTCCAGCAAGGAGGCACGAGTTCGTTTGATGACAGTAGTAAAGCATTGTCCTGCCAATTTTACAGTACTATGATCGTCGCGTTCTATTATTGTATTGGTAGGAGGACCAACGAGGGACGTGGTCGTAGAAAATGCTGGCGGAAGAGGGATTATTGTGTTCTCTCCTGCTGCGTCATTGTCAAGGATGTTGTTGTTATTATTATTAGTATTACCAGTATCATGGCAAATGCTAAGGGTCGGATCATTGGACAGTTTCCTTGTTGGCATGCGAGGTGAGGCCAATTCTTCTGGTACTCCACCCAGTTTACTGCTTTGATTGCCATTGTTTGCAAGTAAAAGTGAGGATGGTGCTTTCATCATCATCATGCTATTGTTGTTGTTGTTGTTATGGTGTTGCTTAGGGGGATAGTAGTGCTCAACAGTGCCACCACTGTACAATTCATTGCTGTGTTGTCGTTGAGGATATTTGGGGGAAGAAATACTACTAATGACACTCTCCGTAGTAATATCGCTTCTCCCAATACTAGTGTGGCTGAGATACGAAACATCAATGCTCACTTTTCGTTGGGGCGGTACGAGAGAAAGACTGCTAAGACGGTTATTGTTGTCGTCATCGTCATCGTTATGGGTTGTGCTGGTATCTTCCATACTCCGTTTTCGTTGAGGCACTCTCGGTAAGGCAATAATAGCATTGTTACTGCTAGGTTCACCAATGCTTTGTTGTCTCTGGGGGCAACAAGGGGGGACATGAACAGCATCTATGACTGCTGCTGCTGCTGCTGCTGGTGGTGGTGGTGCGTGAACCGTATGACTGTTCCTACGTACCCTCCGAGTCAGATGGGGACTGCTGCTGCCGGTGTTGCTCTCCCAGCGCGAATTGCTCAGCTTGAGATCCCGGGGACTCATTTGACTACGAATGCGACGGGGTAGCCGAGACCATCGTTGATTATGACCTTGAGCATTATCCACTATCACACAAAAGCTATTTGTTGTTGTGTCGGGAACACTCTTGTCTGTGACCGGTTTGTCCGGACAGGAGGAGATAGTGGCTCGTTCTGTAAAGAGGCCTGTTAGGAAGGTTTCCATATTTGCATTTGCTATACCCATTTGGTCCACAGTAAAAAATTAATTTGTGTAAGTAGATCTAGACTAAGTGTTTGTTCAGGAGGGGGTGCAGGTGAAAGAACCAAAGGGAATGGTGGGTTTTAATGCTACTGGAAGATCGTTGTGAACTGGTGCATTATTTAGGCAGGACGGACTACCAGTATCTACTACAGTAGACTACTAGTGGTAGTGCTGCCTTCTTATTACGGTACAATACTATTATTACGGTATTACGACCAGTAGAACTCCACAGAATTTTCATAAGCGCTGGGAGCGGAGTAGAAGCAGTCCGTCATCATTGGACCACAGACATAGTAGTAGTCATTTGAATAAATGTCAAAAGGGAGTGGTACCAGGTACGTAAGGTTCTAGAATCCGTCATCGACTAGCGTACTATTCTATGAACTTACTGGTGCCAGGTACCTGGTACCAGTACCAGTACCAGTACCAGGTACCAGGTGCCAGGTGCCAGGTACCAGGTGCCAGGTACCATACCTGGTACCGGTACTGGTACCAGGTACCACTCGTAGCACGGATATGGCCGATTGCCGAGATCCATCTTTCATCACAGTAGTCGTAGTCTAACTGGTACTAGTAGTAGTAGTCTACTAGTAGTTGTCATAGCTACCAGTACTACTAGTAGTAGGTAGTACCTCGCTGGTAGATGTAGTGGTACATGGGGGGGGGGGGGTTTACCGGTACACTGCTGAGCAGTGTGATGGATAGTGTACCCATGAGATCAAGAGTCTACTGTAGTACTGCTGCTTAGTGAGAGTACTCCTTATTAGTAAACAGTTGTTCGCCTGAAGGACTTACCGGTACCAGGTATAGTACCAGGTACCGTACTGGTACTGTAGCTACTATTGTGAAACTGAGCCATTCTCAGGTACCAGGTACCAGGTAACCACTACGAATAGACTAGCTAGGGGTACTAGTAGACTACAGTACTAGTACTTAATAAAAAATACTACTACTGGTGTAATCTGAGTACTACTAGACCCCCCAATACGATACTGTTCTGAAGCAGCAAGTAACTTGAAAATTTTTCGACGATATTATTCAAATTCAGCCTACTTTGAACGAAGGCTACCCGCAACGCGCCCGAAAACAATGAATACTGCGCCACAGTTGAATATTATTGTCTATCTGCATTGTATGTGAGGATTTCTCACCATCTCACCAGCGCCAGCAAAAAGCATGGCTCGGAGTAGCTTGTACAGCAAAATTATCATCGTCCTGTACTGGTACGATTTCGATGACATGATGATGTATTCGCAATCATTCAAAATCTAATCGGATTCTATTTTAGGGACTCGGAGCTTCGACGCCAATTTTCATCCCGGTTTTATTCAGACGGTCGACCAATGTCATTCCCAGTCCAGTGGCTGTTGTCAGAACACCACCTTTGGCACAGGAATCTCGTTCCAACGCCATACACAAGCTAGCTTCTATACTCATGCGAGCTGTTGCCTTGTAACCAGGATCACCAGCATTGCCACTCTTGAAGTACGCTTTGACCAAAGGTTTGTCGTCACGTTCGCCAACAGCGTAAATGTGACTGGTAAAGTAGCCATTGTCTTGTTGCTCTTTGCTGGGACCCTCACCTGGCTTCGGTAAGACGTATTTGAGTAACAGCCATCTCGTGGGTGGGAACACGAACGCAAATCCAAAAATTCCAAAGCCCAGCATGCCCACGAGACCAGCAACCAAATTTGGAACCGCTTGCACCTCTCTGTAGGAACAGTTTTTTCCGTAACGATACCCCAAAAGTGCATTTGTTTTGCGCACGACGGGAGCATTGGCTCCAGCCATGATAAATGGGACCACATAAGTTTTGGCGACAGAATCGTATTTGGCAAACATGACCGAGTTTGCTTTATCCGGACCACCTGTGGCTCCTTCTGGGTCCAATCCGTAGCGACCTCGCACTTTGCACTCTTTCATTCCGGGCAAATTCGTTCCATCAAACAGCAATTTCATGCCTGTGTGAATGGTACCACCCGAAACGGCTCCACTGCTATCGCCGGCCACTAACTCGATGGATTCACAGTCGCATCCATACCGTTCCTTCATGGCATCGGCCGCCAGCATGGCCCCGAGATCACTGGGAACCGAATCGTACCCACAGGCGTGAAGGATCAGTGCACCGGACGTTTCGGCCAGCCTGTGGTATCGATCGTAGGAAACCCTTTGAAATGGTACCTCTGCCGTAATATCCGTATAACAGGTTCCGTGCCTGGCACAAGCCTCTACGACAGGCAATGCTTTGTCGATAAAGGGTGTACCAGCATAATTGGCAATCACTTTTGTCGAGGCTGCAATTTCGTCCAGAGATTCGGGATTCTTGACCGCGTCAGCCACAATAATTTCGACATTGGAGGCGGAACCACACACTTCATGTCGAACTTTTTCCAATTTGGCCTCGTTGCGACCGGCTAAGGCAAATTTCAGGTTGGGGTAATTTTTTTGGACGTAGTCAACCGCTAATTGACCCGTAAAGCCAGTAGCACCGTATACGACAAGATCGAATTTTCGAGTCGAAACAGACGAAGACAGAGACATAATAACTGATGGTATCAATAATAGCACTAGTAGGATAGGTTTTGTCATCGTCATAGTATTGTATTCGGAGTACGCAGTTTCTGTTCGATATTCGATACTGCTGTATGGATTGTGGATCAAGAAGCTGTGCACTTCGTTTTTTAGTGTTAATGAGTCAATGCACAATGCACGAATGACGAATGAAAATTTGATTGCTCGGGTGGTAGGTGTACGTACGCACTTTCGCTTTCATTGACTTTCAAGCAAGAACGACGACAATGGACGAAGGAAGAATAAAAATTAATGTTTTTTTTAATTTGTAATTTGTAGACAACAATCTTTGATTCAGAGGCATGAGAGATAGACAATTACTTTCCATCGTCCACAAACACGACAACTATAGAAGCATGACCTCATCATTATTAAGCTGCGCCCTTCTGTCCCTTTTGCTCGTCGAGCAGAGCTGCTCGGCTTTCATCACATCCGGGGTATCCCTTCGGCAGTCATCCACTGCTTATATCAGCCAGCTCCACGCCTCGGACGCTGATAGTCAGGATAATAAAGTCGATGTCAGTGATCTTGGATTATCCATGGAAGATCTAGAAGCACCCTTACCAGAAGCTTTGTTGCAAGGGATTTCCATGCAAGGAGTCCAATCCACGTCTTGTATACCCGATGTCCAAGATGACGGTTGTCTCTGGACGGAAAATGCCGATACATTGGAAGTTACCCTTGTTATTCCAGGATTACGGGGACAACCAGCAGCATGTTTAGCGGTACGGTTTGCAACGACCACGGTGACAATTTCGGCCTTTGGACGCTCCGTCTGGTCATGCTTGTTACGGGGGCAAATCAATCCCAATGATTGTAGCTTTTCGGTCGAGGATGGAGCCGACATGGTTCCAATAGTGCAAATGGTCGCGAAAAAAGCGGAACCTAAGCAACGCTGGGGAGGATTCATCGATCAGATTGGAGAAGACAGTATTTTGTAAGCTGATTTTTGTGGTTGGTCAAAAATCACCGGAAGCTATGATTTTTCCTTTCGTTGTCGGTCACAGTGAATTCGAGTAGTTGGCAGCTCTGAGTGAAAGTTGAGCGAGTACAACCCATAGCTATTGCTAGTGCAGCATATCATGATACTAGACATCGCAAATGATAGGCAGCAACCATTGAATACAGTACTCGCGCCTCTGTACTAGCTACAGTAGCTACAGAGACTGGCTATGATAACGTACTCGTTATTACTCTTTCTTGAAAATCTTGAGCATTATTACTAGACCCTACTACTGCCCTAGCTAGAGATTACTACTACTACTCTACTAGAGCTACTACTAGCTAGCTAGAGTACTGTAGCTCTGATTTGACGGATCGCTCACTTGTCCGAAAATGGACCTATCCACTTTTCCCCATCTTAACGATAGTCGTAATAAATACAAGCAAGTGTTTTCACTTCTCGTCGCGCTCCGGATACACACATTCCGTGCCTTCAATTCAACCCGTTTATTGAAAATGAAGACACTCATAGTCTGCGATGTACAGCCTGATGTGGTCCAGAAGCTGGCTCAACCGCGCCAGTTTGTCGACTTGGTGCATACCGCATTGGCTGCAGCTCGCCAGAGACCCGAATCTGTCCATATTGTCTTTACCATGCTACAATTTCAAGAGCCAGGCTATAGTCAAATCCCCCCCTCACATCCTCGTTTGGGCATTTTGCGAAAATTGGCCTCCAAAAATCCTCATCTCAAGTGGTTTACCTCTCAGGAATTGTCCCTCTTACCTCAGTGTGAAAAAATAATGAGGCGATCGACGTATCTGCCCCAAGCCAATGACACTGAATTGCTCGAACACTTGCGTACATGTGCCCAAAACAACCAAGAGACGCACGAATTTACCCTTGTTGGTTACGGTCCAACAGTTCAGGCTCTTTGCAATCTCCTGGGAGATGTACTGGCTATCCCCAATGTACAAATTGTAAAAGAATGTATCCGTGATGAAAAGCAAGAGCGTTGCCGAGCCTTTCTAGAAAATGGACTATTATTCAAGGAAGAAGTTGTTTCTTTAGCAGACTACTTAGAATCACTGGATCTATTGCACGAGAGAATCGAGACACCAAAAGAACAATTATCTTCATCCTCGCCACTACCTGCGGTAAGGTACGTTTGCGACTGTGGACGTGGAGGACACCTCTCCTTGTTTCTTCCCTATCTACTCCGGGACCACGGTTACTGTCTCTGGCCAAGACAACCATGGTACAAAGAATTATCGCTGACATCTAACAAGGAATACTATTGCCCGTTGGGCCGAAGAATAGTCGATCTTTGTGACGAACCTCAATTTGGAAGTGGAACAAGGTTCTTTTTGGCAGGTCGTCAACATTTGGACGAAAAGGATTTATTGCATAGTCTTGTGCCGGAAATGATGCCACCCACTTTTGCAACAGTGGAAGAGGCCCGGGTATATGCTGCTAAACAGCAGGATGCGTCTCAGAAATTGGTTTGGTTCCTCAAGAAAGTGAATCAAAATGGAGGTCGGGCCATTACCATCACGAACGAAGTGCCTGCTGGCCCATTAGAAAGCGACGATCAGCTTCAAGTTCATATTCCTCGTCCTTTGCTGTATCACGAAAACCATGAACGCCAAGGCAAGTTTAAGTGCCACGTCAAAACTTACCAATATCTTGCCTGTAATCGATCCAGCATTACGGAGGGTAGCGTCGTGTGGCAGCTGTACATGCACGATTTATTCTACCTAGCCACGGCGTATGCGCCATGGTGTCCAAGCGACTTGTCAGATGATGCTCAAATTACTACCATGCGAACCCATCGCCTCTATCCTGACAATGAATGGCGAGTTAAGTGGAATTTAACGGATCGAGTTCGTGCCAACATGACCACTGTAATACAGAGAGCAGTCGCACAGGGTAAACTGCAAGAACAGCATTCAACTGCCCCGCCTCAATCTACGATTGATACCGCATCTGCCATGCAATTCGAAGTCAATTCTGCGGATTGGATGTTGGACGAGGACGGAAGGATTTATCTCATTGAAATAAATGGAATTCCTGTCTTGTACGATGCTGGAGAGAGCCAAGAACTCTGCACAAAGGGGCTGAAGTTATATGATCGTCTTTATAACGAAAACCCAGAAAGTGCCGTTGTGAACGATCATGATTTGTTGCAGGAGGCAATTGGTCTGGCCTTGACGGGAAAGCTTCCCAAATCAAGTTTGTGGACTCATATCATCTCCATTCCAAGTCCTAGCTAAAATATAACACGATTGTGTTGGTGACAAATGCTTCTGTAAGGATCGATTTTAATTGGCTTTTCTCGACCACACTGGAACGGGGTGCTTCCATTTTATGCACAGCGAATTGCGTTTTGAAGTAACGTTGCGTACGAAAGGAGCGTTTAAATCACTCACTCACAAGCTTTTACTGGCAGTGTGTCGCCGTCGGACACCAACTGTCTTCTCCGCGTGCTTTTTCCCCACGGACCAGTGTGCGAGTGCCAATTGTTCTGCTACAAAATGAACGAGCTTTCGCTTCCTTCCTCCCATCCCTGCTGGAAATATGTAGTCAGATTCCTGTACTGACTTTTGTGGTTGATCGCATTCCGGTGGAAATCGAACAAGCAATTCCTTTCGAACTGTCTCCTCTTCTTCCCATGACCAATCTACCCGGTCTGCTTTGCTAATACTTGCTTTGACTCTGTTCCGCTTTCTCGAATGCACCTCAGTCGGTTGTTGGTTGTTATTATCCTTTGTTTCTTGTTGCCTATCGCCAACGTTGCCACTTAGCAAGTGGTCTTTGGTCCATTTGAACACTTGATCGACATGCTGCTTTTCAGCAACCATCATGCTTCGAATACCCGCTGGCATCTTTGTACCTTTACAAGCATAATATGCAACCAGTACATCGTGTTTCGGTGTACAAGTGAGGGGTTCCATGCGAGTTAGGGCCGCCTTGTAGGGGTAAGTGTGTTCCAAAAATAACTTCCTATCCATTTCCAAAATACCCTTGGCAGCACGACGAGCGGCATTGCGTCTATTGTTCATATCCAGTTCGTGGCTGTAATCGGCAGCTTTGGACAGTGCATCCCAATCGTCATTAATGGTGTTGCTTTTATTACTTCCTTCGTCAGGACTACATTGTAAACACTGTTTAAATATTTCTGATTGTGGATATGAGATGGTAGCCGAATTTTGTTGCGCCGTCGGGTCTAGCCTTTCTTGCTTATTTTGACCCGGTCGAATATCGTTGCAGCGCTGATTCTTGGCTCGGAATACATAGGGGTCCAACTTTTGACGATTGAGCTTGCCAACGCAACAAGGAGCTACCACCAAGTGAGCCTGATTGCGAGCACATTTCCGCAACACCACATCGGTAGCTTCACCACATACGTGCAATGCGACCCCTAAGTGAAAGGGATGCACATAGGACTCAATATCTCCAAGATGGGTGTATAAATTGGGAACGGCGGTCACGTGAAGTCCAGGTAACGATGCTGGTCTCTCCAGTTTATCGTGCTCTTTTGGTTGATGGTATGACTGGTTGGCCTTGACGCGGAGAAATTCTAGTGATTTTGACTTAAGATCTACCACCACAATTTTATACTGTGGCAGCATCAAAGCAAGCGGGATAGCCAGATGCCCAGATCCACCTCCAAAATCGACAATGGTCCTTGAATGTTCGTCAATGTCATCAGTTGTAGTACTATGTGTGGCTATGGCTGGCTTGTCATCTAGAAGCAGAAAGATGCATCTTAGTAAGGACTCGATCTGTTGTTCTTTCCGGGTGGCTCGTTGTAGATTCAAGAGCTGCCCTGGCAGAGTTCCGTACACACGAGCTGCTGGAGGAAGATCATCCCAATTCAGCCATTTTTCTTCTCCTGTTGTTGCAGTAGTGGGAGGAGGTTGTGGCAATAGTGTGTACTTCGGTTCAATGTGAGGCAAAAGTTTGACGAGCACTTTCTCAAAATGTTTCAAATGAACGCCCTTCGCTTCCAGCTGAGTGGTAGGTTGTCGTATTGACCGATCGTCTGTTGTGGCCATCGCCTGTTTGTTAAGAAAGTGGTGGTGTCGATGGGACAAATGTTTCTACCAAAAATAATTGGCTTGTTGGTTCCATAATATTATTTACTTTCTTCTGATTGCAACAACAACAAAATCATCAAAACCCTAACGCTATTTAAACTTTACATAACCCTACATATCCCGAGAATCAGGTTATTGGAAGTCATTATTATTGCGAGGACTACAAACAAAGGTCCACGCAATAGAATGCAAGAGGTGACGCTCATTATTTATTCTATCTAGACTGCCTGTTCTACAAGCCCTATCGCCACAGCCAATAGGTACAGGGCTTCTACGTGCGATGCTTGAGGACAAACGTGACCCCAGTCACTGGAAGCATCCCACAGCGGACCGACAATAAAGTTGGTGTCCACAAATCTTACTCGTGGCAAAGCCTCCTTCCCTGTGGCGTCACTACTACTGCTGTTTTGCGCATCGTGACAAGCTTGACGGATAATGGCATTGTATCCGTCCAATACCGGAGGAGACCTCCAATCTCGTGGAGGACAATAGGCAGAATTCATAACATTTAGTGGATTGTAGTGAATCGATCGGGCCCATATTTCTACAGAAGGATCGAGGAAGGTTTGCAACCGCATCAAGAGTCGCCGAAATTGAAAGTCGTAGTCGAGAAACAGCGTCGGTTTTTTGCCCGTAAAACTAGCTGGCCATTGTCCAATGCCCACAATCAATTTATCACATTTTTTCTTCTTGAGTTCAGGAAGCGTTTTATTGTTAAGGTTGCGTGGGAATTTAACGTTGATCCATTCTACGTGAATATTATTGTTCGCCATGGTAATGTTGTGGTAGTTGTCTATGCTAGCTTTGATTGTACGGGAATGACTGGCCCCTACCAGACAAATCGTTGTAGGACTAAGTGCTGTCAATTTGCTTGCACCATCAGGCAACAATGAAACCGGTTGCCAACCTTCTTGTTGTTGTTCCTGTTGTTGTTTGCCTTGGAAATAATTATACTCGTAGTATTGAAAGTGGTTCAAGTATGGTTCAAATCGATTGAGATCTGTTGGTTGAATGCAATGCATCGGTGGATTTTCATAATCTTCGTGCGTAGGATCATCTATCCTCCTACAACCTCGAGGTTGAAATCGTGTATATACGCTGGCAAAATCTTGTTGCCGAGCCCTTTCGTCTGGCTGGTGGAGCCAATATCCTGTGAACCTGGCTGCAGCATTGTTATTAGCAGCAGCAGTACCAGCGCTGGTTGTGTCGGCGCTATCAATGACTATTTGGGTATTCGTTTTGGTAAGACGATGATTCATAACGTCTTCTATGCACGTGAATTGAAAATCATAAGATGTATTGTATGAAAAGTCGTTACACGTAATAGCAATGATTTCCACAAAGTAAGGTCCGGGAATGGGTACTTGATATCGGCCAACCTTGGTATTCTTCCGAGTAGGTGTCGTCCATTCCAATATACTAAGAGTTGGTCCCGACAATCGTCCCCGTAAATACGGATTTACACACCGTCCGTTCGAACGAAATTGGACGTGGATGGCAGATTCATCCGGTACATGTTCTATTGCTAGAATATCGTTGGAAAGGGTTCCGGTAGGATTGATTGGTAGGAAATGTCGTCCTTTGGATTCTGATGATGGCACTCCTAGATTCATTGAAGTCGTTTGTACATGTTGATGAATCGGTTGTCGTTGAAACTCATACTGAGACGATTTCACAGGAACAATTCTTCGAATTGGTCGTAGAACAAAGAAACGCAGACCCAAGGCACCAAGAATGAGGCCACCACATGTAAGCAAAGTTCCTTTGAGACTTTCAGACTTGTGCATCTTTTTCTTGGTAGGAAAGACCATTCTGCTTTAATATTAGTTGTTTGTAGGGTCGTCATTGAGAGTAGTAATGCATGGTAACGTTCACAGTTCTCGTCTATGAGAGTATCGGGTTGGTTGGTGGTTAACTGTTGTGACTAGTCTACTTCACTTCTTACTTGATGAGAAAAGAAGGTACTTTCTAAATAATTTTCGTTTTTTATCTCAAAGAACGTGTGCGCGATCGTGTGCGCGATCCAAACCAAAGTGAGAATCATTGTTTTTACGGGTTTTCTCAATACTCAAACAACAAACCCATAATATTATTATTGCATCTCAGTCAGCAGACGAACCCAAAACATACACACAACAACGTTTCACTGCGTCCATTCCATTTTTTTCTCCTCGTATTTAAAAAAAAATCAAGGCACTATGACAAACCAATCGATCTTGCTGACCGAACTCATCACAGAATTTTCAGACTCACTGTCATCCTGGAAAGAAAAACCTACCGTGCTCTTACCATCGGCAACTCAATTTTATCGCCTGGGATTGGTCTTATCGAATGTCGTGGTAGATCAATCCAACAGAAGCAGCAGCAGCAGCAGCAGCAGCAGCAGCAGCAGCAGCAGCAGCAGGAAAAACGAACTGTTACAAACATGTCGAACATTTCTGGACGAATTTCCCACAATTCATTTGCAACGTATCCTGGAGGATTTGCATCAAGCATTTGTTCAGATTTTACAGCAGTTTGTAAACGACTCCAGCCACGATGCAGCCACGAAAAAAAATGATGCAAATCCACCCGATACGACCAATCTGTTTCTGGCGATATCATCCTTTCATGGACTGTACGCAACGCACTGTACAAATTTATTGGTCGCGGCATCGGGACAGCCAGTGGCAGGATGGTCGCTGGAGAAAATTGAATTACTCGATGCAGTTTACGAGATATTACTCAAAAGGTTGCAATCCGAAGAGACTTCTACTACTAGTAGTAACAATAGTGACAACAAAGACGGTACAGCAATATCAAAATACATGGAAAAAGTACTGGTGATTATTGCTTTATTTTTGCAAGAACCAACACTGGAATTTGAACAGTTACTGCCCGCCATTCATCGTTTGCAAGAAAAGTTCCATCGGCACGAACAATCAACTTGGGAACGATTGGTACTGTACTATTGCGCAAAGGATCCACAATGGAAGGAGCGTATCATTGCACGGTATTCAGAAGCGGCGCAACAAGACTATCTTGTGTCCATGTTTGAAATCGAAGCAGAAGAGGATTATACCAAAGCAGCTCATGCCGTTGAGATCAACACAACCAACGCAAAGAACAACAATACAACCAATCGCAAACCAAAGGCCGCAACTCCCGCTGATACAGTCCATCGTTTGGTCCAACAAGTTTGCACTGTCTTTCCTCATTTAGGAGAAGGTTATGTCGAAACTGCCTTATCTCATTATCACGGCGATGTACAACGGACCATGAGTGCTCTGGTTGAAGGGCAATCAAATCCAAGCAGCCTGCCAGTCATTCTGCAGCGTCTCGATCCCTCGTTACCAGCAAGATGGAAAGGTCCGACGGCTCGGCAATCTCAAAAGGAAGAGGAAGAGGCTCGTCGTCTTACACAGCAAACGGTACGGGCCATGGAACAGCAACAGGAAGCGGAAGCCCGGGCCTTGGAGGTACTCAACGATGCTGACACAATGACGCACAATGAATACAATGACGATTACGATGATCAGTACGACGATATGCCCGATGGTGGTATGAGTGCAGATACGGGACTATACGATGATTTCGATACAGTACGAACCTACAATAAACTGTTGAAGCAAGTAGAACAAGAACAAGTTTTTTGGGTACGTTATTACAAAATTGTCTATTATTTTACAGGAATGTTTTTATGGTTGAAGCGATTTAACTCACCTTCATCATACCGTACTACTCTCTGGGACTGACGCAAAAAAAGGAGGAGAATCGTAACAAGAACCGATCGAATCAACAGGTCAAAACTCCTGGTAACAGAAAAGATGATGCCGAAGGCAGAGAAAAGAAATACCGTGGTCCTGATAAAATAAAGGGTGGCCGTGTTCCAAAACCAACCTCAAACACTGGTGAGGAAAGCGACAAGAACGACAAGGACAGCCACGAAAGAGGCGGACAACCAGGAAGAGGCAATCGGGGTGGTCGAGGCAGAAGTGGAAGAGGTGGTCGTGGGGGGAGAGGTAGTAGCAGAGACGACGGAGGAGTGCAAGAAGCTGCAGCTGGTGGTCGTGGAGGACAGGTGAATGGCTCCGATACTGCTGCTGCTGCTGCTGGCTCTGGACGTGGCAATGCTCGTCACAAGGAGAACAAAGCCAAAAGCCGGCAGAAAAAACAACGAGAAGCAGCTGCCAAGCGAAGTGGTGGTTAATGTAGTACTAGCTAGATAGGTCAGTTGTCTTGTTTTACGTGCCTCTGCTTGACGGCACACCGAAATGTTATTATATCTTGCTTTGTCGCTGCTTTTAGATTTTTGAAGCTAAGAATCGAATTCGATTCCTCATATTTTGCTCGCTTATGTAGACCTGGCATTCAGCTGATAAGAAATAGAACTACAGTACACGCTTCTAGTTATTGTGGGTGAATCCGAACTATTAGTAGTGCGGTACGATTACGTAATCGGTTTTCAAAAAAAAACAAATTGTGGTCGGTGGAAAAGCTTGTAAATTGCTATTTTTTGTCAATCGTTTATTATTTGGTGTTTATCCATTTATTTGTATCTTCGACACAATCGACTCCAAAAGGACCATATTTATGCCATCAATCTTCCCGTATTGTATTCTCATGTGGGGAAATTTTATAGCTCGTCTACGTTGGCCGGAAACAGTCGAATGGCCAACAAAGTATCTCCCGAATGATCGCGGAATTCAAAATCATGTTGTACATCTGTCAATTGCGTCACATAGGTACCTTCGTCGATCCAGGTGTATCCTCCCTTTTCGCTGGCCTTTAATTCCACGGCACTATCCATGACCAAATTCTTGAGAGTGAGTTTGTAGGGTCGTTCATTTCGACTTTTCAAGTCAGTATTCTTCCAGACAATCACTTTCACACGAAGTTCAAAGTCGACACTTCGAACCACAAATCCTTCTCCCGTCTTGATGAGCTGCGTATTACGAGAAAAGGGCTCGACAAAGCCCTTGAAGGCTTCCACTTCGACATCGAGGTCCTTATCGTTTTGATCACCCTGATAAAAGATACCCAACTTTGCAGCACCAGCACGGAAATCCAAAAGCACATTCTCTTCCAATGCCAAAACTTTAGTAGTAGTGGCAATGAGAAGGACGGTGGTCAGCAAGAAGCAGATGATAGATTGCACCATTTCGTATAATTGTTATATCAATGATAATAATATAGTAAAATAATCGCGTGTATGCAATGTTGTGTGTGTGTGTGTGTTGAAAAAATCTTTCGTCTGCTTCACTTGTTACTATTATTACTACCAATAGTACTCAGAGTATCTCACATCATAATAATACAGTAATATTAAACCGCGCGGAAGAAGATACTCCTACTCCGTTTTCATCATGCATGACTGAATGTTGTTTGAGAGCTGGCAAGTACCAGTAAACTACTCTACTACTAGTAGCTAGCACTCGTACTACTAAAAGCTGCTACTACTAGCTACTAGCTAGCTACTGTAGTAGCTAGTACTACAGTACCTCCTGTCTTAGTAGTAGGTACCTGGTACTACTAGTAGTCGTACTCTACTAGGCTACTCTAGCTAGTAGTAGCTACCGTAATAGTAGTAGTAGCAGTGGTAGTACTATTACTCCTACTAGTAGTAGTAGCATCAGAGAAGAGCACCCTACGTATGGCAGAATTTCTCTGTAAGGGTTACAGAGATATCTGCCATGCCCGGGATATTTTACATAACACAAATCTTTTAGTTTCTCTAATATAGCATTTAC
>Ga0100391_1001509_pt1 | contig 25778 bp, 17 predicted proteins | sample CryGeymeta201515_FD_81541 | JGI IMG/M metagenome (GOLD analysis project Ga0100391, IMG submission 81541) | Groundwater microbial communities from Crystal Geyser aquifers in Utah, USA - Crystal Geyser metaG 2015-15 | ecosystem: Environmental > Aquatic > Deep subsurface > Groundwater | place: USA... | reverse complement strand
TAGTGATATCAGAGTCCTCTCACTTTAACAGTATTATCTAATAATAAATACAGAGTATCATCAAGTGAAGACCATACTAAAGTATAGACATAGTGTTTGAATTGAAGTGTCTATTCAACAATAATCAACAAGGCAATATCGAACTTTGATATGGCAATATCGAACTTCAATGTGGATCATATGGCAATATCGAACTTCAATGAATGAAAATGGAAATATCGAACTTCCAAATGGAAATATCCTGGAAATATCGAACTTCCATATGGCAACATCAAACTTCGATATATCAACATGGCAATATCGGACTTCGATATGGCATTAAAGGACTTTGATATGGTACTAGTATCAACATGGCAATATCGGACTAGTAGTAACTACTACTATTTAGGAGTAGTGGTAGCAGAGCCAGCCTAGTAGTCGTACTAGTAGTAGTAGTAGTAGTAGGAGTACGTAGTACTCTACTCTAATACTACTCCAATTAGACGTTCCTCCTCCAGTTTAGAGTACCACTGTAGCTAGCTACTCGTACCTGCTAGCTACTAGTAGTAGCAGCAGTAGTAGTACTACTGTGTAGGGAGGACGAGCTCTGGCTGTACGACGACGACGACTAGCTACTAGTAGTAGACTACTACTGCTACTACCACTGATACTACTACTACTACTATCCAACTTCACCACAATACTACTACTACTACTAATAATAATAATAGTAATAATATAATTACTTTTCTAAATTCGAGTTTGTGTGTGTGTGTGTATGTATCAGCAACCATGGCAGCCTCCGAAGCTAAAGCCATGTTGGATGCTCTGATGGGATCCGATCGCAACGCACCATTGCCACCCGGAGCTGCACTACCGCCGTCCAAAAAACGCAAGGCCTCTTCGTCGTCTGTCGACAACTCTGGTGGCATGTTGTTGTTACCAGGTAAAAAATCAAAATCATGCTACGATCCCAATATTTGTCCCCTCTATTGTGCATGGGGTGTTGACGTGTACGAGCTATTTGTGAATACCAAAAGTGATATTGGTCCCAATCCGTACCAGGTGGATGATGGTGCCCGACAAGAATACTTAAAGCTACCACCTCCCGAACAGGACAGGTTAGGATTTCAATTTTTTCTGTTTCAGAAATTACAAGAATTGGTCCGTCAAGGTGATCGGACCGTGGCTCGGAATAAGGAAAAATTAGCTCAAGAATTACGACGATTGGCAGCCAAACGGGGTGCGACGACACCCCGTGCAACGGTAGATTATGTTGCAGATGTTGACGAACAAGCTGTCGAAGCCTTGGCACGTGATCAATTGCAAATGGATTTTTTACAAGAACAGTTGACAACCAAATGGTTGCCAGAATTAGAGACCCTGCAAGACAAGGAGGACACGTTGAAACGAGAACTCAATCAACTCATGGAAGCCAAACGAAAGAGTAGTACTAATAGTGAAGAAGAGAAAGAAGATAAGGATGATGATGGAGATGGTGTGAAAGTGAAACAGGAAGAAAAAATGACAGAGACAATCCAGGAAACAAACGAAACAACATCGGACGTTGTTATCAAAGTGAAAGAAGAGGAAAGCACCGACAACGAGGTCAAAATGGAAGAGGAAGAAGCAGAGGAGACCATTGCAGCAGACGAAAACAATCCGCGCGTTCAAGAACTCCAAACCGAACTGGGAAAATTGACTCTCCTCAAACAAAAGGTTGTTTACGAAACTGCCAATGCCATTGCACAAGTCCATCCACTGCAAGATTCTATGGATCATCAGCTCCGAAATTTATTGTACGTAAAGTCCGATATTGCCGTCGACAAGACGGTGTGCGAAATTTCGGGTAATTTTATGAGCGCTCGGGATGCCGACGAACGCATTGCCGCCCATTACGCTGGAAAGCAGTACGTTGGATGGAAGCTGGTGCGCGACAAGTTTCGAGACATGGTAGACAAATACGGAAGGTACGGACCACCTCCACCCGATCGACGTGGCGGTGGTATGAATAATGGCAATAATAACAACAATAATGCTGCACCCATGGGTCTGCATGGTGGTCCTCCCCCGCGTGGAGGCGGCGGTGGTGGTTTTGGTGGGCGAGGCGGCGGCGGCGGTGGTGGTTTTGATGATCGAGGAGGACGAGGTGGTAGATTTAGTGATCGTGGTGGCGGCGGCGGCGGTAGTAGTGGCGATCGATGGCAACGACATGGACCTGGTGGTGGTGGTGGTGGCGGTTACAATGATCGCAACAGAGGTGGCGGCGGAAGAGGAGGTGGATGGGGACGGTAGAACGAGCAATAGAAATAATCAAGGCGGCAAGAGGTTGTGGATTCCAGATCTCTTGAGTTGATTAAAAGAGATGATCTGTCCTGAAATGGTTCAGTCCAGACTTTATGGGTATAGCTACAGTGTAGGCGGATAGTTGCTGCTTGTGACGGATAGAAATAAGATCAAATTATAAGAGTGCAACAATCCACATCCTAGAGTCTGATGGGGATATATGTAGATTGTCTCTGTCGCCATGGGTCAAGACAGTGTGAGAAAATGTACGGTCGCTTTTGCAAAAGAAAGAGATGACAGTACACAAAGTGAGGATTGCAAGAGTGGAACAAAAGCGAGAATTGCAGGAGAGGGAGAAACAAGCCTCTCCCTCCTGTAGAAGTTCTCGTGTGGATGTCTAGAAATAGTATGTACTCTAGGATGCTGTAGCACGTCACAATAAGCCCTGCTCGTGCCAGGGTACGATAGGCGGTAGAAGAAAGAGGTTGTTAGAGAAGTAGCAGCTTACTAGGTGCCAGCTATGTCCGGAAATAAGTTTCCCAGGCTCCAGCTAGTAAACTACTAGGGTAGAGCCATCGAGGATCAGCAACCGGTTTTGGTAGGTCAGCGCTTGCTTGCTTGCTTGAGGCGCCAGCCAAGCTGAAGCCGCCCAGATGAGCCTTTTTAAAGCGGTGTGCATTTCTCTTCTCAAGACGGAAGGTATGGAGCTTTTTTTGTTCGCGACAGGAGCAGTGGAGTAACTCATCAAAACCAGTCGCTGGTGAGGTTGAGTGAAGGAATGTAGTAGCCCCACAGTAGTCTAGTACTCTAGTAGTGCTACTAGACTAGGAGTAGTAGCTAAAGTTGCTCACGAACATGACAGAACTCGCAGTGTCATGTATTTAGCGCTTTCGAAAAGCTCGTTCATCAGGAAAGTGAGTTCCACATGGAAGATACATCTGACGTAGAATTGAGACTTCAACTTGACCAAATTTGGATTTTGCTTTCTCCTTCACCTTCACATCATTCGTCGTCTTCGCTTTTGGTACAGTAGAAGGATCCAATAATAACATAATAATAATATTCCCGTAGTCGAATATTCAATCCACTTTCCAGATCCCCTTTTCTAGCATTCTCTTTTCAACAATGAAGTTCACAGCTGCTGCATCTCTATTGGCCATTGGCGCCGCTTCCGCCTTCGTGGCTCCCAATCAAGCATTATTTGATCGCCTCAGCATGAGCCAAAATATGGCCGCCACAGAAACTCCCGTTTATACGTTTGAAAAGAGTGAACAAATCTTTGCCGAAGCTCAAGAGGTAAGCTAGTTTGGTAAAAAAAAAACGTGATATGGGTGGCAATGTGGTTTTGAATGGCCAAGATGAAGATGTCATGGTTGGCGCAGAAGATATTTTTATTGCATCAATTGCTCACCTTTCCCTTTTATTTTATTTTTATATATTTTTCGAACCCATTCACAAAAATAACCACAGCTGATGCCCGGTGGTGTCTCTTCTCCTGTCCGCGCTTTCAAGTCGGTGGGAGGAAATCCCGTTGTTTTTGACCGTGTGAAAGGAGCCTACGCTTGGGATGTAGATGAAAACAAATACATTGATTACGTCGGAACATGGGGACCTGCCATTTTGGGTCACGCTGACGATGATGTTTTGGAGGCGGTCCGAAAGACCATGGAAAAGGGAACATCCTTTGGCGCTCCCTGTGCACTGGAAAACGAATTGGCCAAAATGGTTATTGACGCCGTTCCTTCCGTCGAAATGGTCCGATTTACTAACTCTGGAACCGAAGCATGCATGGGAATGCTCCGTTTGGTCCGTGCCTTTACCAACCGCGAAAAAGTTATCAAGTTTGAAGGTTGTTACCACGGTCATGCTGATTCCTTCTTGGTCCAAGCCGGATCCGGTGTTGCCACTTTGGGTTTACCTGATTCTCCTGGTGTTCCCGCCGCGGCTACCAAAGCCACCTTCTGCGCTGAATACAACAACTTGGAATCGGTCAAGGCCATTCTGGAAGACAACAAGGACGAAATTGCCGCTATTATTTTGGAACCTGTCGTTGGAAATTCGGGCTTTATCAGACCCGACAAGGAATTTTTGGAGGGACTTCGCGAATTGGCCACCAAGCACGGTGCCCTGTTGGTCTTTGACGAAGTCATGACAGGATTCCGTGTCGCGTACGGAGGTGCCCAAAGTTACTTTGGAGTCACACCCGATGTTACTACCATGGGTAAGGTTATTGGAGGAGGACTTCCCGTTGGTGCCTACGGTGGACGCAGAGAAATTATGGAAATGGTCGCACCTGCGGGACCCATGTATCAAGCCGGAACCCTTTCTGGAAATCCCTTGGCCATGACGGCTGGAATTGAAACCATGAAGAAATTGAAGAAGGATGGCGTGTACGAAGAGTTGGAGCGCAAAGCTCAGAAATTGGTGGACGGCATCACGGAAGCCGCCAAGAAGCACGGACATGCCATTTCGGGAGGTGTTGCGGGTGGTATGTTTGGATGGTTCTTTGTGGATGGACCAGTGAAGAACTTCCAGGCCGCCAGCAAGGCTGACGGAGAGAAGTTCGGAAAGTGGCACCGAATGATGCTAGAACGAGGAGTCTACCTTGCCCCTTCCATGTACGAAGCCGGTTTCATGTCGATGTCACACACGGACGACGATATTGAAAAGACCATTGCCATTGCAGATGAAGTTCTTTCCCAGCTGTAAACAACGTCTGCGAATATAAATATATGATTTTATAGATACTGTATCAGTGCTTGAAAAGCCCTTCTTCAACGTAGATGAAAGCAATATTATGGATAGTTTCGTCCGTAAATAATAGAGCTTTGAGTCTTCCCTGCTACTATTCGGAGTAGATTATTTGTCTCCGAAAGATTACCCTAAAGAAGATGATCTATTTAATAGTGCAATATTTATTTATTCATTACTATTCGGAGTACCATGCATGATTTGATACGACGATCGGCTGACGGCTTCGGCGTCGGGAAAACTGGTAAAAACCTTGGCATCGGGGAAAAAGGATTGTCTCAGCAGCAACATTTCTATGCTCAAATCCTCCAGGAGTTGTTTGGGAACCTTGGATCCATCCAGTATACAGATATCCGAAAAGGGGTCCTCCATGTGATAGACGGTTTCAAACAAACTCGTTAGAGCGAGGGATGTGAGCACGCTGAAGGTAATGGCTATGCCCAGCGAATTCAGGTCTTTTCCCATTTGGGCATAGTAGGGCGCATAAAAGGGTGGCAGGAACGCGCTAAAGAGTCGGCTGAAGGTTCGCAACGCTTGCGGTGTTCGATACGTCTTGATCATGCGAAGTTTTTGAAAGTAATCCAAACAAAATTGTTCCCATTGTCGAACTCGGTTCGACTCGTTACCTGGCAATCCCTCGCGTTTCAATATTTCAGAAAAGGAAGCCAAACGACCAAATCGTAGAGTAATGGATTGCTGTATTTCTGCTTGAACTTCATGTATACTGGTGGCGTCACGTTGACCGTTCGGAAAGAACCGATGCCGTCCCCGATCGCTGTCGGGCAAGCTCAAAAAGCGCGTAATGTCAACGCAAATTCCAAACATTTCACCAAGCACACTGTCGGAATGTTCTCGCCAATCGACGTCCGATTTGGATCGGCCCGTATTGACACTGTCTCCGGGTTTCAGATTCCAATCCCAAATACTGTGAGCGGTGTACAATTCCACCAGTGTGGCTCGTAGTGACGCCAAATGCACGAGCGATTCTTCCCGTCGACGAAACGCCATACTAATGGCGGACGAGGTAGGAGTAATGATGGCAAACGACAGCAACGTCCAACTCATTATGGAACCATCAAAGTCCAACCTGTCCTGGACTTCGTTGTGGGCATAGACGGTGAAACCGACACTGAGTGCGACACTGATGAGAGATTCAATCGATACCAAATAAATAAAAAAGACCAACCAACTGGATATCCCATTGACCACTACTAAATATAGGAGATTGTTTGAGAGTTTCTGACGGACCTGTGCCTCGTGATCGAGTGATGCTTTGTACGGCAAACCTTCTTTTGTCGCGATAAGTTGTTGACGAGATGTACACGTTGTTTTGAGAAGCTCAAGAGCATCTTGGTGTGGATGCCTTCCAAACGTCGTTCCTATAGTTGTGGACATGATCCTCACACGTTACATTGACGGTGGAAATGACTTGTAACAGTAGAATTGTAACACCCCTCTTGTAGTACTCCAAAATATCTATTAGTAGCAGACTCTGGCTAGCTAGTACTGGTATTTATTCTCATCGGCTCATAGGTTGCTTGTGATCATGAGCTTCTTCCTTTACTCCGAGTTATTTTTTTGGGAACGAATGTGTATCCAGCTTTAGTGTGCGTTTAAATTACTAATACGTTAGGGTTATGGCTAAACACTTATCTTTCCAATCACTGAAAATGCCTTGCAATGACCATAGCCGAGGTTTTTTGCATTCCTTCATATTAATTATTAATATACTGTTATTTGTTACCTGGTATTGTAAGTCTCCTTCTTCTATTAAAACAACTTTACACTTCATTGCACAATATAACATATAACTACACGACAACTACGACGAATGCCAATGCCATCCTTACCCTCCAAGTCGAAAAAAGACATTGTCGATGATGTGGAACTCCTGTCGTTGGTCCGCGATAAGGTCGGCAATTTAAATGATGACGACTTGGAGCGTCTGGTGTTGGAAACGAAAATGGAAGCCGGAAGGCGGCGCAAACTTCCCGTCAATCCCGAAACGATAAAAAGATGGGGTGCCACATTGGCCTTTATGGTAATGCTGTTCTTGTTGGTCTTCAAGGCGGAAACCAAAGTCGTCGGAGATGACAACAATACTTCGGTAGAAAAGAACAAGGTACTAGCACAGGACGGTAACCAGGGCGCCTGGTTGGGCGACGACATGAAGGCCGATAGTAAGGCTACAGACAACGACGAAAAAAAGGCAGAAGAAACTGCTGTATCTACCACCGAGACGAACAGTACCGCCGATGCCGAGACTGAAGCACCGGTGCAAGTACCAGATACGACAGAAACAGAAGCACCAGCAGTCACTACTACTACTACTACTACTACTACTACTACTACCGACGGAGCCGCGGTTTCGTTGGCGGATTTGCCTTCCAAAGCCGACGATGCGGCCAAACTGGAAGCCTTGAAAACTGGTCGACGTCCCATGGTTTCCTACCAGTACCACCCACGATCGTACAGCAAGGAAGATCGCAATCAGCTAGCGACAAAGTGGGGCAGTTGGACTTTGAAGGATGACAAGGAACGTCCTGGGGGTGAGGATTACATTGGTAGCTACAAAAATCGCGACATTGCATGGGATCAATTTCCCGTAACTGCCTGGCAAGCTGATTCTGATTATGTAGGAAAATTTATTTCCGAATCCAAAGCACTCGTGGAACGAGCCATGGAAGCTATCATGGCAGAATATGGACTATCCAAATTTGAAATTCCCGACAAATCCTTGGACGAACGCATTGACAACGACAGTCCCTTTACGATGGCTTTGGTCAACATTAGCGCCGGTGAAACTGTAACAGAGGGCCGGGCCCAAGTAGGCGATACGTTGGGAGGATGGATGACCCAAGAATACTTGGATGGACTCGTGCGACGCACAATGCATTCGATCATTACGCAAGATACCTTTACTATGGTCATGGGAGGACATTCGGCCGCGGCAGGACACGGCAATCATTTTCAACAATCGTATACCATGCAATTTCACAAAGGTAAGAGCGTGTGGTACTATTGGGTTGTGGATGGTAGATTTGGTATGTATGTATACAATCTCAAATTCTATTTATTTTTGATGTTTTAGTCATGGAACCCGTGTTTGCGCGCTTGGGAGTCAAATTACTATCCCATAACATTGCCTTTGGTGGTCTCGGTACCATGCAGACATCCTTGGCATCGGGAGATTTGTACGGAAGAGAAATCGATATTCTAAGTACGTAATTTGTTTGCGTGGGTTTGACGAACAAAAGCAGTAATGTCTTGCTTTTGGTGGCTTGTTTGCAATTGAGCTTCTCTGACAATTTCTTTCGTTCTTGTAATGCACGCAGTGTGGGATAGCAGCATGACAGAAAAGGACGATGCCGCGTACGACCTCTATGTGCGTCAAAATTTATTGTCCGCCAACCGAGTACCAGTCTTCCTAGGTGGGATGCCCAATGTGTTAAAAAACCTCCACGAAACCATTGATGCCGAAGTCGCCAATTGTGGAACGGGTGTACAAGGCATACCACAAGTCACATCGGCCCCGGAAGCCGAAAAACAAATATGGGCGGCACGGTGTATCAATTATGCTCCGGAGCTCAAAGATTATTGTCGTGGCATTGAATATAACGGAACGTGTTGGATAGACAGAGATGATTACACACCCACGCATGCACAAAATGCCGAACCCGAAGGTAGAGCCGGTTGGCATCCGGGGTTCAGGTATCATGCACTTAAAGGAAGAATCATTGGAATGATGGTGTTGCGAGCCTTGCACAAAGGATTTACAATGTGGGAGGAAGCACCGAATAAGAAATTGGCTGAAGAGATCTGGCACGTGACAGACCACTATGAGAACATCCGAAACAAGCTTAAAGAACAAAAGGTAGAGGAGAGTTTTTGCTTCAAAGGGAACGCAGCAGTGGACCCCAAGGATATTATTTGTGCGTATCCACTAAATGGCGTGAGCGAAATGACTCCACGCAATTTCCCTCTCAAAACTGCGGTCCGAAACCTCATGAAGCCTGCATCTGATGGGTATTTACCCGAACCGGAAGAAAGTGTATACAATCCACCAGACGTCTTTAATCCAACCTTGGAGACCCCTGAAGGAGAATTTGACTACCTTGCTGTCGTTGAAAATGGCATTGACTACAATGCCTTTATCTCCTTCGACAACGCGCCCGTGACACAAGGTTCGAATCCTACGGGTAACAAGTTGATTCCTCTAGGGGTCGACGGTATTGAGCCTGGTCGAGGTTGGGCATGCGACTGTAACACCAACCCAGCTGGGTGTGATGGTAGCTACGATGGCTTCTGCGGGAGAGGCCACAAGGTCGATTGTCTTTTATCTGGACACAACGATCATCGTGGTGGACTCTGGTTTGATTCCTTTTCTGGCTGGGGTGTTTTTACGGTACCGAATGTGCGGAAAGGCCTTATTTTTGCTCGCATCGAATGGTGGTATGGCAATGTCAATCCAATTACAGATGGTTGGAAGTCCGAGAACAATGCTACAAGTCGGTATTTGCGAGAGGATTTTCGACAAAGAAATATTGCTCATTCATACCACGAACCTGCACCCGATGCGGATGATTACAAGTGGATTGAGAATGCTAATAGTAATCATCGTGATCTCAAAGGTGCCGAGCTTTGCGCCAATTTTAAATTTGAATTTGTCGTCAACGGCAAGCTTACGGCCTACGATAAGGGCCAATATATGGAGCACAATCAAGGTAAGAAAGAGTTACTTTGGCGAGGAAAATGTGTTGCACCCTTTTTATCTCATCACTCATTCCATTATTTGTGCAGTCTTTCAACGAGTGGTCCAGGTCATTACACTCTTAAAAGATGAAAGCGTCACCAACGATGTACCCCATGACATTGAAATTGCCATGAGAATCACGGGCTGTGAGAAAGCCAATACCATGAGCCTTTCCAATCTTTATTGGTATTAAAAAATTGGGGCGATGCGATTGGATTGATTGGACCAAAGATGGGGCTTCCAAGTTCTGCGCGACGGATGGCACACGCCGATACGGACGCCGATACTTGTCAACACTGCGCCCTTAATAATATGTTTTGCTTTACCAAAATTTCACATCTGCCAGCTAAGGCCCATTGTTTGTCTGCTCACAACCACCTACTATCATCGCCTGCTGGCGCTTCGTGCTGGTATTCCAGAATAGCTATGAACTATCTGTGGCCTCTCGGCGCGACCAACCTGACTGATGATTTTTACTTGTTTGGTTTTGCTTCTGCTTTCGAATATGCTTTGCCCGGGTGGATATAGTAAGAAAGTCGGGTGGCAGTAGCCGTTATTTCGTCCAACACAAAAAGCTTCAACATAAAAATAATAATAAAACAAGAGCAAAAATTCGTAAACTCTACCAGGTACCTGGTAAACCGGTAAACTATACTCGTAGTAACAAAAATTAACAGTCATGCCAAGCCCTCGTCCTCGTACCGATCGCCTCCGCGAGGCCACCAAGCGCCAAATCGTGGGAGTCCTTACGGACACCACCAATTCTACTACGGCGTTTTCCCCCAACAGCAACAACGCTGTCTCGTCGGTGAAACAAGTACCAACTCAAAATCAAGTCGATGGCACCAACGAACGTCATATACAAATGTTGATCGAAGATATGCAAAATGCCCTCAATAAACAACTCGCCTCTATAAAAATGATTTCAGTCGAATGTCAACAGGACCAATTGCAAGCCTACGCCTCTGCTTTAATGAAGATTCCGAAAACGATACGTCAATTGTCGGTTGCAGAATTTAACGACAAATACAAATGCAACATGTTGGATATTTTAAAAACTGCCCGTTCGAGTACTGCAATCACGGACAAAGCACCACCAGCGAAAACAACAGCGATGACGGCGGCGGCGTGTGGCAAACGCGAACGAGGATTGGAAACACCTGCACCGTACCGCAACAGCAGGCCCATGACGACACCGACGACAGCTGTTCGAACGGTTCGAAAAGGAGAATTCTTGTAGTAAGTCCATGTCATTAACGTCAATTGGGGCAGTGATGATGTGTGTTTGCATTGCATTCTATCGGTTTTCTGACACTTTTCCTGTTCCGCACTTGCACATCAAAGTTCCAAAAACGGTTCTCCTGTCGATCCAGTGGACGAAGGTGCTTTGATAGCCACGGTCACCAAGAAACGTCGTGGCAACGACCCATCTGTGGCTGACATTGAGGGCGCCAGTTTTGATGTTCACGTGGGAGAGGGACGCTATATCAGCTTGAATGATCCATCGGCGGCTCAAAATTTGAACGAGGAAATGAAAACCAGTGCTCTCTCCCAATTGAAGGTGTTGCAAGATCAAATGGCGAGTCTCATGCAAAAATTGACAACAAAGTAGATGGAAGTGGGTATGTAAATAATGTGAAACGACGCATGGAATGTACCAGTGCCACCAGTATAGCACACACAACCATTGAAGAATAAATAATACACATAATTCGTACTGTCGTATTCTTGCAGCTACTTTAATTTACATTCCGATCAAGTTCCGCTTCATGAAGACCCAACTTCATGCAGCATGATTATGCCGCTGCTTCTACCTTCCTTTCTTCTTCCTGTTTCTTTTCCGCACCGGTACCGTAGTATTCGTCCCACGATTCAATCACGTCCCGCACTTGGGGATCCTGTTCCCTTCGCAAATTCAAACATTCTCGCAACAGATTGTTACAAATATGAGGTGGGATCCGAGTGCAGGATTGACACCACCCAGACTTTGTGCAGATCTCCGATCCGGTATGCAAACTAGGCAATATTAAACCACATCGAACGCACAGTTCCCCTTCGGCAGCAGTCCGAAAGGGCCCGAACCGTGTCGAGTTGCGGGAAACGTTGCCCCCCAACACCGACTGTGCCGCTAGGACACCGATACCGTTCTTCATATCCCACAGTTCGGCTGCCTTGCCGGCCAAATGGGCAGGAAAGTCGCGCATCCGATCCAAACGAATTTCTTGAGGAAAATTTTCTGCTTGACTGAGACGAAGGCGGTGTTCGTCTTCTCGTTCCAGCTGCCGTCGCAGATTGTGGAACCGATTTTTAATGCCATTGTCGGTGCGACCGGGAATTCCGCGACTCATTTTGGCCCAGTGACTTCCACTGACGTTGTAGAAATAAAAAATGGTGGCATCTTCTACGGGACTCCAATCTGTTACTTTGAGGCGTGGATTGAGGTGGTTCACGTAGCGTTCCCGACACTGCTTGCCGGTTCTGTCTTGTAAGGATTGGGCAACAATGGACCATTTCATGGGCATGCGCATGGATTGGACAATCGAGAGGAGTTTGGCATCTTCTTCCTTGGTCCAGGCCTTGGGACCGGCCTTGCGTTTGGATATGGATCCAGATGCAGTAGATTGTGTGGGAGATCCGGATGGTGTGGGTGGAGATCTGGAAGGTGAGCGAGATGATGTTTTGTTTGGGTGGTGACGATCGTCCGTTGTACTGCTACTGGTCACTCCAATGGGAGGTAAGGTCATGACGGGTGGTGCTCCTGGATATGCATGGTAGGCCGGAGGTGGTGGATAGGCCGGATGCTGCTGCTGTTGATGATGATGTTGATGATGAGCATGCGGATGTGCATATCCGGGAGGGAATCCGTGCATGGGATATCCACCAGATGCATAGGATCCGTAATGCATGACATCAGCAGTATGTCCTTCCATACTGCTGCTCCATGGACCACCACGTTCGGGCGTCGTACCTCCATGATGATCAAAGGAAGCAGTCGATCTAGGAGGACTTGAAGCAGTATCTCCTTTGGTATTCTGTGGTTGTCCTTCCGGGTGTTGATCCGGTGGTGCGACACAGGTGTTGCTTTCACCAATCTACCAAAAAATAAACAAGGAACGAAAAGAGAAGTGTTTGTTAGAGTGGTGGGGGCATCGACAATCGACAGTCTCATCCATGAAAGCTCCAACAAAATACACCATATTATTTATTTAAAAAATAAAAACAGGTTTCATATTGCGCGTACCTTGACCCATTCGGTATCTTGGTCGTCGTACTTTAACAAATGCTCTCCGGTACGTTCGTCATGTTCCAATACCAAGCCAGTGTACCAACTATTGTCGACAGGCCAAAAGACCCGAACTTTTTTACCAATCATGCAATGAGCACAAAATCTGTGCATGTTACAAGTGTGTTGTTGTGTTTGTTGTTGTAGTTGTAGATGGAGATTGAACAAAAACACAAAAGTGATGGTAGTAAAAAGTGAGTCGATTGTTGTATGAACATACCAATAAAAATAAAAAGACTAAAGGCAAACAGAATTCACGAACAAAACACCAACGAATGTCACAATTGCAAATTGCAAGGACATAATATAGTAAATAATGATTCTTTCATGATCGCACCTCGGTTTTTGACCCGCAGTTGTACTAAGATTGCGATAATCGGGATCATCGCACGACAGTAAATTGGTTCTAGCTGCCTTGCATCCCGAACAACGATTGTTTTCGGATGAGGAAGTGTTATTGTTTCTATTATGATTGTCGTCGTCGTCGTCGTCGTTGTTGTTGTTGTTGTTGCCATGGTATTCTTCAGGAGTGGAAGTAGCAGTAGTAGTCGTCGTAGTGGTAGGGGTGGGCATGATTGCAGAATCTACTACTAGCTAGTAGTACGAGCTGGTAAAATATAAGCTACACGGTAGTAGAGAACACTTGGTTTTAGTTTCGTTGCGATTGGATGTTGGATGCAACCTCTCAATCAACGAGATCAACTCTATTGCAGATAGCAGATAGGCAGATAGGCAGATGAATTCATTCGCCGTTCCAAGTTTTTCTGTTGTGGTTTTGTGCTACCCCGTTGTTTGGCTGCTTGTTTATTATTTACATGCGTTGAAACCCACGGCGCTACATATGCGTATCCAATGAAAAGCCAAAGAGCGCAGGGTGGCCTGTAGGATTGAAAAGTATTTCATTGTTTCATCAAGGTTACCGCTACCAGTATATCACTACTAGTAGTAGTAGTACGCATTAAAATGAACTGCTTTACTCTATTTACAGTAGCTAGTAGTAGAGTAGCGAGAGCTAAATCTACTACTACCGCACAAATACTAGACTAGGTCTACTGCACTGGTAGTAGGTACAGTAGCTAGCTAGTCTTCGTTTTGGTGTCTATGGTTGTACGAGTAGTAGACTATCATTGGCTGTAAAAAGCGAAATTTAAGCTGGGTAGAAAATTAAAAATAAAAATAATAATTTGATCAGTCACAGTCGCTGCTACGACTAGGCCTACTAGACCCTACTTATACTAGTAGTAGGAAGTGCCGTTGGAAGATACAGTAGTAGGCAGTGAAGAACAAGGAAAAGTCTACTATAGTATGGAGTGCCAACTGTGATGATGTTGTGATCCGTTTGTGGAGGGAGACAAAAAAATGGAGAATCAGGAGATTTTTGATTCCATTGTGCTGGTACATAGTACTAACTAGAACCAACTACTAGTACTAGCTACTACTAGAGTAGCTACACCAAGTGCAACAAGCTACAAAATGAGAAGGGGCGCAACAAACTACAGGACTCGAGCAGTCTGTCTACTGCTACTAGTAGTAGCTACAAGGGTAGGCAGTAGTACACTACCCTACTACTACTACTAGCTATGCTTCCTCTTCTTCAAAAGAATATACTCGTACTTAGTAATTACTACTAGTACTTTACTGTAGTAGTTCACTCTTGTTGAGATCGCAATGCATATTATTTTTGTCCTTGCTCGCTGGCTCTCATCATCATTCGTGTTATTTCCAGCTCTGGTGTCCCAACAACTACCGGTACAGTACGTCATCATTCATCATTCATCATCATCATCATCATCATCATTACGATTCATCAGACTTCTTTCTGTGCGAGCCAGCAGTGCTGAAGAGGGTTTTATTATTGTATGATTGCTTTCACCAGTACTACTAGACACAACGAGGAGCGATACGACTCTTAGTAGCTCTACTACTACTCTACTCCTAGCTACTGTAGAAGACTACTAGGAGGTCTAGCAGAGTACGTACCTGGTACTAAATTTTTCCGTCAAGGTCGCAGTGCTCATTATTACGTACTGTACTAGTATTCAGTACCGCCTGGTACGAGTAGCTATTATTTATTTTTTATAGATTTTTGGTACAACAAGATTATTGTAGATTCGAACAAGAAAGAAAGGCTGCATAAAATCCACACAACATACGTAACATAATATTATAATAATATAATCACAATTCATTCCATACAGTTTAATACAGTACTAACACAATGTCCAGTTTACAAAATCATCATGACAATGATAATGAGAATGAGAATGATAATGATTACGCTGTCGACGAAGAACAACAAGCTGGATTGGTAGCCTTTGATAATGACAAATACGATGAGAAAGAATCTCTGGTAGAAACAGACGTTCTTAGTACTACTACTTTTAGTAGTAGTAGTGCTAACAAAAAAGCCATCATCAACAGCAAGAACAACCCGAAGAAGAAAAAACGAAAACTTACCGAACAACAACGTCAGGCGTTATTAGGAATAAAAGACGTACTGGATGCCATGCCCATGGAATATTCAAAATCGAGCAAACAAAAAATCGATAGCAATATGATATTAGGAAGAATGCAGTGTTGTTTAGTAATCTTTATGGCACTTTTGGGTGCAGGAGTATTTGGTTATTGGGATGTGTTCAAAAAACATCGTCATCATCCACCACCAATAGTCGACGCAAACTCAACAACAACAACAACAACGAGACGACATCCAACTTCGTCGTCGTCGTCACATTCGGCCAGTACACCGCCGCGTGTTCCTCGTTCGAGCAGTAGTAGTAATGACGACGAGAATGACGATGACGTTGACGAGGATGGCCAAGAAAAGAATGACAAACAAAAAGGAATCTTTTATTTTGATCCATTTGCTGCCATTCAAAAATCGAATCCTCTCGATTTTACGACTACTACTACCACGAGCAGCAGCAGCAGCAGCAGCAGCAGCAGCAGCAGCAGCAGCAGCACAAAGAATGAGTATTATGCCCAAACATTAGTTCCACCAACAGTTTGGAGTCAGCAGCAGCAACAACAACAAGAAACAGATGATAATGACAATGATCGATTGGGATACTTGATGCAACCTAGCTTGATCAATCAGACTCTAGCGTTTGTTAGTGAAGGTGATCTCTACATTACTGCTTGGACAGGGAATGTACTTCCATCCACCAATCCACAACAACAACAGCAACAACTGCAAAACGCATTACCAGCCGTGAAACTCACTACGACTGTGGGAAATGTACGAGATCCCATTATCAATCCAATATATCCGTATCTGATTGCGTACACGGCAACCTACACGGGTCGTCGTGATGTATATGTTATGGATTTGCGCAGAAACAAGAGACACGGTCAGTACGGAACGATACGATTAACGTATTGGCCAACATCGGAAGGAGTGCACGGTTTGGTCGGATGGAACGATGATGGAAGGACACTGATCTTTTCGGCACTATCCAATGAAGTCAGTTTGCCGGATATTCGCATGTACGAATTGACACTGTCCATGAAGAACGACGACGACGACATCAACAATAACAGTGCTACTACTACCATACCACCACAAACTAATAATAACAACAAGGTCGGAAATACTAATATTCAACATCCTCAAGTCCTTCAAACCAATCCAGTGCCATTGTCACAAGCATTGGAAGGTATCTACCACGAAAGCGACAACGACGACGACGACAATGGTTGTTGGTACTTTACAAGATTTCAACAATCATCCCATACAGCACGATACCAGGGTGGTACTGCCGAAAGTATTTGGGCTTGGTGTTTCGATCAGGAATTGGCAGTACCTTTGACGACTCATCACTTTAATGGAACGTCCAAAGCACCATCAATTTTTACAGTGACAGACCACACTAGTACTAGTACTAGTAGTAATAGCAGCAAGAAACGTCATCACTACTACCTGTTATTTATGAGCGATCGTGGACATAACGACGATCCGAACGATCCCAATGAATGGAAACCAACGACGATGAACTTGTGGGCCATGCCGTTGCCGGGAAGAGACGAACTGCTCAACTATTTGACTCAATTAAAAACGGCTTCCGCAAGCAACGATTCATCATCATCATCATCATCACCACCAATGTTGGTAATTCCATCGTTTCAACCGACACAATCATTTGTACAATTGACGCAAGTATCGTGTGATTTCGATGGGTACAGTCTGCGGGAGTACAGTCTCGATCCCGTTCAGCAAAACATTGTTTTGAGAATTGGAGCCGATTTGCATTGGCTGTCCGCTGATATTGTGCAACAAAAACTTGAACAATCACGTCGACGACACGAGGAGGAGGAGGAGAAGAAGCGATGGCTGCTAAATGATGATAATGTCAGCAACGTAACAAACATAACAACAACAACGACAACAGCGGCGGCGGCGGCGGCTGCGGTCACACCTGCAACTGCCTCTGGCGATATTTCCAAACTACAAATTTTAGTGTATTCTGATTTTCATGAGCACCAAGAGAGATTGATTCCATTGGAAATTCCCGGTGATATGACCTCGGGAGATGTTTATGAGACTGCCTTTGGAAGCTTGGCCTTCTTGATGACTGCCAGAGGACAGGCATGGGTGGCTCCTGTGGTGACGTCTCCCAGTGCGTCATTATTTTCTGGAGCCGGTCAGAACTTGCCGCAACGACGGTATCGGATTGCACCTGGGTCACAAATGGGTGGAGCTGTTCGAGTCTTGACCTGTCGTCATGTTCCGTTGTTGATGCAAGACGATTCTCGACGCGTGGCTCTGATTCTAGCAACCGACCCCAGAAGCCCCAAGCAGGAGCATGCCTTTTACTTGATCGAGACACAATCAGATGCGTCGCCGTCATTTGTTAGCTTTGATAGCCTTCCAGAACCATTTGTGGGAGGTCATAATGGGGGAGGAAGTGTCAAGAATGGCGGACTGGGTTCTGTGGTGCCTGATTCTGTCAGAGTCAGCCCTTGTGGAAGACGATTTGTGTGGGTGGACACAGATGGTCGCATTTGTGTAATGACGCTGCCAATGTACAAATCAGGAGAGGCCCAGTACAATGATTACGTTGTCCTGCCAAAGGAGAACGAACAGGGAGAACCTCTGATTGGAGCTGAGGCAGAATTAATATGGAGTCCGGGAGGGCGGTACCTTGCAATTGAACACAATGCCCGCAATCAATTTACAATTATTAGCATTGTCGACTGTGGCGATCCTTTTTTGATTGGTTCGGAATCTAAAGACAAAGATGTTGATCGCAAAGCAGCTGGAATAAACGTTGGCCGAATCGTTCAAGTCACACCCGATAGATTCAATTCGTATAGTCCCTTTTGGGGTAAAAGCTCTTTTGATCACGACTACTATGGCCAATCGGCGGGCCTTGCTGAAGTATACAATGATGAGGCTGAACCAGACTTTGCCACTACAACACTATATTTTCTTACAGACCGAGCTATCGCAAATAAGCAGAGAAGTCCATGGGGCACTAGGGCACCAAATCCTTATTTTGAAAATACAGCCATTGTCTACGCTCTTCCACTGCTCCCGCAGGAGCACGAACATGACACCATGGCGGGCCATTTTTCTGGTGGTGGCGGAATGGAATTGTACGCAGAGACGATATTAGATCGCAAGAGGTTGAAAAAGAAGAAAACCGAGAAAGATGAAGACGGAAGATTGCTAAGTTCGTCACCGTCGAGTGCACCTTTGATCGACGACCCTGAAAAACGGTTTCCGCTGGATCCTGAAATCGTATTTGGGCCAGCATTCGATGGTTTGACGTTTGCTCGCACTGCATACCGAATGTCAAATATTCCTGAATCAACCTATACGAAAATCTTGTCACAGGCCAAAGATGACGGAAGTTTGCTCCTGATTGAAAAACGAGAAGGCGATTTCTTCGTCAAGGTTGCTCTGGTCATCGACTTTCCTTCGGACAAAGTGGACATGGAAGAGCGTGACTTGAAGATAGACGATTATGGCCTCAGCACAACTCGCGACCACGTCTTTTTGACAAACGATGGTGACATTCAAGTTGTGCCCAACTCCGTAGATGGATACAAGTCTCTACTCGCTATCAATCCAACTGAAGAAGGAAAGAAAGAAAATGTCGTTCTGTCAGAGGGCTTAATTGCCAGTGTTTGGCCATCATTGGAATATCCACAGTTGTACGGCGATGCTTGGAGGATGATGCGCGACTATTTCTACGACCCAGAAACGACAGGCATTGACTGGGATAAGATGTTTGATCGATTTCTTCCTCTCGTCCGCCGTTGCACGAAGCGGGAAGAACTGGATGATATATTAGCACAAATGGCATCGGAAGTTTCTGCTCTTCACGTCTTTGTTTATGGCGGTGAATACAATATTCCGTTGAAAAATGATCCATCAAAGGAAGCCCATGTTCCTGCAACGTTTGGAGTTGCCATGCAACGATCTCTAGAATGGAGAGGGTTCGTTGTTACATCAATCCCGGAACTCGACCCGGACTTCGTCGATAAGACTGGCATCTATAGCCCGCTGAGCCATCGAACATTAAGGATGAGCGGACAGACAGGTCTGAAAGTAGGTGATGTCATTGTTGCTGTCAATGGAGAGAGTGTTGTATCAGTACCAGATATTCACGTTTTGCTCCGTGGGCTGGCACACCAGAGTGTTCGTCTGGAGGTGTTGCGTTTGAATGGCTCTGAGAATGCTACCCAATCGAAACCAGAACCTGTTCTGGCCGTGCCCCTGAATGATGGTGATAATCTTCTCTACAGTGCTTGGGAGTGGAAAACAAGAAAGCTGGCTAAGACTCTGGCAGCAGACTCTGGATTTTCTGTGGGATATGTGCATTTGCGATCAATGGGAGCTAGTGATAGCGATGCCTTTTATCGGCATTTTTTTCCTGATTATGATAAGGATGCTTTGATTATTGACGTCCGACACAACAGAGGCGGCAACATTGACTGGTGGTTGTTGGACGTGCTGCAGCGGAAAGCTTGGATGTACTGGCAAGGAAGATCTCAAAACGCTACCACTGGTGGATTGGGCTGGGACGAGCAATTCGCATTCCGCGGACATATTGTTGTACTCATTGACGAAAAAACGTCCAGTGATGGCGAAGGCTTTTCGCGCGGCATGTCAGAGCTTGGGCTCGGTCGCTTAATTGGAAGCAGGACATGGGGAGGTGAGATTCCAGTGCTCGGTCGTGTTGTTGTTGTCGCGATATCGAGCACATTGTACTCAGATTGTGTTTCTTTTTTTTTCATATTTTAGGAGGCATCTGGCTAGCTTCTGACAATCACTTGGTGGATGGTGGAATCGTAACTGCTCCAGAAGACGGCACGTACAATGAAAAGTTCGGACCCGGACTCGGAATTGAGCAAATGGGTGTTGATCCAGACATTTACGTCGACAATAACCCGCGTACAAATTACGATGGGAAGGACACTCAGCTGGAGCATGCTATCAAAGTCTTGAAGGATTGGCTAGATAAAGAACCAGTGGTTGTGCCAAAGGCCCCAGCACAAAGGAGGGATATGTCGTATGATGACGCAGAGAGTTGCAACGTTCGTAATCGATAAACGAGAGCCTCAGAGTAGGTTACGTAAAACGATTGCTGCAAAGCAATGACTTTCCAACAGCAACCAGATTTCTTTGTCAAGGTTGGCTAAAATTCCGACCGGGCACTGTCGGACATTCCGAAGAGACGATAATTCTCATCGTGTCTTTCACAATGAAGAGGCCGCCTTCGCAATATGATCCCACCAAACCCTAATGTTATATTATTCAATAATACATATTATGTGATCCACTCGAGCTATTCCATTGGTAGCAAAGAAAAGTAGATTGCACAAAGCGAAATGTACTGTTCTCCTTGACATAGGAACGTATCTTGATGCCACAAGAAAGATCAGAGAGCATGTTATTGTCGTAGATCTGTCAGCTAGCGGAGGCAAGAATGCCGGTGACACGGCAATCAAGCGCATATAAAAAAATTCTCGTTCGTTATGGACACATTTCTACTATCATGATTCGTTCCCTTTTCTTTTCGATGCAAGTTCTTCCAGGACACCTTTGGTAAAACGTGGCAAAGTCTCGGCTGCACGTCCTACTATGGTGAATGACGCAATGGATGAAAGCGGTGTGGGAAACTCATAATTGAATTCTATAACGGTAATGCCTTTTGCCGAGGCGTGTTCGGGTAACGATGCTGCTGGATACACCACCGAGCTAGTCCCCGCCACTACCAATACATCTCCCGCTCGCAGCTCTTCAATGAATCTACAGGCCTTTCCCCACTCGTCGATGGGTAGAGACTCCGTAAAGAGGGTAACGTCTGGTCGCACTCGTCCCTGACACTCTTCACAACGAGGTTGTTTGTAAGGGTCCAAATCACCAGTGAGAACTATCTTTTTCTGACACATCATGCACCGGTACCTTAGAACCGAACCGTGCACTTCAGCAACTTGAGCTTGGCTGGCGCCTGACGTCTGATGCAATCCATCGACGTTCATGGTAATGTACGTGAAGGATTTGTAGTTGCCCTGCTGTCTCCATTGTTCCAATGCTTGGTATCCTGCGTGCGGTTGAGCTTGCTTTATCGGTGTATTAAATTCCAAAACATACCGTTTCCAAACGTAGCCGGGTGTCCACTTCCAACCGATGGGTGTACCGCCCCACAACAACGCTAGCTTGCCCCATAAACCACTCCAGGCACCACCTTGGCCACGAAAGGTTCCAATACCCGAGTCAGCGCTCATACCTGCTCCACTGAACACCACAATGCGATGAGCAGCAGCGGCGGCTTGAATGGACCCTTTCATATCGTCTGCTGCGGTTGTAGTAGTCTTGTTGTTGGAACCGGCCGCTGTGGCATCTGTCATGTTGGTGCGAAAGATCTTTTGTGAAAGGTGAAAGTGTAAATTCTAAATGCTAGAAGGAACAGATCAGCCTACTAGTAGGGCAAAAGTACTTCTTATCTTTGCTCCTGATATCTTCCAGAGCTTACAGTATTGTTTTCTGAAGTAGAACAAACTATAAATTACGACAGTAATAACTAATATCTCTCGAGTCTGCTGTCGTGAGTTTGGTTTTGATTTTTGATGAGAGTTCGTTTTCATTGTTTATTTATTATTTAATTATTAATGATTATTAATGATGCTTTTTGAGGAAGTGTGCGCTTCACCGAATTACCACATCATCAATGTAGTAACATACCGTGGTACAGTACGGTAGGAATACGTAGTAGACTACTTACTACCAGTGGTGGTAACCTCTAGACTACTTACTGTACATCAATTTGATGTGGTAGCTATCCATTTGTTTATTTCACAACTCCATATTCGGAATAGTAAGAGGAGCAGGATGATGTTTTCACACTCCAGGAATCTTGATTGCCAGCTGCTCTTGTATCACTTTCATCCTCCACCCAGACCCGACATTCTTGAAAGGGTGGTGCATAAAGGTGCAATGATACAGCCGGAGTGTTTTGGGATGGATTAGCGACCTTGTGAAGCCCTATGGAATCGTTGATAAAAGCGACCTGTCCTTCCACAAAGGTTTCATCGGCTGTGCAGCTCAAAGTTCCATCATGCTCTTCGTAACGACATTCGTTGACTTGTCCCTGTAACACTTGCAACCAACATCCATCACAGGGATGATCATGGATTTTCGATTCGCACGCAGGATTCCAGCACAGCAACAGTAGTGTGTAGGACGCGTCATCCGTGGCAATCAAATTGCGTGTGTAGAGACGCTCCGGATCAAAGTGAGCGTAGGGAGCCCAATCATTTTGATTCAGCTGCAAATTTCTTTTCATATCATGTATGTTAGAATTTAAAAAATATAGTATGAGATGTGCAGAAGATGTCTAAGAAAGGCTATCACTTCACTTGCACACTTACCGAAACAGATCCATGACGGGATCTTCTGGACTGTCTTCGTCCAAGACGCTCTGCTTCAGTAGTTCCTGTCGCATTTGAAGAGTAGCTGGAATCGCATCGACAAAATCAACCAAACTCAATGTGCTTTTGGTTGCTGCTTTGTACGAGTTCAAAGGCGATGCAGTAGGCCACGGTTGCCGTGGATTTGTAAAAACGTTCGTCACTACAGTATTAGAAAGGGCAGGTGATAGTTCGTTTTCGTAAAATTGCGGCATGGTCGACATGACGCGTAACTGTACAGGTTTGGAAACATTTGCCCAACGCGCCATGCATCTCAAGGTCCCGCCGTGTTGATGCAGAGCTCGACGGAAAGTTGTCATGTTACTTGAGTGATTGCTCTTCTGGGAACACCAAGATGTGAAGTCAATAGAAATACAAAGCCCTATCCAAGCAATACGTATGAATTATGATAAAGATACTCACTTACATTTTCTATTGCTGTTTTAAAAATCCTTTGTTCTCTCGTAGCTTCCACTTCTTGATAGAGAAGTGTCAACACAGAATTTTCGATCCTACTGCCTAGTACTACTAGGGTCTAGTAGCACTGTAACCCCTTCAATACTAAGTAATGATTCTCATTATTATTCATTCCGACCTCGCTATCTTCAATCGTGCCAAGGAATTTCTTACGTAACCGACCTATCACAGACGTCCAAAAATTCTACTCCGTACCTGGTAGAAAATAGTGTGTGATGAGCTGGGGTGTGGGCGGATAGGCAGACGGAGTGGGCAGCGCTACTTAACGCTGGAATAATCCGAGATAAGCGACAGCACTTGCTGTACTACTAGTACACTACTACTAGACTACTCAAAACGTCAACATTTCGTTTGGACATTCCTTCTGAAGTACCAGGTACAGCTGTTTGCAAAAAAGAATGCAACAGGAAATCTCGCGCAGGAAGAAAAAAAAAAAAAAGTGTGTGTCTTTTTCAACAACAACAACTTGACAAACATAGTCATATCTTCATCAATAAGACACCAATTCCATTACTTACAAGTAGACAAATATCTAGTAACCTACAAGCTACCACTCTGTTGTAGTTATCTATCTATATTTGGAGAGGTGCAGAATTAGATTGCTATTTTGCAAAAAAATTACCAAAACACTAGATGATTGCCTGTTAAAGCCACAGGAAGGAAGACGACCATGGCAGCCACAGGAGCCACAAGCGACAGCTTGGAGCCACAGGAAGTGACAATAGATAGTACTGGAGCCATTGCCGGAGCCACAGGAGCCACAGGACGAGACGACAGATGATACTGGAGCCACGAACGACAGATACCGGAGCAACAACAGATACAGGAGACTGGAGACACGAACGACCGATACTGAACAAGCTACTGCCGGAGCAACAGTCACAAGCGACAACAGATACCGGAACCATGAACGACAGACACTGGAGCTACCGGAGCCATGAACGACAGGAGATACAGATAGTGGAGAGCCACAAACAAACAACAGATACTGGAGCCATGAACGACAGGAGATACAGGAGACTGGAGATACTGGAGCAAGATCCAGTATCTGTTGCTTGTGGCTTCAGTATCTGTTGTCATTCGATCGTTCATGGCTCCAGTATCGGTCGTTCGTGGCTCCAGTATCATCTCCAGTATGTCGTCGTTTGTGGCTCCACCAGTGGCTCCTGTGGCTCCAGTATCTGTCATTTTGTCTTGTGACTGGAGCCACAGGACAACTGCTGGAGCCACAAACGACTGGAGATACTAGAGCCACAGGCAGGAGCAACAACAGACACTGGATACTGGGGGAGCGACAACGACAACAACGAGAGCTACTGGAGCCACAAGCAAACGACAGACGATACTGGAGACTGGAGCCACAGGAGCAACAACAACAACGAGAGCTACTGGACTGTAGACTGGAGCCATGAACAACGACAGATACTGGAGCCACGAACGACAGGATATCTGTTGTCGTTCATGGCTCCAGTGGCTCCAGTATCTGTCGTTCATGGCTCCAGTCTCCTGTATCTGTCGTCTTGCTTGTCCTGTGGCTCCAGTGGTATCATCTGTTGTCGTTCGTGTGTTCAGTACTATACTATGTCGGTCATGGCTCCAGGCTGTCGCTCATGGCTCCAGTATGTGTCGTCTGTGGCTCCAGTACTATCCTCATCTCCCCCTGTTGCTAGTGGCTCCATTGGTTGTCGCTTGTGGCTCCAGTATCTATCGCTCCTGGCTCCAGTGGTGGTTGTCGTACCTGTCGTTTGTGGCTCCCCAGTGGCTCCCCAGTATGATCTGTCGCCTGTGGCTTCAGTATCTGTTGTCTGTTGTCTTGTCCTGTGGCTCCAGTACTATCTGTTGTCGTTCGATCGCTTGTGGCTCTCCAGTATCTGTATCTCCAGTCGTTTGTGGCTCCAGTCTCCAGTATCTGTCGTTCGTGGCTCCAGTCTCGTGTATCTTCTGTCGTTCCTGGCTGCAGACTCCTGTATCTGTTGTGGCTCCTGTTGCTGTCGTCCGTGGCTCCTGTGGCTGTCGTCTTGTCCTGTGGCTCCAGTATCTGTCGTGGGTGTCTCCACTACCACTATCTGTCGCTTGTGGCTCCTGTAGCCCCAGTATCTGTCGCTTGTGGCTCCTGTGGCTCCTGTGGCTTTAACAGGCAGCCATCTAGTGTTTTGGTAATTTTTTTGTAAAATAGCAATCTAATTCTGTATCTCTCCAAATATAAACAGATAACTACAACAGGCTGTTAGCTACTGTTGTTACAGAGATTTTAAGCTACTGTTGATGTTATTTGGTGGTCTATAGCTTGTGTTCTAGTAGCTTTTGTCAAGGAGTGAAGGTTGTTGTTGT